>JAABUQ010000377.1_pt1 | contig 102866 bp, 104 predicted proteins | sample 5560001 | NCBI WGS metagenome assembly JAABUQ01 (sample SAMN10711888, study PRJNA513371) | rock metagenome | isolation source: Antarctica rocks | place: Antarctica: Victoria Land, Finger Mt nord | collected 2015-12-18
CTGTCGCAATATGTTAATGTTCACGTGAGTAACTTTCCTTTGGTTTTTTGTTACCGGAACTTTACTCGATCAGGCCGCCCTCCGCAAGGTTGGGAGGCCTTTTGTCTGATTTAGTCTAAACGTCAAATATTTAGCAATGAGAGAAAAAACTTCTTGCCCTTACTCCTCGTTTAAAAGTCAGGCTTTCTATGCTTATTTGTATTGCCTCCTAAGTATAGCCTATGAGTATTATTCTGGTAAGTAGTATGATGATAAAAGAAATGATTTCAAATGAAGTGATGTGCTGCTATTATGAAAAACAAGGGAAAAGGATATGGAGCACGGTGCCATTGTGAGAGTCTACAGATCAGAGGATCAAGATAGCGTGAAACGATGCATTGTTGAGTTGCAGAATTTTGAACGTGCTCTGGAGCCGGATCGTGTTGAGGGAGAACTGGTAGTGGAGCGCAACTTTCAAGAGCTTCAGGAGGCGCATTCTGAGAATACAGGTAGGCTGTTTGTGGCGGAAGTAGAGGGGGATGTGGTTGGCTTTATCAACGTTCGCTTTGAGCACGAGAGCCAGACATACCTTTCTTCCCTCGTGGACTATGCCTATATTTCTGATATTGTTGTCCTTGCGGAGTATAGAGGTCGAGGTATTGGGACTCTGCTCTTACAGCAGGCAGAAGCTTTTGCCAGGCAACAGGGCGCAAATACTCTAAAAATCGGAGTTCTGGCAAAGAACAAGCAAGCCGCCGACGTTTATCAACACGTCGGTTTCAGGCCCTACGAAATCGTTATGCTGAAGGATCTTGTTTGATACTTGCAATTATAACTATTCAAATGTCTGGAAGGGATAGCCGAGGTGATGGTGTGTTGCTAGTTTGGCAAGCACACCAGTCACCTCGCCGGGCAAAACCTCTGTTCGCTCACCGTCCAGTAACCCCTCCACAGAAGCAATTCTATTGCTGGGTGGCCCCGGCAGGGGCCGGATGTCAATCACGCCCGTGAAGCCCGCCTGCCACCCATCTCGCCGGGCAACCCTTCCCGTTCGCCTATCGTGAAGCTCGCCAACCACCCATCTCGCCAGGCAACTCACCCTGTTTGCTTATCAGAGAGTGTCGAACGGCCATCACCTTCGCCTTCTTCGCTTTACGGCCTATGCGCACGCCTTTGGCGTGCCCTTCTTCTGAGAGATGATTTTACGTTTTTTACATTTTTCATACTTTTTTGTGCAGAGCACAAAAAAGTATGAAAAATGTAAAAAACGTAAAATCATCTCTCAGAACTGTTTCAGGCAGCGAAGCTGCGCACTACCTTCTGCCCAGAAGGTGGATACGATTGGGCGTCCGACCCTCTCTCAGAAGGAACCTGATCTCAATTGCCCTCGAAAGCAGGGACGAGGAGAGCTTTGGGGCGAGCTGGTCGGCGATTCTCCGGCTGATGCACTTTAACAAATTAATATGGTACACTAAGTTAAAAGAGCCAACGGAAAGTGAACAGTAGGAGGTCAAGATGCCGAAGCTACGCACACTATCCTTAACACAGGAACAATATAAGGAACTCACGCACTGTCGAGAATATCACAGCATTCCACACATGAGGGAAAAAGCGGCCGCTCTCATAAAGGTAGCGGGTGGGCAAAAACCAGCTCATGTGGCTCGCAGCGGACTTCTCAAGCCTCATGATCCAGATAGGATTTATGCATGGATTGCACGATATGAGCAAGAAGGGCTCTCAGGTTTACTTGTTCGTCAGGGGCGCGGACGGAAACCTGCTTTTTCCCCCTCACGCCCAAAACGTCGAAGAAGCTCAACATGATATTAATGCTCTACTTGCTTGTGATCCTGCCCAACATGGTGTTTCTCGGACAAGATGGACACTTGAGACGCTTTTACAGAAAATACAGCAAAAAGGCTATGCGCTCTCAAAAGTTGGAAGTCTTCACCGATTTCTCTTTCGTTTAGGGATACGGAGAAATCAGGCACGATACTCCTATCGAAGCCCTGATAAGCAGTATCAGGAAAAGCTGGTGTACATCGAGAATATCGTCAAACGAGTGAAAGAAAGCAAAGGGAAAGAGTTGCTCTTTTATCTCGACGAATTCAGCTACTATCGCCAACCGCTCCTAGCGAAAACCTGGACAAGAAGTGATCAAAAGCAAGAGAAAGTAAAAAGAGCACATGCTGCCGATACCCGAACAAGAGTGTTAGGAGTTATCAATGCAGCAAATGGACGCGTTCATTATTTTCAAGCGCCGAAGATCAGCGTCGCAGATACAGTGAGTTTTTACAAAAAGCTTCGAGAAGCATATCCAGAGGCAGAAAGACTCTGGATCGTTCAAGATACTAACCCGGTGCATTTTCATCCGAACCTGCGTGTCGCTCTAGAAGAGCAGGAGACGCCGTTTCCAATGATTTTACCCCCGAATTGGTCTACAGAGCCAAAAAAATGGGCAATTGATCGTTTTCAGAAGTGGCATCTTCCTATTCAGCTTGTGCAGCTTCCTACCTATGCGCCGTGGTGCAATCCCATTGAAAAGCTGTGGAGAAAGTTCCGACAAGATTTTGGTCATTTGCACCGCTTTTGTGAAGACATTGAGGAATATCGGGCAAAAGCTCGACAATTCTTCGATCGTTTTGCACAAGGATCTGCTGAGCTTTTACAGTATGTTGGTCTTGGTGTACCATATTAATTTGTTAAAGTGCATAAGCCGGTCTGCGCACAATGAATTGGTGCCTCTGCTTCGCAGATCTTTTTGAGTATTTATTTTCGAATGTCGCTTTGAGTATTTATTTTTTATCGACTTAGCTGAGCCTCCATCGGCTCCAACAGTTGGGTCAACTTCCTCGCCGTCTCAGCTTCCGCCGCCGTGAAAATGAGCATGCGTAGATCGGGTGCATCGACGACCTGGAATGTGGTTGTTTGCAGAACTAACCGTCCAACCAGAGGGTGGTTCAATTCTTTTAGTCCCGTATACGCCGACTGGATGTCGTGTTGCGGCCACCACTCTCGGAACTCTTGGCTTATCTGCTGAAGCTCGGCTACGAGGTCTTTGAACCAGGGCTCCTGGATGTATCGATCGGTACTGGCGCGGAAGAGGGCTAGTATGCCTCGTGCCTCTTTTTCCCAGTTGCAAAGCTGAGTTCGCTGTAAAGGATTGGTGAACATTGAGCGGAGAATATTTCGCTCATAGGTAGAGACCATGTCCGGGTTTGAGAAGACGCGATACATGGCTTGATTCCAGCCTATGATATCCCAACGTGGATTTATGATATAGGCGGGGTTGCCGATGGTATCGAGAGTAGATTGAAGCTGAGGACTGATCGTACTTGCTAAGGGGTATGCGTCGGCGGGCACCTGTTCTCGCGCCAGAATAAAGAGGTGGTCGCGCTCGGCAGCGTTCAGGTCGAATACTCTTGCCAGGCTCTCTAGAACTTGCGGCGAGACGAGAATATCTTGCCCCTGCTCCAATCGAGTATACCACGTCACGCCCATCCCCGCGAGCTGCGATAGTTCCTCTCGACGCAATCCCGGCGTGCGACGGCGCGAACCGGTCGCTAGTCCAGCCGCCTCCGGTGAGAGCCGTTCTCGCCGCGTCCGCAAGAATTGCGCCAGTTCTTGCCGTCGTTTTTTATCGTTCATCGCCTGCTTCTTTCCGTGCTTTCGATACTCAGCCTGACACTTTTTATACCAGGATAATCTAAGGTCTGGCTCTAGATCAAAGGGTACTGCATAATTCTATCACACGCGATAATCGGCAGAGCCTCCCGCGTCGCGACAATCCCTTGCGGTTGTCGTGATATCTTTCCCCCGACAGAAAAGGAGGTGAAACTGAGAGCCCGCTGCTTTAGCACGCCGTTCAGTTCGTGCCAAAGAATTGCACCTTTTCCATGTAGACATGCGCCTTCTCCTCTCAAAAGAGCCGTAGACTCAGAAAGGGCACGGAGTGAGAAAGATGAGCGAATGCGTGCTAAAGCGCGCGTTCGCCTGCTAAAGCAGCGGGCTCTCAGATTTGAACCCCTTTGGCGTCGGGGGAGAGAGGTGAACGCATGATAACTATCAGGGATTGTCGCGACGCGGGGACTCTGTCGATCTAGAAGCATGTTTATGAAAAGCATGAAAGTAAAAGGAGATATCCATGAAGCATCGCACACTCGGCCAGCAGGGCCTCGACGTCTCAGCTCTCGGCCTGGGAACGATGGGCATGACGATGGCCTACGGCCCTAGCGATAACGACGAGAGCATGACCACGATCCGCCGCGCCTACGAGCTCGGCATCACCCTTTTCGACACCGCCGAACTTTACGGTCTGGGAACTGGTTCTAACGAGCAACTGCTCGGCCGGGCGGTCAAGAGCTTCCGCGATAAGGTGGTGTTGGCTACCAAGTTTGGCTATGACATGTCCAGTAACCAGATTCCAAATGAGGCATTGGACAGCCGACCCGAACACATCCGCGAGGTCGTTGAGAATAGCCTGCGCTACTTGCAGACCGACCACATCGACGTGCTCTACCAGCACCGCGTTGATCCGAATGTGCCGATCGAGGATGTTGCCGGTACGGTCAAAGATCTTATCGATGCCGGGAAGGTTCGATTCTTTGGACTCAGCGAGGCCGGGCCAGACATCATTCGCCGTGCCCACGCCATCCAACCTGTGTCGGTGCTGCAAAGCGAGTATTCTATCTTCGAACGCGACGTCGAGACCTCTGTTCTACCGGTGATCCGTGAACTGGGTATCGGCTTCGTCGCCTACTCGCCATTGGGGCGTGGCTTCCTCACGTCCACCGTCAAGCCGGGCAGCGAGTATCCCGAAGGAGACATGCGCACCTTTGACGAGCGCTGGCAGGGCGAGAACTACAAAGCGAACGTCAAGGCCATCGGGCAGCTAACCGAGCTCGCGAAGTCGAAGGGCATCACCGTGACTCAGTTGGCGCTTGCATGGTTGCTCGTCCAGGGCTCAGATATCGTACCGATCCCCGGCACACGAAATCCGGACCGGCTGGCAGAAAATATTGCTGCTGCCGATGTAACCCTCAGTTCCGCCGACCTGGATCGCATACACCAGATCCTGCCAAACGGAGCATTCGGAAGTCGCTATCCTGTTGGGCACATGCCTAAGTGGGTAACCGCTTGATTGTTTCTATGATTATTCGTTGTAGAGGAGATGGTCGCATCACAACCATCTCCTCCACTTACCTTCCTTAGATTTTCCAGGAACACGTCGTGTTGAAGCGCGGGTTCGCGCGCTGAAGCGGCGGGCTCTCGATTTGAACCTGTTTTAAGGATGCTCTAGCCCGATGAGATAGTTCACTTCCTGCGCCACAATTGCTAGTTGCCGCGCCTTCGTGAGCCCATGAAAGCCGTGTCCAGCGTTGTAGCTTATATACTGGGCTGGTACGCGATTTTTTTCTAATGCTTGCTGCAATTCTATTGATTGCGCAGGTGGCACAAGACCATCTTGCGTCCCTTGAATAATCAACGTTGGAGCACTCTGACTATTGATAGAGAAGATGGGTGATGCATCGCGGTACGCGGCCGGATCTTGTTGGTAGCTGGCACCGAAGAGGATCAAGAAGGAACTATTGAGGGCGGCGTCTTTGTGGGCCGTGAGATTGACGGGTCCAAATTCATCGACGATCGGGGAGACGGCGGGCGATTCGTTGGCGAGGAGCTGGGCCTGGTCGCCGGGGCGGATGGTCTTGAGGCTGCCGAGGAAGATGGCGAGATGTCCACCAGCCGAAGAGCCCCAGGCTCCAATTCGCTGCGGATCAAGATTCAGCTTGGGAGCCTGGAAGCGCAGCCAGCGCACCGCCAGTTGCACATCCACCAGTTGCGTCGGCCATCGTGTGCTTGCCACCGATTTCGTCGCTAGCCGGTAGTTGACGGTTGCCGCGACAAAGCCTTGCTGCGCCAATAAACGGCAGGGTCCGCTGAGTGTAGTCTTGTCGCCGCCAGTCCAGGCCCCTCCGTGCACCAGAATAACGCCGGGCTGCGTTCCCGTCGCTTTCTCTGGCAGGCACAGATCCAACTTCTCAGCCGGTAGCGGGCCGTAGGCCACATCGTGTTGTATTGTGATAGCATAGCGTGGATGTGGCAATATCATTGAGGGCATCTGGAGGCTTGTTGCCGGTGCTACCTTCGTCGCAGGAGCACTCTCTCCACATGCGCCGAGGAACAGTGTGAGCAGCAAAAGTGTGTAAAGAGCTCTCCCTATTTTTCTAAATTGAGCATTTCTCTTCTCAACTTTGGAGGATACTCTGTTCTCTTCTTCTCGCTCACTCAACTGCTTATGCTCTCTCATACTCCCTATGACTCTTGTTCAGGGACGAGCACGACTTCGTATCCTTGCTTGCTTACTATGCCCGTGAGATAGTGAAGGAAACCTGCTGGCACTTTGCCGGAGGTGCGTAAGAGATGGTAGTGCTGATGACTTTGCTGCTTGCTGTGCTCTTCTGATGATGAGTGAACTGGAAAATCATTTTCTTGCTTGGCGTCTTCTATACAGAATGTGTCAGGGCGTGTGGTAAACATGGGAACTCCTCATCTTGCTGGTTCGGTTGTCGCTGGATCTTCTACAGTATACAAGTGTTTTCTGTGTGCGAGGGGCGTATCGAGCTCAAGTACAGTACTTATTCGCTATCCATGTCTTTGAATTGGAGCAGTTCCCCTTCCTCATAGTGTATCGACAAGAGAAACATATTGGAAAGAGAGACCTTTGAGCTTATCCTTTTCTCTTGCCTATGACTATGATACAGCAAGCAGTGGACGTGGTCATGGCTCTTTAGGTGCAATTATTTCTAGCACTTCATTGTTACCAAAGTAGGATGTATATTGAGCGTTGTAATTATATACTCTTACCAATGCTCGCTTTAGAGTACGACTTATGACCTCGCGTAGCGATCCCTCGTGGTCACGCCGCTTGATCGCGGCGTGACCACGAGGGATCGCTACGCGGGATCACATTGACTACAATCGCGCATTCTTGCCCTAAACGGGAGATGGCTATACATGGAGAGGGAAAGCATAGCATGGATCTGTTTATTCGTATTCTGGTGATCTTGCTCAGTATCTTCAGCATTATTAGAATTTTGCAAGATGCATTCGAGTCGATCGTTCTGCCACGTAAGGTTGCTCTACGTTTCAGGCTGTCGCGCATGTTCTATATAGGTCTGTGGAGAATCTGGTCATGGGTTGCAGTGAAGATTGTGCGGGCTGGGAATCGGCGCGAGTATTTTTTGAGCTACTTTGGCCCGATCTCGCTTATCTTTCTACTTGTTCTGTGGGGGATTGGTATTATCTTTTCTTTCGCCGTGCTGTCCTGGGCACTCTCTATACCCTTGACTGCACCTGAGAAAGCGATAACCTTTGAGACGTATCTCTATTCGAGTGGGACAATGTTTATTACATTGGGTCTGGGTGATGTTGTGCCTGGTAATGCATTGGCCCGTTTTCTGGCTATCGCCGAAGCGGGCAGTGGTTCTGCCCTCATTGCGTTAATCATCGGCTATGTGCCTGTAATCTACCAGGTATTCTCACGGCGTGAAACGAGCATCGCGCTGCTGGACGCACGCGCAGGCTCACCTCCCACCGCCGTCGAGTTTCTGCGCCGCCACGCTCGGGAGGAGGAGCGTCCAGAGATTACGCTCTTCTTGCGCGATTGGGAGCGCTGGTCTACAGAAATACTGGAGAGCCATCTCTCGTATCCCGTCTTGAACTACTATCGTTCACAGCACGAACATCAATCCTGGCTCGCCGCCCTCACCACGATCCTGAATGTAAGTGCTCTCCTTATGGTTGGAATCGATGAACTGCCCTCCACAAATGCTCGCTTCACCTTCGCCATCGCCCGCCACGCCGCCGTAGATCTAACTCAAAGCCTCAAAACCGCCACGCCCGTCCCCGACCCCAGCCATTCCCGTCTCTCACACGATGATTTCAAGCGTATGTGTACAATGCTCGCCGAGGCGGGCCTCTACATCCGTGATGATCAAGAAACGGAGCAGCGCCTCTGTGATCTGCGCATGATCTACGAGCCCTTCCTAAGAGTGCTCGCCGACTATCTGCTCATTACCCTGCCGCCGTGGCTGCCTGAGCCGAAGAGCGTTGACGATTGGCAGACCAGTGCGTGGGATCACTTCACCGAGTGGTCGCCCGCCAAGCTTGCAGAAATAACGGATACGATCATTGAGAAGAAGCGACCTGTGAACTATCCTATCAAAAGTCATAACACAAACCATAAGGCTCATTCATAATAAGCTTAAATAAATTTCTTGCACTTTTTCCATTTTCATAATTTTTATACATTGTATAAAAATTATGAAAATGGAAAAAGTGCAAGAAATTTATTTAAGCAGAGAAGCTGAAGTTACATGCTTAGATCGCGCACGAATCGTCGTCACAAGCGCCCGCGTCTTGTGCACTACTGCTGACTTTGATCAGCGGGTGCTCTTCGCCCCAGACCTTCTCAAGCACTTCGCTGAAGACTTCGGTCGGCTGCGCACCTGAGATGCCGTACTTTTCGTCAATGGCGAAGAAGGGAACACCGTTGACGCCAAACATCCGGGCTCGGCGCTCATCCGCCCTCACCTCATCCGCGTACTCGTCGCTGTCGAGCACGGCATGGGCCTCGTCGGGATCGATGCCGACCTCTGAGATGAGTTTGATAAGAGTGTCGTGGTCACCAATAGCAACGCCCTCGCTGAAGTACGCCTTCAAGAAGCGCTCTTTGGCCGCGTCCTGGAGATCGTGGTGGGTGGCGAGGTGAATGAGCCGGTGGGCATCGAATGTATTGCCATATTGAGCCTTCTCGAAATGATAGTCGATCCCCATCTCGGTTCCCAGTTCGCTGATCTGGCTGGTGGTCGCTTTCACCTGCTCTACGCTCATTCCATGTTTCTTTGCTAGCACCTGGTTGACGGTCGCATCGGAGGTCTGCGGTGCGCTCGGATCAAGCTGATAGCTGCGCCACGTCACCTCCACCTGGTCGCGATGCTCAAATTGTGCCAGGGCAGATTCAAAGCGTCGCTTGCCTAAATAGCACCAGGGGCAGGCCACATCCGACCATATCTCTACTTTCATTCTCTTCTCGCCTTTCTTCGTATAGTAATAAGTCCATTATTTTTATTCTCTCTGAATTCAAACAGGAGGAGCAGAGTCTTAATTCCCTTTGGACGCTTGAGGGCGTGAATTTGTGGTTTCCCATGTGCCTGTGCTTTTTGATATAATGTTTCTGGTAGCACAAATAATAGATGCCATTTAATACAACTTGTTTTACCGACAAGTTGGAAAATTGTATAGAGACGAAAGAGTAGAGAAGAGAGGCTTATGAGTACGCGGGATACGACTATTAATTCTACAGAAGAGATCTGGCCTGCGCTCCCCTATGAGGAGTGGCATGAGACGCTGGCCACGCTGCATATGTGGACGCAGGTCGTTGGCAAGGTTCGTATGACGCTGACGCCGCCCATCAATCACTGGTGGCATGTGACGCTGTATGTTACGTCGCGCGGCCTGACAACCTCGCCCATTCCTTACGCCGATGGCACATTTGAAGTCACCTTTGATCTCGTTGAGCATAATTTATATGTTCTTACCACTACGGGCGCGCGCAAGGTAATGCCTTTATTTTCGCGCACGGTGGCCGACTTCTATCGTGAGTTTATGGCGATGCTGAACTCTCTTGGCATCAATGTGACCATCAATACGCTGCCCAGCGAGGTGAGTAATCCGATTCACTGCGACGTGGACGAGGTGCATGCATCGTATGATCCGGTTTACGCCAATCGTTTCTGGCGTGTGCTGGTGCAGACGACGAAGGTGCTGATGCAGGTGCGCACTGGCTTCATCGGAAAGAGCAGTCCCATCCACTTCTTCTGGGGCAGCTTCGACCTGGCCCTGACCTTCTTCTCCGGCCGTCGCGCCCCCGAACGCAAGGAGACCGACTACATGACCCGCGAGGCCTATTCGCACGAAGTCATCAGCTTCGGCTTCTGGCCCGGCAACGACCAATCGCCCGCGCCTGCTTTTTACGCCTACGCCGCGCCCGTGCCCGCCGAGATGGGTCAAGCTATTGTACAGCCATCCAAAGCCTTTTACAGCTCTGAGATGGGCGAGTTCTTTCTGAAATACGATGATATTCGCACCAGCCCAACGCCCGATCAGGATCTGCTAACCTTTTACAAGAGCACCTACGAGGCTGCCGCGACCCTGGGCCAATGGGACCGCGCCGCCCTGGAGCGCCCCCGCCCCTAAAAGACAGCAACAACCACGAGGGTTTGCATAAGCCCTCGTGGTTGCTATGTGTCATAATAGGTTTTGCTGCTGCGGAGCCGAGAGTCTTGGGGTCATCCCTGGTCGAGAAAAGAGTAAAAACTAGGATATCAGGATAGCAGATATCCTCTTGACAATCTCTGATTGAGCGTATATACTCTTATTATGAAAGTAACAAGTTCATGCATATGCATAAGCACGCGTCATGCTGCACAGACTCTAACAGAACTTTACGATCGCATACTCGCTCCCAGCGGTTTGAAGGTCACTCAGTTCTCTATCCTGAGTGAGTTAGAACTTCAGAGTCCGCTCAGCATTTCTGAGCTCGCGCATCGGCTGGACCTGGACCGCACGACTATGGGCAGAAATCTGCGTGTACTGGCCCAGGACGACTTTGTCTCGTTCTCGCCCGGCTTGGACCGCCGCGAGCACGTTGTGCAGATGACCAGCAAGGGCAAGCAGGCGCTCACAACCGCCTTCCCTCTCTGGGAAAAAGCTCAAAACACACTCACAACCACGCTTGGCCAGGAGCAGATTAACGCCTTTACAAAGCTACTTTCAACGCTGGAAATGGCCACGATCTGACCTTCTTCCCAATAGTAGGGGCGATTATCGCCCTTTTTCTTTTTCCTATGCGTGTATATACTCGTATGAGGAAAACAACACTTTGTGTTCGTCTATTTTATTTAAAGGAAAGAATAATGGCACAAACAATTCTTGTAACCGGCAGCACGAGCGGCTTTGGTCGTCTGACCGTCGAGACGCTCGCCCGCCAGGGTCACACCGTCTTCGCTGGTATGCGCGGAATCGCCAACAAGAACGCTCAGGTCGCCTCTGAGCTCCAAACGTTAGCTGAGTCCGAGCATCTGCCTCTTCATATAGTCGAGATCGATGTGAACGATGATGCTTCTATTCTGCATGCGATCGACTCTATTGTTGATAGGGCGAGTCGGCTCGATGTCGTGGTGAACAACGCAGGCATTACCTATACGGGACCGATCGAATCTTTTACGCTGGAGCAGGTGCAGCGGCAGTTTGATACGAACGTGTTTGGAGTGATTCGTGTGAATCGGGCTGCGCTCCCGCACATGCGTGCACAGGGCAGCGGGCTGCTTTTGCAAGTTGGCTCGGTGGTTGGGCGTATCGCCTTCCCCTTTGTGGGTCTCTATGGAGCGACAAAGTTTGCTATAGAGGGCCTGACGGAGTCGTATCGTTATGAGCTAGCTCCGCTGGGCATCGATGCAGTTGTTGTGGAGCCCGGCACATACCCGACAAATCTTTCCGCTAACAGGTTGGAGCCTGCGGACGCTGAGCGAGTCGCGCCCTATGCTGCCGCAATGACTGATTTCGTCCCTCGCTTCATGGCCGAGATTATGAGTAGCACTCCGCCCAATCCGCAGGAAGTGGCCGATGCTATTGCAGAATTGATTGCTCTGCCGGCGGGCAAGCGGCCGCTACGCACGGTGGTTGCGCCAGCGAGTCAGCGCCAGGCTCCTCAAGAGATCAACGCGGCGGCTGAGCGGGCGACGAGAGGATACATGGAGATGCTATCTCAGTAGTCCATAACAAGCTTTCTATCGATGCCTACAAAGCCTTCAATGAGCGTAAGATCGGCAGGATCAAAGTAGAACTTGTCTCTGGCCTATAACTCTAGCACCTTCTAAAAACGAGGTATCACATACAACTTTCTGCATGTGGTACCTCGAACTGGTCCCTTGAGTTTCACGTCGTCTCAGTGCACTTTTGCTCTATTATCTTCTAGACTTCAGCATCATATTCGGGAATAATTGTATCTTCGTAAACAGAGGCAACAGGGAAGCTAACATTTAGACTTACTAATTCGACTGTGCCGTCTGATCGAAACATTTGTAGCAGCCATAGATCTTCTCTTTGCCGTCGAAAAACTTCAACCGTCTGATACTCGGTGTCAACTAGAACGTATTCCTGAATCGTAGGGCAGGCACGGTAATACGTAAACTTTCCGCCTCGATCATAATCTCTCGTACCTGACGAAAGCACTTCTACAACCAGAGAAGGATAATAAATAGTACTCTGCTTTCCCCTATCGCGCTCATCACATGTAACCGTTACATCAGGATAGACATAACGACTTTTCGACAATCGCACACGAGCATCCGAGGTATATACACGATAGGGTCTACCTCGAAGAGCTTGATAAAGGTATCGATGAACATTTGCACTAATAGTTGCGTGATCGAGCGTTCCTCCTGCCAGCATCGTCACATAGCCATCAATGTATTCATACCGTGCCTGTGTACTACTCTGATCCAGATGAAAGTATTCCTCTACACCCATTGCAGACCGATGTGGTAATGCTGTCATATCCCTACCTCTACACTTTTAGGAACTTGCACAAGTATAAATAACTCATTTTCTTAATCTTCAAAGATTTATGTAATCTAAGCAGTATTATATCATGCGAACTAGAATATACCCAGTTCTATCCCTAAGTTAGAGACGTAGGGGTTATTAGGAGCGTGCTGGTTTAGTTCGTAGTAAAGGGATCTTACGTTTTCCTCTTCCATCTTCGAGTGCATTCCTCTTGCGATATGCAAGGCTGCTTTTCCCGATTGTGCACTGCCCTCAATATCGTGATCTGCTAGATATAACTTCGCTTCTGTCATGTAATAATACGCCTTCCACACATTTAGATCAGGATTGAGAGTTTCTATCGCCATTGTTAGCTTACTGTGAATTACTTTTCGGTCTTCCTTGCTTTTCTGCCAGTGGAGCAATGACCTGGCTTTTTCGTGATTGACCGCCGAGAGGTTGAAACGGAAAAAGCTTTCATCAGGCTCAACACTTCCTTTATATAGCATTGTGGCTGCTTTCTCTTGCCACTTTCGGCACTGACTTTGTAACTCTCTATCGTTGAGAGCAAAAGGCGTGTTGATATTCGCTGATTCCAGATAAATATTTCCTTTGAGAGGACCATTTCTTACGCTATCTATACATTCCATTGCTGCTTTTACATCCTGACGGGCCTGATCCATTTTCTTCTGCTGAGTGTATGTGCATGCACTATTAACAAATGCTGAACCAATAAGTTCGGGATCTTGTAGCTCCATCGCTAGTTCTATAGCTATCTGTGCATGCTTTATTGCCGCATCGTTGTCTAAAAGACACTGTTGCTTGATACGTGTCGAGAGTTGATAGTATCTGCACAATAAAGTTTTCCAGGCATCTTGATCTACCAATCATGCCTGTTTAGTAATCAGAATGAGTTTGTTGAGACGCCTATCTATGCGGTGCGCTATATCTAATGGTCCACCATTATGAATATATTCATGTCCCATCACAAGGATATCTTCGTATGCGTAATACCCATCTTCCTCTATGATCTCTGCCATGCGGGGGAGAGTATCGCGATACGTTCCTTTATTATTCTCAAAAACTACTTGGCGCCAATCAAGACCTAATAACGCAGGAGCAATTTTTAACATCTTCGATAAAAACTTACGGCGTTCATAATAGTCTGGAATATCGAACGTGGGAATCCTGTGAGCCGCACTCATGCCGTGATGGTCTCTCAGGGTTTGCAGCGTTTAACTGGAGTGCCCTATCGTTCGCCGATTTTTATTATGTCTGGAATATAAACTGAAGCGGAAGTTTCCTTTCATGCGTATTACTAAAACCTATCCTTTAAGGATGGTTTGTGGTGACAATGTTTAGTAATTTACACAAGGGAGGATACTACTATGAGCCAGACCGTTATGCAAGATCCGTCGTATTTATCTCAGCAGGAGGCCCAGAAGCAGCAGAAGAAACAGGTGAAGCGTGAGGCTAAGTTGAGGTTGAAGGTAGAGCGGGCGCGGTGGGATGCGCGCAAGGCAGAGATGAGGGTGGCGCAGGCGCGCTTGGAGCATGAGATTGCGAATACTCGTTTGCGCGCCTTTGAGGAAGAGCTTACGAAGATGAGCGAGGGCAATCAGGATAACAATCGGTAACTAGAACTCCAACGGAAGCGATTTTAGGCCGCGCATAGCGATGCTCGGGCGCCACTCTACAGTGTTGCTGGCGAGGCGGAGATTGGGTAGACGCTTCACCAGTTCGGTCAGGGCGATCTGGCTCTCCAGGCGGGCAAGTGGCGCTCCGAGACAGAAGTGAATGCCGTATCCGAAGCTCAGAGTGCGCTCTGGTTTGCGGGTGATATCGAAGCGGTCGGCATTGGCAAAATGTTCTGGATCGCGTCCACTTGCCGCCAGGCCAATCAGGATGCGCTGGCCCTTCTGCATTGCCTTTCCCCCAAATTCCACATCCTCTGTAAGGAAGCGGGCAACCATTTGTACTGGTGGGTCGTAGCGCAGCATCTCCTCTACTGCCTGGGGCACAAGCGAGAGGTCGGATTTGAGCAGGGCGAACTGGTCGGGATGGCGCAGTAGGGCAAGGACGCCATTGCCGATCAGGTTCGTCGTTGTTTCGTGGCCCGCGAAGAGAAGCATCGTGATCAGGATAATAAGCTCCTGTTCACTCAGTTGCTCCCCATTCTCCTCCGCCTGTACCATGAGACTGAGCAGGTCATTTTTTGGATGTTCACGTCGCTCCGCAATGATAGGCCGCAGCAGGTCCGCAACCCGGTGCAGTGATCCCGCCATGTGTTGCAATTGCTCGGAAGTCGGCGGCACCATCCCAACAAAGGACGCGATTGTCTCGGAGCTACTCTTGATTGGTTCGCGCAGATCGAGCGGAATACCCAGCAATTCAAAGATAATCGTTGACGGCAATGGATAGGCAAGGTCTGCAATCAGGTCAAAATGACCCTTCTTCTGCACTTCGTCCAGATATTCATTCACGAGCGAATGCGCGCGTTCGCGCATTCGCTCGATCATACGAGACGTGAATGTCTTGTGAATAAGCTGCCGCTGGCGCGTGTGTAGTGGCGGGTCCATCCCTTGCATGAACATACTGAGATAGAGGCCAACTGCTTGCATATCTTTCACATCGTCCAGGGAGGAGTCTACTAGCTTCATGTCGGAAGAATCAAGGGTAGAGGAGAAACGGCGGTCCTGGATAATTGCCATTATATCGTCATAGCGGGTCGCTATCCAAATGAGAGATAAAGAGTTCCAGTGAACAGGATCATGCTCTCGAAGCGCCTGAAATGTCGGATAAGGATTTTCTAAAAATTCTGGAGTAAGCCAGTTGTCCATCTCAACCGATGCGTGCTGGGCCATGAAATCTCCCTTCGGTGCTTATCGACAAACGGAATATGCAGGCACAAATTACAAGGAAGTATCTATTAACCTGTTAATCTTCATATGTATATTATGTAGCATATGTTTGGCCTTCATGTCAATTAATTTTCTGTAAAAAATGCCTGAGAGGAATGATTGCGCACGTCGCTGTGAGCCTGTCATTGGTACTGGTCCGGCCCACTTCATTGGCCCCCGGCCACGTAGCGACAAACCCTTGCGGTTGTCGTGGGCCTCTCAAATCGGGGACCACGACAACCGCAAGGGTTTGTCGCTACGTGAGACCCGTAGGACGAGGTGTGTCAGAGCAGTACTTTTGTGCCTCTCGTATTCTGCTACCTCCGCGAATAGTGTAGTATATGCAGAGATAGAAACTTGTTGAGGCTTCCCAGACGCAACTTTTTTCATACTTTTCGAGTTGAAAAAGTGATGTCCTCTGTTCCGATGGTGGCGGGAAAGAGTATTTGTGTGCTTATTCTACATAAGCTTTGCTTGTAAAAGATACATATGGGTTAAGGATAGTAGAAACAGTTAGTTTGAGGATAAAGATTGATGACAAACAGAAGAGTCGCCGTAATTGCTCTGTCTATTGCGGCCGTTGTACTGGTTGCGGGATGTGTCTATCTCGCGTTTAGTTCGCTGACAGGGCAGCAGGCGGTGACTCCAACTTCCAGGCCGACTCCCAGGCCAGCTACTACTCCGGCGACGACGAATCCTGCGGGCAATGGAAGTGCTACAACAGGAGCAAAGGGAATTTTTCAGTTCTCTTCGCATAATGCGGCGACAAATGCGGATAATCCATCTTTACAGGGGACGAATCTGAATTACTACTGGTCGAAGTTAGAGCCTCAGCAGGGACAATATAACTGGGATGCAATTGACAAGGATATGAAGCCCTGGATCGATAATCATAAGCGTGTGATCCTGCGTGTTGCCACCTCAGGTTGGAGTCAGTGGGACCCGGCTCTGGGTTCGGGCCACGCCACGCCTCAGTGGGTCTATGATTCCGGAGTTCAGTCGGTAACCGAGGTCGATCACTCTGTGCATCCGCAGTACTGGAATCCAAAGTTCCTCGCAGCCTACCAGGGTTTTATTCAGGCTATGGCGCAGCATTACGATAACAATCCTAACGTCGCCGCCATTCAGATGGGTATTGGCGATGGTGGCGAAACAAAGGTCGATACCCGGCGCAACAATGATAATCTCATACAGCAGTGGCAGGATATTGGCTACACCGATCCCGTCTGGTGGGATACGATGCAGAAGATTGTCGATATGTACACCAGCAGCTTCCACCACGTTCCACTGGCTATTCTGCCTGATAGCTCGTTCATCGGCAAAACGAAGGGCTATGGAGAACGTATGGTCATTAGCTATGCGATCAACCATAAGTTGTGGCTGCAAGATGATGGCCTGGTCACCAATCGCCAACTCGACCCATCTTGGATGAACGTCCCTCATATTGAAGAGCAGAGACAGGAGACCAAACGAAGCGGTGATACTCTACAAGACGATCTAACCGCTGCTATCAACGTCAAGGCGACCTACATTCTGGTCTTCGCCAGCGATATCAATCAGCCTGCTAACGCTCAGGTTTTGCAGAACGCTGCTAAACAACTCGCGCAACAATAACATTTCGAAGGCATGATGTATCTAGCGATGCATCATGTCCGAAGAACCCTTCGGTGAGCCCCGTGTCATGCTCGCCATCGTGCTGAATCACATGACCTATGGCCTGGTCGTCGCCTTCGTCTACTCAACTTGAGTACGATTACGAGCGCTATCTAATGGAAGGTCAGAATTTTGGAAAAGTTCTGCTGTCCCGTAAACTAGCTTGCGCGCTCACCACTCTCAATTGTCGTTCCTGCCTGTCCTCGGCCGTGTCTCCGCAGTGGAAGCCAGAAGAGGAGCATTGCTCCTGTGAGGAGAAGCGTGAAGGGCCATAGCGTCCACAGTCCGATATCCTGAGCCAGGATGCCTGCGATCCACGGGAAGATGGCGATGCCGGGAATGCTTAAGCTGACCAGGAAACCGATTGCGCTCGATACCATACGCGGCGGCACCAGTCCCGGCATGAGAGCCACGACCGTCGGATAAATTGGTCCCAGCCCGTATCCAACCAGGATCAGCCCGATCGCCGCCACCACTCCGGACGGCACTAACCATACCAGCAACATTCCTACAACAGCTTCTGCAATACATGCCTGTAGCAGTGCTCTGTTGCTCAGCTTAAAGCGCTCGAAGATGTGCGCTTGCGTAAAGCGGCCCAATGAGAGGCCCAGCCAGTAGCCGCTCACGATCCAGCCCGCGAACAACGTTCCCTGGTGCCGCCATTCGGTCAAAAAGCTATAGCTCCAACTGCCCGCGTTCGTCTCAATTCCTACATAAAAGAGGAGGAAGAAAGTTGCTATCCAGATAATCCGCATCTTCAACGAGGCACTTAGCAGCTTACCAATCCCCTGTTCTTCCTCGCCGTCTCGTACCGTCCGCACCTTCTTTTGTGGAAAAAAGATTGCAATGCCGATGAGCAGCAAGCCATTTGAACCGGCGAGCACAAAATAAACCCAATTCCAGCCTAAGCTGAGCGTCAGGATCGCGGTTGCTAGCACAGGGCCGACCAGAGCTCCTACGCCGAAGAAGGCGTGCAGATTGTTCAAGATCGAGGTGCGCCGTGGCAATGTGGTGACATATGAGTTCAGCGATGCCTCAATGATTCCGGTACCCATACCCATAAGTATGCGCATAACAAGCACAAGCGCAAACGGCGGCTGCAAGCTAAAGACAAAGCTTCCCAGAAGCGACATCGTTGCCCCCAGTATCAGCGTCCAGCGATAGCCCAGTGCTTCGATCGCAAGCCCACTACTAAAAGCCGAGAGCAAGTATCCGATCGTGCTACTGAAGAAGAGCAGGCCAAGCACCGAATTGTTCACTCGATAAAATGTGCTCAGGCTGGGCAGCAGCACGCCTGTCGCGCCACTGCTTACGCCAATCAGGGCAAACGCAAAAAAAGCTAGCCAGATAAGAATTTGTCGCGGAGAATCATCAGCCGGGGATAAAGTTGTTTCCATGCACACCTCTTGATAGATTGACACCTGTATAAAGCATACCTTATTTTCTCTCTAAAATACAGGCTCTTCACTTTCAAACTGCCTCTTGACAACTATACCGTCCGGACGGTATAGTTCTAGTATGAATACATCATCAACACGCCAAACTATTCTGAAAGCGGCTTATCAATTTGTGCAACGCGAGGGCGGCGATCGCTTAACCCTTGATGCTGTGGCCCACGAGGCGGGTTTGAGTAAGGGTGGTCTCCTTTATCATTTCCCGACGAAGGATGCCTTGATTGGAGGTATGGTTGCCTACCTGATTGATCAATTTGAGGGGGATCTAGATCGTGCATACGTGGAAGAGGCTCCTGGCCCTGGCTCCTGGTTGCGCGCTTATATTCGTGCCTCTTGCAACTCGCCCGATGAGGAGATCGATGGGGCCACAGCTATGCTCGCCGCTGTGGCTAACAATCCAGCATTGTTGGAGCCGTTGCGCGCCCACTATGCGTCCTGGCAGACGCGTACTGAAGACGATGGTGTGCCGGCTGCCCGCGCCACTATTATTCGCCTCGCACTCGATGGTCTCTGGTTCGCCGACTTGCTGGATCTTGCACCACCGGCCGGTTCTTTACGCGAACAACTCATTACAGAACTACTTGCGCTTACTCGTAAGACAGGAGAAAATGCATGAATGTTGTCTTTCTCATCCTCGCAATTTTATCCGAGGTCGCTGGCACCACGTCCCTCAAGTTATCTGAAGGATTCAGTCGTCTCGTTCCTTCACTGGCTGTGGTCCTCTTCTACGGCATGAGCTTCACTTTCCTCTCGTTCACCCTGAAGCGCCTGGAGGTAGGAACTGTTTACGCCATCTGGTCCGGTGTCGGCACGGCTCTCATCGCCACTATCGGTATCCTGTGGTTTAAAGAACCCCTGACTGCCATCAAGATTGGCTCTCTGGCCCTGATCATTCTTGGTGTTATAGGTCTCAACCTGAATGGAGCACATTGATTTTAATGATTTGCATTCACAACATTGAGTATGCTCTTCCACTAATCCTTCGTCTATAACTACTCGCCCATACCCAAAAATACTACTTTTACCCATAGACAAGGACAGATTGTGTATACTGTGTGATGGAAAGATATTTGTATGTAGAGAGGTAAAGAGTATGGGTGTTCTATATTGTCAAAGATGTTCTGTGGGCAATCCTAATCACGCACAGTATTGTCGTATGTGCGGTGAATTTCTGTTTTTCTCAAGTGCTGATCTAGCGGCGGTGCCGGCGCCAGCGTCTAGTAATTCCACCTCGACGAATGAAGCTATCTCCTCTTCGCATGGGAATGCTACACTTCTGTTTGAAGATCCTATCTCTAAGAATCCTCAACCTCTTACAAATATAAACGTTTCTGATCAGGAAACTCCCGTAGAAATTCCGTCTTTAAAAACATATCTTTATGCTCAGCCGGCTTATGCGCCTCCAGGTGCAACGCCTCTCCCGTTGTCACCTGCGGATATGGCATTGTTGCTGGGCGACGACCAGTATGATTCTGCCTATCATGCGGTTCTACGGGGTACAGATGAAGTGAGCGCCCTGGCCTCGTTGCCAACTATTCGCCAGAATCATCAGGGGGAAGAGCGTTCGGATGACGGCTATGCTGTATTTCCTCTCTTCGACCCCTTCAGTCCTCCTGTTGACCGTGTGGAACATCTTCAGCCTGCCTTACAGCACGCGGAGCATCTACAGCCACCAACGCTACGTGCGGAACATCAGCAGCCCGGAGTGCCGCATGCTGCTCACGTGCAGCCCTTTGTCTTACATGCTCCACCTCTCCACGCTGGCATGGTTGTACAGAACGCTTATAGACAGAAACGCAGTCCGCTTAAGGGTGTTCAGAATCTTTTGCTCGGCGTGTCGGCCTTGCTCATCGTTGCCATCGTTGCGTTCCTCATGGTGCCACTCATGAATTCGGGTGCCTCGCCCGCTCCCATCCTTTCCGCAATGAACCCGGGTTACGCATTTCCAGGCGGCTCTGTGACCTTGCATGGAACGAACTTTGTGCCGGGTGGTAGCGTCATCTTTACTTCGGGCGAGAACTTGCTAGTGGAGGTTGGTAGCGGTGCGCGACCAGCGACGGCGGCTTCTTTGCCGAGAACGGCAGGTCTGAGTGTCGCCCTACTTGCTAACCGCTTTGGGCAGGCTGCAGTCGGCCATACCACGACCATTCGCTCCAACGGAACTTTCGATACAACCCTGACTCTTCCAGATACCTGGCAGCCGAACACGACCTATGAGATTCAGGCAACTGAGCAGAGCAGCGGAGAGGCCGCAAGTACAAAAGTATCCTTGACTAACCGTCCGCGCACAACTCCAACGCCGAAAAAGACTGTGGCTCCAACACCAGCAGTAGTTCCACATGCGGCACAGAACAACCAGGACATCAAGTCTAAGCCAACACAGTCAGATCAGCCCGCACCAGAATCGACGGAGGCACCCGCACCCGGCGTAGAGCCCATATCCATCCCGGCTCCAAAACCAACAGAAAAGCCAAAGCGTGAACCAAAACCCACGCCTGAACCAAAGCCGCAGCCCACGGAAGCCCCAACGCCTGAACCAACCGCTGCGCCAACACCAGAGCCCACGCCGGAGCCGACCGTAGCTCCGACGCCAACTCAAACGGTAGCGCCAACACCAATACCGACGCCAACCCAAACAGTAGCGCCCACACCGATCCCCACACCGGAACCAACTGTGGCTCCGACACCAATTCCTACACCAGAGCCAACAGTAGCGCCCACGCCGATCCCAACAGCGGCTCCCACGCCGATCCCGACGCCAGAGCCAACAGTAGCGCCCGCTCCAATTCCCACACCGATCCCGACGCCCGTGCCAGCCCCGATTCCTACTGTGCAACCAGAGCCAACAGTAGCGCCCGCTCCAATTCCCACACCAGCGCCAAAGCCAATTCCAACCGCTGCTCCTCCCATTCCCACACCAGAGCCGACGGCAGCACCTGCTCCCATCCCGACTCAAACACCACTTCCCGCGTATCCAGAGTCTACGCCAACTCCTCACCCACTAGAATAAACTTTCTTGCCTCAACCCATTTACTAAAGCAAAGATAACAAGAAGTCGTCAAACTCTTCTATAATCTCAAATACAAGAAAGCACATGGAAATTATCTGCGTGCTTTCTTGTATTATAACCATGTGCATTGAAAGTACTCTATTTGTAATATATCACGTAATCGACTATACTAGATGCAGATCATAGAAGGAATTGTCGGCGTAAGACACTCGCATCCAAAATACTATGTAGAGGCAAGATCAATGTTCGTTGTCAAAAGTAAGCAAGCTAGCGATGATACTAGTTATGTAGAAATAGTTGTGGCTATGGAAACCAAATTCGTCATCAGCAATTACCTACAGAGCCCTTCTATGATAAGAGAACTTTATACGAAATATAAAACTGCACATGCTTGTTTGATTAAACTTGAGAAGGCAATGAGGGATAAGACAAAGGTTGAAGCTAAATTGATGTCGAGATGTAAGGAGAAAATTATAGAGCTGAGAGAGAAAGATAAAGTGATTAAAAAGCTGGAGCAAGAAAATGAGCAGTTAAAGACTTCCTTGAAACGGGAACATCAGCTTCAGACGAAAGTGGCTCTGTTAGAAGGGGAAGATTGAAAGATGGTAGCCGAGACTCTTTTCTACAGTTTTTAACGTCTCTGCTCGCGACGCTGCTGCTTGGCTTTGGCGTAAATGTAGTTACTACAACACCTGATAATTGGATGGCTTGGATTCTAATCGTAATGAGTATAACATTGAGCGTATTTGCCTTTACTTTGGTTCGGAAGAATAAAAAATGACTAATGCAGATAGACGTTTAAGAAAAATTAGAAGAGAATTAATAAGTAAGAAAGTACACGAAAAGTGCCGAACATTAAAAGATCAGCTGGAAGAAGCCATCTCTCTCGATGATATAGCCCAAGAGTATTATGAGCAAGGGAAGTATGAGGAGGCAGAATCTCTGTTGCGACAAGCCATCGCAATTTATGAAAAGTATTTAGGAAGAAATTATTTGCGCGTTGCATATAGCTTGAATAGTATAGCAATGCTCTATCAAGCTCAGGGGAGGTATGAAGAGGCAGAATCATTGCAGAGGCGTGTACTTTCGATATGCAAAAAGCAAGGAGAAGAAGGGCGTTCTGCTTTGACAAAGGGACTGAATAATCTAGCCATTACTTATCAGATGCAGGGGAGGTATAAAGAGTCAGAACCATTATTAAGGCAGGTGCTATCCCTTTGTGAAGAGCAAGGAGATCGCTCGGGCGTGGCAAGGAGTCTCAGTAATCTGGCTTTGGTCTACCGGAAACAGGAGAAGTACGAGGAAGTAGAAGTTCTGCTGCAGCAAGCCCTTTCGATGTGTGAGGAATCATCAGAGACACAGTCAAGAGAAGAGCGTATTCTGATAACAAGCATTCTGAGTAATCAGGGTTTGCTCTATCTGGAACTGGAAAGATATGAGGAGGCAGAAGCCTTGTTGCAGCGGGTTCTCCTGCTTCGGGAAGCGCAAATGGGAAGCGACCATTTGTCTACAGCAAGCAGCTTCAATGATCTGGCAATCCTCTATCGGCTGTTAGGAAGATATGCGGAGGCAGAGCTATTATTGCAGCGTGCGTTTTCGATATGGGAGCGGCGATTGGAAAGCAAGCATCCATCCATTGCAAACGGTCTGCATAACGAGGCGTTGCTCTATCAGGAGCAAGGGAAGTATGAGGAGGCGGAGCCGTTGTTTCGACAGGCTCTTGCAATTTATCGAGAGCGGTTAGGGGAAAAGCATTCAAAGACGCAAGGTGTGCGCGATAATTATCGTGATTTGTTGCACTTGATGGGTCGGGACCAGGAGGCGATAAAGTTGGAAGAGGCACTTGAATAGCAGTTTAGCTGCAAGAAAGAGTGAAAATATGTAGTATTCTATAGAAAAAGCTAACCGTACCGAATATACTTGTGGGAGGGGAATGTTTGAGGACTGGACCTTTTGCCTATAGAAATCGATAAGCCTATAGAAATCGATAAAAAGAATCAGGTATAATGTTTGGAAATAATATATCCAATTGCGAAGGAGGACTTTGGGAAGTATGGTTTACTGTCAGCAGTGTTCTGCGGAGATGCCTGATTATGCAAATTTTTGTCATCGCTGCGGTATGCCACAAGCTGATCAGTCAGGAGACTCGGTTCGTGTTGGGAGCAGTATTTCCTTCCCCACTTCCAAAGATGTAGATGCCGATGTTGCTTCGGTTCCTGCCCCTGCCGGTTATCTTCGCGGTGATGAGGCGACGCTTCCAGTCAAAAGAGAAAAGCTTCAAATACCTTCCACCGTTCAGCCCCAGTCGTCGAGTGTTGTGTATAAACGACAGGAGATAAATGATTGGACATCCCCCTCAAATCGTGTAAAGACGGTGCGCTACTCTCTCATTGGCACCTGCATTGTGTTACTGGTGGGTCTTGTCGTTCTGTTCACAACTCCTTTCTTGCGCACAAGAGCTCAGGTGAATGCGTCGCCCTCTCCAACTCTTACTCCTATGAATGCTACGAGCGTCTTTCCTGACGGATCTATTACGCTGCATGGCGCTAATTTTACGTCTGGCGCTACCGTGTCGTTCTCGTCCGATGGTTTCAATCTCGCACTCGCGTATGCTTATCCCTCGGCGTCGCCCGCGAACTCAGCTCTCCTCTCCTCTCTGGATAATCTTGTGTTCGGCGCTCGCCAGGCTCGTTTGCAAGGTGAAGATGCTCGCGTTCAGTATGATGGGACGTTCGATCTTGCCCTCGCAGTTCCACCGTCCTGGCAGGCTGAGAGCGTGCATAAAATTGAGGCTAAAGAATCAGGCTCTGGCCGGACCGCTTTTGTGAATGTCAAGGTTCTGACAAAGGGCTACGCAACATCCCCATCTGCTTCTCAAGCTACACTTCGCGCGAACGCACCTACGTAATCTTTTTGGCACTACTTCGGTACAGGACATAGGTACATTAGCGGTTGAATTTGTAATGTACGGTGCATTATTGTACCATGTAGAGGACAAGGAGCGACGGCCAGGGATTATTGTAGGAGGAACACATGGAAGAGAATAGACAGAATCTTGTAGGACAGACACTAGGGACATGTACGCTGGAGAGACTGATTGGTCAGGGCGGCATGGGGTCGGTTTATCTGGCCCGGCAGGCTCGTCCACAGCGGAATGTTGCGGTGAAGGTCTTACTTCCTAATCTCTCCCTGGATAGTCAGGGCAATCAGGATTTCCTGGCGCGTTTCCGCCGTGAGGCTGATGTCATTGCCCGGCTTGAGCATGTGAACATCATGCCGATCTACGAGTATGGCGAGAAGGATGGCATGGCCTATCTGGTGATGCCATATTTAACAGGTGGGAGCCTGCGCGAGGTGCTTTCGAAGCAGGGCAAACTCTCGCTGTCAACCGCCACGACCTATATAGATCAAGCTGCATCGGCGCTTGACTATGCACATGCTCACGGCGTCATTCACCGTGATTTAAAGCCAGCGAACTTTCTTCTGCACGCCGATGGTCGCCTGGTTCTGGCCGATTTTGGCATCGCCCGTATCATGGACGAGCAGGCGCAAGGCTCAACCCTGACCGGCACGGGAACGCTACTGGGAACGCCCGAGTACATGGCTCCCGAAATGGTGCGTGGTGAGCAGATCGACTATCGCGCTGACATCTACGAGTTGGGTGTGGTCCTCTTCCAGATGCTGAGCGGACGCGTGCCCTTTACCGGCAATACGCCCTTTGCGATAGTCTACAAGCATGCTCAGGAGCCGCTACCTCTTCTCCATTACTCCGACCCTTCAATTCCCGCCGCCGTGGACGCCGTGATTCAGAAGGCGACCGCCAAAAATCGACAGGACCGCTATACGACGGTAAAGGCTATGGCTCAGGATCTGCGGGCGGCGATCGCGGGTCAGCCGCTCCTCTACGCCGATGGTCAGCAAAATCAGACTGCGACTGTTGTTGAGCCCGCAGGCCCCCTCGTCTTGCCGCCACCGTCGGTTCCTCAGTACAACACGGCGCAGGGGCAGCTCAGCTCTTATCCATCAACATATAGCACGCGTGGGACTCAGGCGGCACCTTCACCAGCTCCCAATACGTACGCTCCTCCAGCTTATCCGCCACAATATCAGCCGCCATATCAGCCCCCTCAATCTCCGAGGCGTGGAGCGCAAACCTGGACGATCGTTCTGGCCGTCATCTTCGCCTTAATTGTCCTGGCTGGCGTGCTCTTTGCCGCCACTCGTCCAAATACAGGAGGCACGGCGAGTAGTCCATCCGTCACCCCAACTGTGGCCACTGGTACAACCCCACAGCCAACCGCGACTCCACAACCCAAGCCGACGGCTGCTCCCACCCAGGCTCCACAGCCGACGACCGCCCCGACTCCGCAGCCGACGACACCCTCATCAGGCGGTATCCCTGTTGGGACTCAGCTCTACTCTGCGGCGGCACCCGGACCCAACTGTGACAACGGTGGTGGCCAGTGGAACGTTTATAACAACGTACAGGTCAATTGCCAGGCCGGCGCGGCGCAGCTTGCGAGTACCACTCAGAAGGATACGTTACAGGGAATTCTTCTCACCAAGATCCCTGGCCGAAACTATCCCGCGAACTATGTCGTGCAGGCGCAGTTGCAGCCCAATCAAAACTCGACTGGTGCTTTCGGCCTCTACTTTCGCAATCAGCCTGATAGTCAACTGGGTGTCTACGCCTTTCTGCTGCGCCCCGATGGTACCTGGACCGTCAACGTTTACGACAATAACACAGGCGCGCTTACCCGACTTGCAACTGGCTCTCTCGGCTCTCCCATCCAGGATAGCGTCCAGATGGCAGTAGTGGTCAAGGGTTCACAGTTCAGTTTTTACATCAACGGCCAATCGGTCAAAACGCTCAACGACCAGACCTACTCTACCGGTACGGCTGGCATCGCTCTAGGCACGGGCGCAAACGTCGCCGCCAGCAACTTCACTCTCTCTAAAGTCGGCTCCTAGTCTCTCTACACAAGACCAGCTCACTTTATGGAGGCTCTCGCGAAGCAGAGGTGCCGATTCATTGCTCACAGGTCCCCTTATGACGTTTGACTTTTCAGTCCAGCCACCCCTAGAGCCTGCTGATTGGATCAGCCAAATCCACGCTTCAGCACTGCATGCTTCTGGCTGGATTGAAAAGTCGAATAGCTTTAGTGAGCGAACCCGCGCTTGTGATATTTGTTTATTGAGTCTGGTAAAAAAGCAGCACTCCGTATACCGGATTTAATAAGTAAAGGTCATCAGGGGGAGGGAATTGATCACTTTGCCCCGAAGAGCTCTCCGTCCCCATGAGCGGGTCAAGATGAAGATTGAAGCTTTCTGCTTCATGAAGGCTCTCAACAAAGATGCGTATTGCTCTATCAAACTTCAAAGGGACGCAAGGAAGTGAAGTTGGGTAGATTTCGGGGTGAGCAGAGGAGACAGGCGAGGTTGAACGGACGCGATAGAGCAAGGAGAGACCGTGTCAGCGATGTTTTTGAGGGAAGGAAAAGTGGGTTCAGGAAGGTCGGATTCTTCTGAAACGGCTTGAGAAGTTGTGCGCGAACCTATGCTCAGGGTATTGGTCACTGTAGGTTCGCGCATATTGCTCTATGCTGCTTTTCGATCACAACCTGATGCTTCTCTCACTCCCTTCAAGGTTTTTCTTTAGGTAAATCTGATGTGATGAGTATACTAATATACAGTGACAATCAGAACTGTTAAGACGTACTAGCTAACAGGGCTGGAAATGCACAGAGGGATTATATACTACTTTGTCAATCTTCATCAGAAATGAAAGTAGGGATGAGGAGCACTTTGGGGGGACGTTGGTCGGCGATTCTCCGGCTGAAGCCGGTCTGTGCGCGATAAATCGGCACCTCTGATTCGTTGAGGGTCTCGGTGACGGTTGGCAAATCAGTACTCTGGATAGCGACAAACCCTTGTAGTTCCCCCTTCATCCAGCCCGCCGAACGTCTTCTAAAAATGCTATAGATCGACGTTCATCTGTTGAGGTATAGAGACGAAACTGTTACAATAGGACCTGTGAACCAGAAGGGGCGTACTTCCTCCTCAGCGGAGCATGCAGGGATGTTCGCAGGTTGTAAGGGGAGAGCGATGATGAGATCGAAACATTCGGAAGCAATGGGTCTTTTCCAGCCGGACTTTTTGAAATATATAGGACGACGGAAGTTTCTCGCTCTTGGAGCGGCGGGGATGCTTGCGGCGTGCCAATCGGGGCCGACTGCGAGTGTTAGTGTGTCAAGTCCTGCGCCTACGAAACAGCCTCCGCTCACCGATGCCGATTGGTCGGGGCTGGCGAAGAGCTTGCATGGGACGCTTGTACGCCCAAATAGTTCACAGTATGCGACTGCACGGCAGCTTTTTAGTGCGCGCTTCGATACAGTACATCCAGCGGGTATCGTTTATTGTGCCTCGCCTGCGGATGTGCAGGCCTGTCTGGCCTTTGCCCATAAATTTTCTTTGCCGTTCGCGGCCCGCGCTGGCGGTCACTCCTACGAGGGATATTCGACGACGACGGGGCTGGTGGTTGATGTGACGCGGATGAATACGGTCTCTGTAAATTCAGGGGTCGCTACAGTGGGGGCGGGGACGCGGCTGATCGATGTGTACTCGGCGCTGGCGCAGCAAGGGGTGATTGTGCCGGCGGGCTCCTGCTCTACGGTGGGAGTTGCTGGTTTGACTCTTGGCGGTGGGACGGGCGTGCTGGGTCGCAAGTTTGGCTTGACCTGCGATAATCTGCTCTCGGCACAGGTTGTGCTGGCGAATGGTCAGGTGTTAACCTGCAATGCAAGCCACGATGCTGATCTCTTCTGGGCGCTGCGTGGTGGAGGTGGAGGTAATTTTGGGGTCGTAACCTCTTTCACCTTTCGGACGCATCCGCTCTCTTCACTCTCGCTCTTCACCTTTACCTGGCCGTGGACTAGCGCGGCGGCCGTTGTGGATGCGTGGCAGAACTGGGCTCCGCACGCGCCCGACGAGTTGTGGTCTAACTGTGTACTTATTGCGCCCGCTGATAAGGGGACGGCACCATTTGTGGTTGTGAATGGTGTGTATGTCGGGGATGGAGGATCGTTAAACTCACTCCTGGCCCAGTTTACGGGCCGTATCGGCGCTCCACCTGCTAGCCGCTATGTGACGGGGGCGGGCGTGCTGAATACGATGCTTTACGAGGCCGGTTGCTCCGGCAAGACGGTGGGCCAATGTCATCTTCCAACACAAGATCCGCAAGGGCAGGTGCAGCGCGATACTTCGGGTGTAAAGTCGGATTACTTTACCTCTGCCCTCGCGCACCAGGGGATCGATAATCTGGTGAGTGCAATTACGAAGCGTCATGCCAGCTCGAATTTGGGGAATGGTGGAATAGGCATGGATGCGTATGGCGGGGCGATTAATCGGGTGGCTTCCGATGCTACCGCCTTTGCCCATCGCAATGCTCTATTCTCCGCGCAGTACTCGGCAAGTTGGAATGCTAACGATTCGAACTCTGTCATCACCGCTAATCGTTCCTGGTTGAACGATACCTGGAAGACGATGCGCCCATTTGCGAACGGAGGCTCTTACCAGAACTATGTCGATCCAGATCTACCCGACTGGCAGCACGCCTACTACGGGGCGAATCTGGATCGCCTGCGCCGCATAAAAACAACCTACGACCCGACCAACTTTTTTCATTTCGCGCAGAGCATCCCGCCTGCCTGATCTCAAAGTCTCGCGCACTTTAACAATTCTATATGTGTTGGAAACAATATCACCGATTAAACAGTGGTAAAGCCGGTGGCGTGTGCTTTCTGTTCGCTGATCTCTCTGTGCGTATAGTAGAAGACTTGATTGTACGTTTGAAAAGAAGGCTTTACTGTACGTTTGAAACAAACGGCCAAAGCATAAGCTCTTTCAGGTTATTAACCATTTGCTCGTAGCGGTTGGCTGCATCCGCGTGAGGAATCGTCTTCTCTGTTGGTCTCTCACTGAGGGCTTTTAAAGAGCGGTTCTGCTCTTTCCACTGCTCTTCAGTGTAGCCATTCAGCACTGCGTTCATAAGACTCATTGCAAGAGGATATTCAGCGGAACCTAGTTTGTTATGTCTCATCGCTTCCTGTACACGGGATGAATAGGCAGCCGCATCAACCATTTTCCGTGAGGATTTGAAACCGGAACCGGAACCGGAACTGGAATTAGAATCGGAATTGAGATTGGAATAATAATAATAATCGCTCATTGAATTTTCCTTGCTATCCCTGTTTGCTCTCTCTGACATACTCTTTAGTCAATGGAAGTACTTGCCTTACGGCCGGCAAATCAAATGGCCGTGCGCATGGTAGGGCAACTACTCTGCGAATGGTAGAGACCGCCCGACTATGGAGAGAGAGGTGTGTAAGATTATATGTATACAACAGTATAGCATAAAAAGCAGACTGAATCTGTGAAAAAAGTGAGTACTTTATACAAAAAAAGGAAGCTCGCTCTATACGTGAGCACGCCATGTACCCATGACCTGCCGTAGAATTGCAAATTCGCCGATATGATACGAGTTGTGGTCGGCCACAACCAGAATTTCGCGAAAAATCGTCTGCCCAGCGCCGTGTGGAAGAGGAGTGTACAGGTCAGTGGAAGGATCTGTTACAATGTGTTCCAGTGCGGCCAGGTCTGATTGAAAGGCGGCACAGGTACGCTGCCACGCGGCATTGTCAGCCTTTACGTCCTGCGCGGGCCAATATCCTTCCGGCCATTCTGGTGAGACGTGTTGAGGATTTCTAATGAACTCCAGAATATCCCATTGCGTGATACGCAAATGCTCAAGCAATTGCCAGGGAGTATAGTCAACATTTGGTGGCATCGCATTCATATACTCGCTGGGAAATTGAGCCACCGCCTCTGAAAAGCTCATATGAGCATTGCCTTCATGCAAAAGTGCTTGTAACTGTTCTCTTTGTACCATATCTACATTCATTCCTGTATATCTCCTTTTGCTTTTTGTATTTAATTCTTTGAACAGGCGTAACCGGCTATCCTGGATACAGACTTAGATATAAAGAGAACTGAATACTACGCCCTTCTATGTCTAATCTATAGACCTCTATGCTGCTTGAGGCTCCTTCGTCTCCTGTAGTGTAGTAAGTTGAATCTCTCCTTGCTCCGTTGGACTCACCCAGGAGAAATGTTCCTCATCCTTGCTCATGTCACCCACACCTATAAGATTGAGGCTTGTGCTCGTGGCCGCAATAGTATACCACTTGCTGAGATAGACCAGAGTGTTATTCGCCTCCAATACGTTTCCACGAATATACACATGCACACTACCATATTGCTTCGCAAACAGACTGGCAGCCAACTCTATCTCACTTACCTGCCCAGATGCGGGCAAGAAAACTCTCTCTTGCATATTCATTTTTTATTCATCCCTTATAAATATTTATACGTCTTCATAGCTACTCAGCTTTGTTTATTGTTTCAATAAGAGAAGTATACTCTACCATTATTAAAAGTTCATGAAAGTTTTGTTATGAAAGTATCATGTCGAGTTTAGATAGCAAGTATGCGGTGAAACGCTTTCACAGCTTGCTGGACACCATTTTCGGCCTGTAGCTGTTGCCCAATTCTGGCGGCCCGTTGGCGCATCTCTTGATCTTGTAGTGCTGTACAGAGGGCATCGGCGAGGCGATCGATAGAAAGTTTTGGACGCGGGATGGGTCGCGGGCCGACTCCCAGTTCATAGACGCGTCTGCCCCAGAAGGGCTGGTCAGAAATGTAAGGCACGGTAATCGTTGGTATGCCTGCACGCAAGCTTTCCGCCGTAGTGCCCGCGCCTCCATGATGTACAACAGCGGCAGTACGCGGAAAGAGCCACGCATGAGGAACTTGATCTACAGCCAGCACCGTATCAGGCAATCTTGTGCTCGCCAGGCCCTGCCAGCCAGTCAGCAAAATACCTCGTTGCCGAGTGCCAGCCAGCGCCTGCACGACCAGTTCAGTCGTCGCCTCAGGATCAGTATTGCGCATACTGCCAAAACCGATATAAACGGGTGGAGGGCCATCTGCCAGAAAATTGAGGAGCTCATGCGATGGCTGCCAGCCAGCATCGTAATCCAGGTGCCAGAAGCCAGTAACATGCACATTTGGTCCCCAATCATCGGGTTTCGGCAGCACAAGCGGGCTATAGCCAAAGAGTAGGGGTAGAGAACCTGTCTCGACCGCCTTTAGCGGCGATTGTTTATCATAGGGAGGAAGTCGCAGTACATCGCGGCGTGCAGCGTTAACCTTCGCCGAAAACATGCGCCAGTAGAACGTGCGCGTCATAGTGTGAGTGTAGTAGTACGCCTTTTTATCCTTAAACGTATCAAGAAGTGGCTGAAGAATCTGAGGATTGGACGGCTCGGCAAAGGTATTTGTAGGAACCTGTGTGGGCTGCAAAAACGCCGCCAGTACTGCTATGCCCAGCTTCTCCGCAACCGAGCCAGCGTAGAAAATCGCGAGCAAAGAGCTGATAATGACATCTGCACCCTGACAAGCTACCCAACATTTCTTCATATAGTCATGGACTTGTGGATTGATAAATTGTGCGTAACGTAGAGCGAAGGCGAGCGAATTCGTTCCTTGCGCGAGCAAGGTCTGACCCAAAGGTGTTTGAAAAAGCTCATATTGCTCGTCATCTAATGCGTAGAAGTCCAGATCGTGGTCACGCACAAAATCGGCAAATGGAGCGTGGGTGATAAGACAGACTGAGTGACCGGCGCAGCGTAGACCCACGCCCAGGGCAATATATGGCTGAACGTCACCACGCGATCCTAATGTAATGATGGCTATATGCATCTATTTATTTGACTCTTTCCAGTGATAGAGATGCTAAATTTCGGCGGTGCCTTAAGAGAAGCATGTATGTTCCACGCTTTCAAATAGATTTTGTATACAGTATCTACCCTTTTCATGCCGTTCATGAAAGGAGCGGGAGCCTTTTGAGGGGAGTATAACAAAAAGTCCTGTTTGAATTTGCTCTTGAGGTGAGCAAGCAAGCGGCTCTGTTAGAATAGATATAAATATACACATCTATCCAACGATGCATAAGAAAGGTGAATGTTTTATGGAGAAAGTTGCACATAATCAGGGAGTATTTATTCCGGTCGGTGTCTTTGTGCGCGACCCAGAAGTGCAGGCACTGTATCGTCCCTGGGAGACTGGCTATCGTACGCTCACAGTAGAGAATATCTACGAGCAGCACGGCCGTCTGTATGGAACGGTCGAGATTAACACTCGTGTCTACTCAGTCTATCAGCATCGCGACGTACATATTAAAGACCAGATCGTCGTACGCCTTGAAAACGGTCAATGGCATTTCGAGCCGTTGCAGGAGATCTAAGCACGTGGCGCATTCACCATAGCAGGATGAATGCGCCGGTTTTCCAGAGTAGATGGGAATGTATGATCTTTACCGAACTAGTGTCTAAACAAAAGAGATTTTTTTATCTGTCTATGATACTTGAAAGACTAGCGGCTGTCCAGTCTCTAGCAACGTTTTAAGGCTAGAAACGACTTGCAGCCATCCGTCGTGCAAGCCACCCGCAGCGAAGATCTCTGGATCGATATCGTCGTGAACAAGCGTGAGCTTACAGGTTTCGCCTACGGGTGTAATCTCCCACGTCACTCTAGATGGAGAACTGCTGGCGACTTCGGATGCCCAGGCTGGGCTAAAAGTCGTCACTAATCGGCGCGGTGGATCGCTCTCTACTACCTCACCGGAGAGACCGACCTTGCCCTCAGGATCATGGTAAGCGTAAGACGCGCCGGGCCGCCAGGTTGATTCCACTCGATAGTTGTAGAAGTACTTTTGCGTAAGCTCACCATCAGTAATCGCCTGCCAGAGGCGTTCGGGAGTTGTGCGAATAAAAACTTCATAGACGTGTGCAGGTTTCTTCTGGTCCATAGTATTGTCCTCCAGTGTAAACTTGAGTCCCAGCAGTCTTTGTGTCCAGGACTCAGAATACTTGCTAACCCAGCGTTCCTGAATTTGCTGAATAGGGACAGGATTCAGATAGTGAAATTTTTCGCGGCCCACCTTGCGCGATGTAACAAGACCAGCCTCTTCTAACACCTTTAAATGTTTCATGCATCCAAAGCGCGTCATCGGCAAATTTTGCTGTAACTCCAGCAACGTCTGCCCATCCCTCTGAAAGAGAAGGTCAAGCAACAAGCGCCGACTCTGATCTGCAAGAGCCTTAAAGACCCGATCCATCTCATCTACCTGATCCATCATATCTCCTTCTCCTCTATACAGGTGACATATTGGTCACCTGTTCTATTATACGTGACAATATGGTCACATGTCAAGTCCCATAATTACTTTTTAGTGAGTCGGCAGACACATTATTAATGCGAGCAGGTTTGCGCTAAGAGATCGTAAACGTTCTGGCACACCTTATTTTTACCCATATCTAGCTCTTACGTCACAATTGGAGCATCATGTAGATACTTTTCGTATAGCCTCTCGATAACTATCTGTTGCAGGCGTATCACAGTGGCGTGAATGTCACGAAACGAGGTGTAGAGGGGGACGAGACCTATACGGATGTTGTTGGGGGCGCGGAAATCGGGAAGGACGTTCATGTCGTTGAGCAGTGTGAGGTCGATGCGCAGGCCCTCTTGATGGCCGAGCGAGAGGTGGGAGCCGCGCTGCTCTACTTGATGTGGCGAGTTGAGTGTGAAGCCCAGCGGCTCCAGGACGGTCTTCCAGAGCGCGATCAGGTACTCGCTCTGCTGAATGGATTTAGCGCGTAGCTTGTCCATGCCTGCTTCCAATAGAAGGTCAACTCCGGTCTCGATGAGCGAAAGGGAAACGATAGGGGGCGTGCCAGTCAGGAAGCCTCGCAGGCCGCTGGCAGGCTGATATGTTGTTCCAAAGTTAAAGAGGTTCTCCTGCCCCATCCAGCCTGCAATTGGATTTGTAAGACGTTCCTGTAGGTCGCGCCTGATATAGAGAAATGCGGGCGCTCCGGGACCGCCGTTAAGATATTTATAGGTACAGCCAATGGCAAGATCGACCTGTGCGGCATTCAGATCAACCGGTATCGATCCGACCGAGTGGCTTAAATCCCACAGCATGAGCGCACCGGCGTCGTGAACTGCTGCCGTTATTACTTGCATATCGTACATATAGCCGCTCTTAAAGACGGTGTGAGAAAGCGTGACCAGGGCCACGTCGGCATCGAGTTGGGCCTGGAGCTCATCGACGGGGCCAAATATACCATCGCGGGAGGGAATGATTTCGAGTTGATGCTGTTTATCTAGCAAATCAATAGCTCCCTGGAGGACATAGAGGTCCGAGGGAAAGTTAAGGTTGTCTGTGAGGATGCGAGAGCGATCGGGGCGGGCGCGGAGTGCGGCGACTGCCAGCTTAAAAAGGTTGACCGATGTGGAATCGGCAATGATTACTTCATCTGGTTGGGCACCGATTAACTGAGCAATTTTGGCTCCAACGCGTTCGGGCGCGGTGAACCAGCCCTCGTTCCAACTCCGGATCAGGCGCTCTCCCCACTGCCGGTGAACGAGATCCTCGGCGAGCGCAAGGGCGGCTTTGGGAAGGCGACCAAGCGAGTTGCCATCCATGTAGATAAGCTCAGGCTCAGTAATCACAAAACGTTCTCGGAAGCGGGCTAATGGGTCGCGCGCATCGAGTTCATCTGCGTATGTTGCATCTGTAGGTATGCTCATCAGTGTTCCTATTCTACTATTCCATCTTAGAAAACGCTTGGCACATGTATGCTAAAATCGCACCTTTTATCGCATATTTGCATGCCTTTGGCATGCCCTATTTAGTTTTAAATGTTCTATATTTTTTGCATGATCATATATTTTTGTGTACAGCACAAAAATATATGATCATGCAAAAAATATAGAACATTTAAAACTGTTTATGGAAAGCGGCAAAGCGGCGAAAACGCAGGCGCAAAAGGCGAGCGCACTGAACATCAAATACCCTCTTAGAAGTGCGAACGGATAATCCAGAGATCGGGGAAGAAGGGTTTGATGGTTGTTGCCAGGTATTGCGCCCCTGCCGAGCCACCGGTGCCGATTTTGCTACCGATCGTGCGTTCCACCATCTTTGTGTGGCGATATCTCCACTCCTGAAAGCCCTCGTCTATATCGACCAGGTTCTCACAGATATTGCTCACCGCAGCGTTCTGGCGGTAGGCATCAATCAAGACCGTCTGGATGGCAAGGTCCGGTTTGATCGACTCACTCACATTCCGCTGAAGTTGATCGGCAGGAATAGCGTAGCCGTTGAGGCTAAGGTAGTACAAAAATGCATCCCACAGGGTCGGTTGTGCGTATCTCTCCTCCAGCCTCTTCCTCTCGGCCGAACCGTCTGCGTAATGATCGATCAACGCAGCTCGCTTCTGCCCAAACACAAACTCTATCTCACGAAACTGAGCTGATTGGAAGCCGCTAGCCGAGGCTAAGAAGCTGCGGAACGAATTGAATTCAAGTGGCGTCATCGTCTCCAGCACATCGATCTGTGCAACCACTGTCTTCAAAATAGCACGAATGCGCTGTGTCACATGTGTTGCCCGCGCAGGATCATTTGTGCGCAACAGCTTCTGCAAGTGATCAAGTTCGTGCAGCATCTGTTTGAACCAGAGCTCATAGACCTGATGGATTACGATAAAGAGCAGCTCATCGTGCTCTGGCCCAGAAGGACCCTCGCTCTTTGGCATCTGAAGACTCAGAAGCTCATCTAGCCGCAAGTAGCTAGCATAGGTCACAGATTCTGACATAACGACTTCCTTATTCGATGAGGAATTGTATTCTATTCTTAGAACTAGTTTAGGCAAAAACATTTCAATTGTCAAGGATTAAACATGCTACGCATGTTTAATCCTTGACAATTGAAATGTTTTTGCCTAAACTAGTTCTAACACTCCATTCCCTATTTTGTTGCTGCTATAATTGTTAAAGCAGGAAGATATTTCTCGTTTGTATTGAGAGGAGTAAACTGTGCCCGACAAGATCCATACAAAATACCTTTTGAGCGAGGATCAGATGCCTCGCACCTGGTACAACATTGTTTCCGACATGCCGAATCCCCCCGTCCCGCCGCTCCATCCCGGCACACAGAAGCCGGTGACGCCCGACGATCTGGCTCCGCTCTTTCCGATGGCGTTGATTCAGCAAGAGGTGAGCACTGAGCGCTATATCGAGATTCCAGACCCGGTGCGGCAGATCTACGCGCAGTGGCGTCCCAGCCCGCTCTATCGTGCGCGACGGCTGGAGAAGGCGCTGGACACCCCGGCCCGCATCTACTATAAGTATGAAGGAGTTAGCCCGGTCGGTAGCCACAAGCCGAACACATCTGTTCCGCAAGCCTTTTATAACAAGGAAGAAGGCATCAAGAAGCTCTCAACCGAGACGGGAGCAGGCCAGTGGGGATCAGCTCTGGCGATGGCGGGCGCATTCTTTGACATGGATGTCGAGATCTTTATGGTCAAGGTCAGCTATCAGCAAAAACCATATCGACGTAGTCTTATGCAAATGTATGGAGCGTCTGTACATGCCAGCCCGACGAATTTGACGGATGCCGGCCGCAGTATACTTGAGAAGAATCCGGAGAACATGGGTAGCCTGGGCATCGCGATCAGCGAGGCTGTGGAGGTTGCGGCCAAGAGTGGAGGTACGACCAAATATGCGTTGGGCAGCGTTTTAAATCATGTGATGCTGCACCAGACCGTGATCGGCGAAGAGGCGCTGCTACAGATGGAGATGGCGGGCGACTATCCTGACATCGTCGTCGGCTGTGTCGGCGGTGGCAGTAATTTTTCTGGCCTCGTCTTCCCCTTCATCGGTCAGGCATTACGCAAAGGGCTCAAGACCCGCTTCCTCGCCGCCGAGCCGATGGCCTGCCCCAGCCTCACCAAAGGCGTCTACGCTTACGATTTCGGTGACACTGTCGGCATGACTCCGCTGATGAAGATGCACACGCTGGGCCATGATTTTATGCCTCCAGGCATCCACTCCGGTGGCCTGCGCTATCATGGCATGTCACCGCTCATCTCGCAATTGCACAGCGAAGGAATCATCGACGCCAGAGCCTATCACCAGAATCCCGTCTTCGAGTCATGCGTGCAATTTGCGCGCACCGAAGGCATCGCCCCAGCTCCCGAAGCTGGCCACGCTGTGCGAGCTACCATCGAAGAGGCCCTCAAGGCCAAAGAAGCCGGAGAGGAGCGCGTCATCCTCTTCAACCTCTGCGGCCACGGTTTCCTGGACATGGCCGCCTACGACAGCTACTTCGCCGGCAACCTTCAGGATTTTGAATATCCGGCTGAGGCAGTGAGGGCGGCTCAAGAAAGATTGCCACAGATCGTGTAGCTAACTAATTACGTCGCTATTGGGGGAAAGCAGTCCAAATCGATGAGCAAGGTGCTGCTTCCCCTCTTTATTATTGAAAAGATTAGTATAAATGGCAAATTGGGATATATCAAACGATATCAGAGCTTGCCGGGCCAGAATCTTTCGAGCTCCTTGTTGAGATTATTTTCAAAAGTTCAATACCTATTGATAGTAAAGAGATAATAGTATCTTCATTAACTTCAAAGCCAGCATTGTGAGCAATCTTGTTTCTCATAGAGATAAAATCATGAAATGCAGACACTATTTCTAGCGGAATAAGACCTTTTTTCACCGCTTCATCAAGAAAATCATGAGAAAGGACATAATTTGTTTGTGATTGCAATCCTGCTTCTTGCAGACGTACTATCATTTGCTCTTCGATTTTGGTGGAAAGAAAGAGAAGTGCTACCTGTGAAGTGCTACTAGCTATACGTATCACTTCATATACGTCGTTAGAAGTTTCTTTGGTTATTTCTAAGGTACCTTTGTTTATTACAGCGTTATAAGCTCCTTCTAATTTATTGACTAGTATGCTTATTTCAACCTTCAGTTTCTTTTGCGATATACTTTTTTTATAACCGATTCCAAGATATAAAGAGAAGATTAGTGTAACAAAAGCGGCAAGAGTTAATGTTATCGCAAAAGTAAAGGAAGGAGTTAAGAAGTTAGGCATTGAGTGTGTTGAACCAATAATAGCTATTACCTCTAAGATAATAGAAAAAATTGCTGTAAAGAATGTAAATAAGATCAGAAGTCTTTTCATTAGTTATAATCTCCTTCTGTAAAAATTACTGTTATAATTACTGCTAGGGTAAAGAAAATGCTAGCAAGACCCAATGTCACATATGTAAGTGGTGGGTTAGGAGGCGTTGAGAAGAAAAAGCCTGTTCCAAAGTTAGAAAGCATTGACGCGAAAAAAACTATACAGCCAGCAATGCTAGCTAGCCAGTAGGCAGCCTTACTTTTGCTCGTATGCGCTTGCTAGTAGATCTTGCGTATGCTTGAGATCTTTTGCTGTGACTTCAAATTGTAGTCTCCAATTGTCGCGCTCTGCTCGCATATGTTCTAGCGCTTGCTGTAATTGCTCTGATCTTTCTTCTGTTATATGAAGCTTGTCCTCTGTGAAGCGCAGTCTTTCTCTATTGATTGCCAATTCTATCTGGGAATTGTTAGAATTAAAGATACTCGTTTTCATATATTATACCACTCCAACTTATTCACATCCTCAAGTATAGTGAACTGTGTGTGATTAGTATAGCACGAAAAGTTCTATATCCAAAATCAGAGCCTATGAAACATACTAAGTATTATAAACGTGTTATTTAGATGTAGATTAATTTTATGCATGAGCGAGGGACCTGGATGAAATTGGAGCGTTAGACAAAAAGGAAAATGAGCATGAGTAATGATAAGCAGATTGAAGTGAAGAATAATGCAGAGAAGCATCGCTATGAGGCGCAGGTTGGTGAGGACACGGCGGAGCTGACCTATCATCGTGATGGAGACAAGATTACGTATGTGCATACGGAGGTGCCGGATGAGATGGAGGGTCGTGGAATAGGTGGCTCTTTAGCTCGTACCGCACTTGAGGATGCCCGTGCGCAGAATCTTAGCATTGTGCCTGAGTGTCCATTCGTGGCGGCATATGTGCAGAAGCATGAAGAATATCATTCGCTGCTTACTCCGGAGGAGCGAGAGCGCATCTTGAAGAAATAGTATATCCATCGCCCCCTCTTCTAAGAAAGCAAGCTTCACGATCTTCTCGTGAAGCTTGCTTTCTTAGAAGAGGGTTGAGATAAGGGCTGATCAATATAGAGTGTATGAAGTGTTCTACCAGGACCAGTCCCAGTTGGTCGAGTTAGCTGAGCGTTGGATGACATCTCTATCGTTGGTATCGGCCTCGCTGTAGTCGTAGCTGTTGCCATTTTTGGGGCTGAGGAAGCCACGATTTTTGAGGATCATGGGTGCGTCGCCGACCTTTTGCAGGACGATTGGTGAGAACGCATGGTTGTTGGCAGGGGTTAGTCCACCGATTGCGCGTCCTATGGCCCTATGTTCGGCCTCCACTGTTCCGATCTGGCCGGCAACCTGCACCAGGTCTGGTCGCTTGAGCATCGCGAATTCTTTGCCAGCGACGATATAGGCGGCGGTGAAGAGCGTCTCAAGCCACTGCTGCGTGCGGATAAACTTGTCCATATTGCGGAATGTATCGATTCCATCGGGGAAGCTGAATGTGCGCGTCAGGGGTTTGGCACCGTTCTTGGCCAGAAAGTTGAGGTGAAGCTGCTCCTCGATCAGCGCGGCTTTGATGTCCATGCGAGCAGTATCGTTAAAGCCCAGTCGATTGGCTTGACGAAGCGCGTTTGTGTAGAACGTGACGGCTAGATGCTCCGCTGTAATCGCAATGTTTAAAATAGTCTGAATTGAGTCAGTAGTATCACGATATGAACGGTCATCATAACTTGCTGCATGAGCATCTCCACTCTTCTTGTTTTCCTCCAGGACAAAGCCTCCAACGGCAAGACCTGCGACGGCCGCGACTCCCGCTGTGCCCGCTGCAACTCCTTTAAGCATAGAACGACGCGAAGAGCGCCTCTGATATGACGGTTTCATTTTTATTTCCCTTCCTGTGATCTTTTCTAGAATTTACAAAGTAATGGTGGTTCCGGTACGACACTGTTGTAAGATTAACGGCTCTCATTTATATACACGAGAAGTAAAATAATGTTTTTCAAATCGTCATTTTCTCTCACAAAAGTACTGGAATCATGTGTACATATATATCATAAAGAAAGGTATTAGAGATGGAAGTGAGCATATTGCAGATAGCAAAAATTTTGTTATCTGCAATATGCTCACGACTTTCAAGTGCGATAATGGCTAGTCGAGCGTATCAGCGTATCTATTGGCCAGGATATAGCCAATAGATACTTTTGATACTGGAACTAGCTTTATTAAGGCTTTTGTTTACCATGTCGACCATGCTGACCCTGACCAGCATTTGCGTTTTGAGCAGGAGCAGGGTTAGCATTCGGATCAGCGGCCGGAGTTGGGTTAGCATTCTGACCAGCAGCATTCGGATCAGCGGCTGGAGTTGGGTTAACGTTCTGAGCAGCAGCAGGAGCAGGAGTTGGATTAACATTCTGACCCTGACCGGCATTTGCGTTCTGCTGAGCCTGGTTATTGCGGCCCAGGAAGTTGAGCGAGGTGATGGTAACCTGGTTATTAGCCTTGCTGAAAGTGACTATCAGAGTACGGCCATTGAAGGAACCAAAACCCATGCAGCCATTAATGACCTTGCCGTTGACAGCGCAGTTAGGTGCAACCGCCTTCTGCTTACCATTTGCTTTAGCAGCCTGAGCGGCAGCAGGTTGAGCGGCAGCAGGTTGAGCGGCAGCAGGTTGAGCGGCAGCAGGTTGAGCGGCCTGAGCGGCTGGGTCAGCAGGAGCTACGGTAGGCTGAGCGGCCTGAGCGGCTGGGTCAGCAGGAGCCACGGTAGGCTGAGCAGCCTGAGCGGCTGGGTCAGCAGGAGCTACGGCGGGCTGAGCAGCCACAGTCGCCTGAGCGGCCTGGTCAGCAGGAGCCACGACGGGCTGAGCAACAGCATTAGCAGCCTGTTGATTTGCGTTCGCCTTAGTGATATTGACCTGATTGGCAGCCTGGTCAAAAGCAATGGTTGCCATTATGCCGTTCAGTTTCACAGGTGCGTTGGTGGCACAACCAGCGACTGCAACACCGTTTACGCGGCAGTTAGGTGCGCCAGCGGTTCCGATACCGTTCAGGTTGATAGTTGCAGCAGTCGCGACACCATTGCCGTCAGTAGTGACCTTGATGGGATCGGGCTTGTTCAGCAGGGCCATGCAATTCAGTCCGTTTGCTTCATAGGTAGCGACGAAGCGCTGGGCCAGGAAGGTAAAGAGGCTGTTTGCGGCGGCCGGATCGGGCGATGGTCGATTCATCGTCAACTGCATGTCTTTTTGCATACGAGCGGGTTGAACATTAAGCAGATTTGTACAATATGTGACTGTATTGGCGTTAACATTATTAGCTGCCGGCTGATCGACGCCAGTGCGGTACAGTGTGGTTTTGGCCAGGTTAGGTTTTGCATTGTTGAGTGTCATTGGATCGCCCAATGGCACAAGAGCAACAGGTGCGCCCTGGAATCTGGCAGCCTGCATCTCATCGAGAGGTAGTGCATTAACCATCTTGCCTGGATCGGCCAGATCAGGAGCCTGCCACGCTGTACAACCGAGAGCACCATCCAGAGCGACGGAGAGTAAGCGGTTGTCGCTGGCATTCGTCTGCATCTGTGGTGTCTGCACGGCGGCCATATTGTTATTTTTTTGTAGTGCAGCTATGTTTGCCGCGTTCGCCTGTGCAACCTGTCCGTTGCCGGAGATGACATAGGCTGTTGTGACGTTGTCGCTCTGGTCCATGTCCACAACACTGAAATCGCGCACCGTAGGACAGGTCAGACCATCTTTACCCATACCTAACGGCGGTACTTTGAGCCGCCCATTCGCTATGTTGAGATTGGCGGAGGCGAAAAAGGCTGCAGCGTTACAGTAGGAGAACTGTCCGAAGATAGAGCCCTGTTGCCCATTGACGCAGTTGCCCTGAGCCAGGCTGTTGTTTGTCCCTTGCAGTGTCAAGTTGTTGCCATTAAAGCCGAACCATAGTGCCACGATGGCATTTTTCGGTACCGTGGGAACAACTGGCGCGATCGCGGGCTGTGCGCCCTGATCAATAACCAATGGATTATAGATTGAGACTTTTCCCGTTGCGGGATTGACTACGGCACCCTGTACAAAAGCAGCCTGGCCCTTATTGGCCTCGTTACATGCTCCGTTGGCTGGATTGGTTGCTACTAATTGATATGGTGTTGCCAAACCCTTAGCCGTTAGCGGATCGGCTGGCACGATTAGCGTACAGTCCATGTTGACTGCTGCTGCGTGTGAATTTACATTCTTATAGGCAAAAATACCCGCTGCTCCGAGTATCACTGCCAGCGTTATTCCTATGCCAACAAGCATAAGAGGCGAGAAGCGCTTGCTGCCTCGCGCGCCTGGCTTCTGTGCCGGTGCATTTTGTTCTGATCGTTTCAGTGTTTGCACTACTAAACCCTTTCCTTTTCCTTCTTAGATCCAATACCTTGACTGTATGGATCTACTGTATGTGCTGCCCCTCAATAAACGCCCTGACCTCTTGATAGGTCATAATTATGTACGTTTATACCTATTATCTTGTGCAGCCATAATTCAATTCATCCGATCCGATGTGACGGAGAGAGGTGCATTCTTTCCAGTCTCTACAAGCGCTCTTAACCACTTCACAACTTGTATCGCTTGAGAACTGTCACACATGAGCTTCATCACTTTCGGACGATCATCTATAAGCTTGCACGCCCTGAAATAATTCGGAATGGCGTGACGCTCATCAGAAGATGATCTGTTAGGATAGTAGCACGTTTTCGGGGAGCACTAGCTTGGAGCATAAATCGAGTGATATGAAAGTACCAATGTGAGTTAAGATATCTCAACCGGGAGTTTATAAAATATGGAGAAAAGGTCCCGATTTTTCGGGGCTTGAAAAAATGAAGAGTGGAGTACGTGAGGATGTGTGTTCGTGCAATTCACAATGTTCTCAAGTCCAAATCCAGGTCCAAATCCAGGATTATCATGTCGCGGCATTGGATGCCGTGCTCAAAAATTGGCTCCGAGTAGTGCAAAGTAAAGAAGTCGCGTATAACCGACCGCAGGCGGAAGCCAACTTTCTGATAAAAGGCTAGATTGTCAATACTAGAATTGCCCGTACCGACAATTATCCTATGATAGCTCTGTTCCCGACAGAATGTCGTCGCATACTGGATCAGTTCTTTCCCACAGCCACGCCCCTGCATCTCCGGTCAAACTGCAATATTTTTGATTTCAATCGTCTTCTGCTCCGAACTGGCATCTATAAAGGGAACGAGATGAATCACTCCAGCTACAATATCATCGTCAAACAGAACAAAAAGATAGCCAGAATGTAAATAGCTCAAGACTATCTCTCGCGATGGATCAGCTTCTAAGAGCAAATCTAAATAATGTTCTCTGTCGTACTCTATTGCTTTGATCTGGTGCATACAAAGCTCTATGACTCGGGGAAAAATTGCTCAACACGCACTGGTAGGTTTGCTATGATACGTGAAGGCAACGTAGATTGGTCGCGAAAGACGCCAGCAGAGTGATACGTATCACCTTCCAGGATCAGAACTTCTACTGTGCTAGTATCCAGTTTCACAATCCAGTACTCTGGGATGCCTGCACGAGCATATGCATCATACTTTGTCAGGCGATCGTAGCCAGCCGTCCCAGGAGAGGCGACCTCGATAACAAGATCGGGCGTACCAATAACGCCCTGCTCAGTGACCTTACTCAGATGTTCGTCAAGTACGACAAGCACATCTGGCTGAAATACATTCTTGTAGCTGAGCCGGACATCAAACGGTGCCTGATAGACATGTCCGTAGCCCGGCAGATCAATGTGTGTAACAAGATAGTAGAAAATACGCCCGGCAACTCTCTGGTGCCAATCTGTCGGCGATGGCGTCATCACAAGCACCCCACTTACAACCTCATACTGCTGGCCATCCTCAAGATTTGCATAGTCCTGGTATGTCCAATTCCCTTGCTGCGGCCCTGGCACCCAATCGGCAGGAGCTACTACTTGTATCTTCTCGCTTGTTGCCATCGCCTTCCTTACCTTTCGCATCAATCTAACCTTTGATATAGTAGAAGGATAGCATATTCCCACAGCATATACAACGCGATACTATACATGAAATATCACGTTGATATGCTTAGGAGGAAACGGGAGAGTATAGAGAAGTAAAGATTACGTCAAGACGGCTTCTGCATTGATCTCGAGATGTATTCTGTAGCCGACCAGGAAAACTCCTCCAGTCTGCTGATCGAACGTCATGCCGAAGTCGCGGCGATCAATGGTAGTGGTTGCGCACATACCTACGCGCCACGCACTTGTGAGCGGATCTCTATTCAATCCTCTATACTCTACGCGGAACGGTACAGATCGTGTGACGCCAAGCAGCGAGAGATTCCCCGTCATCATGCTATGATTCTGATCAACGAGCTCTACATTGGTACTTGCGAATGTAATAGTTGGATATTTAGCAACGGAGAAAAAATCGGCGGAGCGTAGATGGGCATCGCGTTGAGGAACACCGGTCTGAATGCTATCACTCTTGACAGCAACTTTTACCCACGAGTTCTCAGGTCGCTGGGGATCGAGATATATCGATCCACCCAAATCCATAAAACGCCCTTTGACAACACTAATCATCAAATGAGCTACAGAAAATTCAACTAAACTATGTGTCGGATCGATTTCCCATGCCATAAATAAGGTCACCTTCTGATTTGTCTTTGTAAATTGATCATAGCACTGACAAATATTTATTGTCAATGGTAAAGCATTCGCTTACCAAATAGTTTATCTATCCCCCATTTGTACATTGATGTTATTCTGTCTAGCTGGAATCGTCCTTGCCTATTGAGTATTAGTAACTCCTTATACGGAAACCTAAGTGCGGAGCACTAGCCGCGAGCAAGCGGCGTTGGTTTCCGTATAAGATCTAAATAATGTTAGGAATGAAACAGAAGCAAGCTGATCTGATTTATAAAGCTCAGGCTTGCAGTGCCTGAACGATAGGTACCAGTTTGGGTTCGTCTGTAAATAAGTTCTTGAGCAATCGTGCGTATATCGACAGTGATAGATAATTAAAGAGGACAGGACAGATGCAGGATAATATGAACAACCACTCACCCTTTTACGCAGGACGCCCTGTAGCTGGTCGGGTTGTGAGCACGCGCCCATCCGGAGCACGCGGCATTCGCGGCTGGTATGAGAGGCAGAATATAGCAATACAAGTAAGTATCGCTATTGTGGCTATATTCATCCCGCTGCTCACCTTTTTACTTGCGATTACCTCGCTAACTGGGCGTACGCAGGCGGCACCGCAAACCTTTAATACATTAGATTCGTTGGCGAGCCCAGTAGCACCAACATCAGTTCCTGCGGTCATGCCGACACCAAGTGTTGTGCCAACGGCTACTCAGGTTTCAGTGACGCCGACGCCGCTACCAAACACCGTTGCAAATCCCTGGGGCTACGACTTTGCAACGCCTGGCGTTTTGATTACCGCTCCACCTGCTAATTTCTGTATCTACTTTACCTGCATTACAAATTTCCGCGGCGGGCAAGGCTATGTGATTCAGTGTCAGGATGGTCAGTTTAGCTTATCAGGCGGCGTGGCTGGTTCATGTGCAGACCACAAAGGCGATTTAAGGCCGCTGTACTTCCATCCCGCGCCTGCACCTGCGGCCGCTCCTATGGTACAGCCAACGGCTGCGCCGAAGCCACAACCGACGCCAACTCCAATTCCACCGACGCCAACCCCGGCACCAAAGCCAAAACCGACGCCAATCCCACCAACACCAACGCAAGTGGCACAGCCCACTCCAGTTCCAAACAATAACGGGAATAATGGCAACAACAACGGGAATAATGGGAACAACGGAAACAATAATGGGAATAATGGCAACAACAACGGGAACAATGGCAACAACAACGGAAACAATAATGGGAATAATGGCAACAACAACGGGAACAATGGCAACAACAACGGAAACAATAATGGGAATAATGGCAACAACAACGGGAACAATGGCAACAACAACGGAAACAATAACGGGAATAATGGCAACAATGGAGGGTCTCCAATTCAAGGTCAGGACATAAAGTTGAAATTTTGATAACAAACACTTTGCACGTTTTCCTGACATTAAGATATTAGATTTTAAGCGAACGAGTTGTAACCATTCTCAATAGTTACGGCTCGTTCGTTTGATGGAGAGCAAGCGACAAAGCGGAGCGGGTCTTGCTGTTGTCGTTAGCGATATATTGAAAACGTGCATTATATGTATTAATCTCTTAAAAGAGATTAGATCCTGATGGTATATAGCAGCGCGGATCGAAAAAGGGTGTATGTGCGGAGGAGACAAATGTTTCGGGGTAAAAGATGCGGAATCCCGCAGCTAGCAGGGGGGCCAGGCATGGATGTGGACCTGGTACGTCTATGCGGTACGAGCGTACTGCGTGTTGCGAAGCCCATTGGATTGCGGCCAGGACGCAATCGGCAGCATCCTCCGCTTGCTTGACTCCCATGGGGCCAATGGTGCAGACGCCGGACGCCCAGAATGAACTGGTGTTGAGGCTGACATAGCCATAGCCGACCGTCTTGTCGCGGCGGCGAAACCAGAGCGGAATCGCCGATTGCTCGCTCACCCAGTACGCAATATCCTCTGGCCGTCGTCGCCCGCCGGCTATACTATCCCACTCTACAAACTGAGGATCATCCGCTGCCCCCTCCTGACACTCGATCTCCGTCTGCAACGAGGATGGCGCGAGCGAGCCGAATGCGCCTAGAAGATAATTTGACCACTGAGGCTGCATGCCCAGGCGAATGTAGAGCGAGAGTGCCCGCAGGTCCGTCGAACTCACGGTGAAGCGCGTCTTCTCATGATCAGCGGGCAGAACAAATCGCAGGAGTTGTGTGCCCAAATGCTCAGACTGATGATCTGGGTGGACGTAAAGATGAGTGAGAAACGTCTTGCCAGCACGCGTAATCGAGGCGGCAAAGGCCAGCACCCGCTTCTCTTCCTCCGCCACATACATTGTCCCCGTTCTATAAATATGCCGGAAGTCTGCCGCAACCTCGCCGATCGGCGGCCGGGACGCGGGCGCATACGCCGTCTCATTCAAATAGAAAATATAATAAATCTCCGGCAGATCACTCTCGCGCGCAGGACGAAACGTAGCCATAAGTTATTCAACAACCTCTCTAAGAAATTGATATGTGTTGCTTTATTTATCTACCCCACTTTCTATTATACACGTTGGCCTTTCTGCTGAACGAGACTCTCATTGTTCCATCATACATACTGTTCTTTTTGCAAACGTTGAAAGCTCTTCGTCGTCAATTGTACTAATTCTGTATTCAATGTATCATTCATAACCGTAAAGTTGAAGCAGGATTTCCCCTGTTTCCTTTTCTTAAGCTGGTCGAAGAGATCCTCAAGCAGATCTGGAAACATTAGGCATCGTCTGACTCCTCTACTTCGTAATAGCTATATACAACCCAAAATGGTCTACATCTTTTACTACTTTCGTAACCCTTACAGAATATATATTTGGAATGGAAGCATTGAAAGCGGTAACCACTGATCCATTGATTGAGCAAGATTACAGAGATTTGGAGAAGTTTTTTTATGCAAACTATTACTGTACGTACGCGGAAGAAGGATGAGATTGTAGATATTACGGAGATGGTTGCTTCATTTGTGAAGGACGCTGAGCAGGAGAGTGGAGTATGTGTCGTATTTGCATCTCATACGACCTGCGCTATTACGACCGCTGACCTGGACCCAGGTACCGATTTAGATTTTCTGAATGCGCTCAGGCATATCCTGCCGCTCCTCTCGTACAACCATCCGCATAATCCCGCCCACGCGCCCGATCACATCCTCTCGGCTATCATCGGGCCATCCATCATGGTGCCCTATGAGCATCATCAACTCGCGCTCGGCACCTGGCAGAGTATCGTTTTAGTTGAACTGGATGGGCCGCGTCAGCGTACCGTACGGCTTTCAATTTTCTAGTTTTAGAGGTAGAGCTGCTCATTTTCTGATAGTAGTCACCTTTTTGCTCTTTTTGCGTGATACAGATAGAGTGTATGCGACTATGCGATGAGGAGAGAGTATTTGTTATGGATGAACAACGGATAGCGCGGTCGGAAGCGGGTGAGGCTCGACAACGCGGAAGGCGTCTTGTGCGTTCGACGCTCTTCACAGGCATTCTACTTGGCATCGGCATTGCAGCTTTTCTAGATGAAACCCTGATCCATCAACTGCTGCAATGGCACACCTTCTACTGGAATACTGATCAACACGGACGTATTCTGAGCGACGGCTTATTTCATGCCTTTAGCACACTATTGTTGCTCTGGGGCACCTTCCGCCTCTGGCGTGGACGCGATACCTGGAATCGATTTAATCGCAATGCCATAGCGGCCGCCATCCTACTAGGCGCGGGCGGCTTTAACCTCTACGACGGCATCGTGCAGCACGTCATCCTCCGCCTGCACATCGTCAATGAGCTCGTGTGCAGCTCACCCACAAGCCAGCAACACACCTTCCTCGGCATCTGCACAAACGATATTCCCTATGAAATCGTGTTTGACGTGATCGCACTTATAATTCTCAGCGCAGGAATTATCTTATGGCGTCGTGCAATACGTATGAAATAGTATCTAGTACAATCCTATACAACAATCCTTCTGTGAAGCAAAGACGCCAATGATCATCTTTGCCTGCTAAATCCGGCCACGTCCCCTAGAGCTTGCTGATTGGATCAGCCAAATCCACGCTTTAGCACTGCATGCTTCTGGCTAAATGTATTTGTCAAAAAGCATTATTGGGTCCAGTACTAAATGAAAGCGCAACAATCCCTGTATAATGAAGGTGATCCCCAAAAAGAGCAAGACGACACTTAAGATAAGTATGATCAGTCTACCTACAAATGATACGCGCAGATGGAATAGGCCCCACAGCCCCAGAAGCACACTAGCTAGAATATAGATAAATGCAGGAAGAAAGTAGAGAAGGGGAGGAGTCGGGAGCGCGGCGAAGGCATAAAGATTGTGTAGTATAAGGTACACAACCATAAGTAGTAACAGCCAGAGAAAAAATACAAGCAGGATGCGTTTCTGATCCTCGTTTGTCAACTTCATATACACATAGTTCACTTTCTACATCTATGCATCAAGTATCTGGTCACATCATCCCCGCAAAGTCTATAAATATTGACTTTTATTTGCGTTCTCATTATACTTCTTCTGAATAGATAATTACTGGAAAGGGAATTTCATGCAAGTTCGCACCTTCGTTTGCGCGGGGGATTGTCGTTAGACTACCTGGGTAAATAGAAACTCTAAGTCTCCGAGTATCCTTGTGCTCTTTTCACTCACAATCCCCCACGCCCTCCTCTGTTTGTGCATTCCACATCCATCTTATGTGCTCTTTCTTTTTGATGCCCTGCATCTATGAGCACATTTAGTTGGCTTCATAGTTCAACTAATTTGCTAAATAGCTCGTCTATGTCGTTTTGTACTGCCTGGCTCCAGCACTATATCTGGAAGAAGCAAGCCTGCGATGTAGACAGCCATGTCCAATTTTGTGTATTGAGCAAGTCCCTTTACAACCCCTAGAGAGGTGCGGATTTATGAGTACTTATATTGCGATACGTTTTGGTCTCTCCTTCGATTTGTCAATCACTGTTCCCTCCGAAAAGGTGGTGTGGCGAGTATCAGTTCGCCATTGTCATCCGACAGAGAAAGATAGAAGAAAAGAAGAGGACCAACCTTGCGGTCATCCCGTAATAAAAACGCTCGCCAGGAAAGAGGTGAGCGCTCATTTGCGCGCAAACATTCCAATAGACGCTCTGGTGAAGAAACTTTTAAGTGCCGGCATTGCCGTCGCTTTATAGGCCCGCTCCTCTACGGCGGCCATCATCGAAATCACTGCCCATTTTGCCTTTATTCCAGGCATGTCGATAACGCGATAGGGGATCGTCTCAGCGAGTGCGGCTCAAAGATGCAGCCCATTGGATGCTTTCAACGTCCAAATGGAGAATATGTTCTGGTACATCGCTGTCTGGGCTGTGAACTCGAGCGTTTCAATCGTATCGCCGCCGACGACAATTTTGAACTCGTGCTCTCTCTTCCCTCGCTCCCTCCACGTACAAGCCGGGAGGTAAGGCTGCAACGCTTGCAAGCCCAAATCGAGAGCCCGCCGCTTTAGCGAGCGAACGCGCGCTTTAGCACGACGTGTGCATGGAATACTTACATCATCACTCCGTGAGTATTCCATGCAGCATGGGCTCTCGATTTACCCCTTTTCAAGCCTTTTGCGTACGCACCCAGGCGTTGACGAGGGTGTAGGCGAGGCTTAGTGGTGGAGGAAGTTGTGGCAGGTTATCTTTTGTAAACCAGACGACTTCGTCGAGTTCGTCTTCGTCGGCGTGGGCGGTCCCGCCGGTGTAGTGGGCGGTGAAGCCGATCATGACCTGGCTGGGGAAGGGCCAGGGTTGACTTGCTGCGTAGGTGATCTCATCCACCTCCAGGCTAGCCTCTTCGTAGATCTCGCGCCGAACACACTCTTCCAGCGATTCGCCGGGCTCGACGAAGCCAGCAATCAGGCCGTAGCGTTTGCCCCAGCCACGCTTATGTGCCATCAGGATGCTATCACCCTTATGCACAAGGACGATAATGGCAGGAATCACAGGCGGATAGCTGCTATGCCCACAGTGAGGACACTGCCGCCCCCAGGAGCCAGGGATAGATTCAGTAGGCGTGGCACAGACGGGGCAGAAGCGGCTGATGTGCTGCCAGCGCAAGAGCTGAAATGCATAGCCCACGATCGCATATGTCGCTTCAGGTAGATAACCGAACAGTTCGCGGATATTAAGGACCCGCCAGCCCGCCGGCAAAGTCGCCCCCTCATCGATCTCGCAAGCCATGCAAACCCGCCCGTCAAGTGTTCCCAGATAGAGGACGTCCGTGTGTTCAATCGACGCGAACAGGCTCTCTTCATCCCCTTCTAACAAGGCGACACCCTCGTTGCTCGTTTGCACAATCATCCGATCTTTCTGAAAAGGAAACCATTGCGCAGCATTGCCGGTTGGCGCTTGTGCTGGTGGATAGGCATGTTGAAACGAAATAACCATGAACTTGCTGATCCTCCTGAATCGGCGGCTGACTATCTCCGACGGGTATGGATGCCGGAGAGAGGGGAAGGCGGTGTACACCTATATAGTACCACACACCACCGAAGAGGAACACGCTCGCTGCCATGCCGGCAGAAGCGCTATCTTGTGTTATGTGTAGCGATAAACACTTCGAGGAAGGGTGCTAGATCCGCAGAATCCTGGGATTTACAAGCCTCTCGACAAGAAGATGAGAAACACATATACTAGAGAAAGACGCAAATAAGAAGATCAGATGAGCAAGGAGTGTTCGCAATGGCACTATCGGATCAGGGAAAAAAAGAGCATCCAAGTACGTACTTTGTAGAGGATCGCGCCAATAAAGAAGAGTTGATTCGTTTGCGGCTTCAAGATCATCTCCTCACTGTAGGCATGGGAGGAGTGTTGCCGGAGCAATCCGACCCGACGATCTTCAAACGTGTGCTGGATGTGGGTTGTGGGACAGGTGGTTGGCTGATTGAAACGGCAAAGCAGTATCCAGAGATCAACGAGCTTGTTGGCGTCGATATAAGTAGTAAAATGATTGAGTACGCGCGCGAGCAGGCAGAACGAGGCGGGGTTGCTGATCGAGTGAAGTTTCACGTCATGGATGCGCTTCGAATGCTTGAATTTCCGACAAACTTCTTCGATCTGGTGAACGAGCGCATTGACGGTAGTTTCCTGAGAACCTGGGACTGGCCCAAATTTCTGCTTGAGTGCCAGCGTGTGACGCAGCCCGGTGGAGTGATTCGCGTTACCGAATGTAATCTTCCAGAGACGACGAGTCCAGCGGTGAATCGATTCTACAATCTGTTGCTTGAATCGTTCTACCGCTCTGGACACTTTTTTACCTTCGATCGCTGTTCCGTAATAGACGAGCTGCCGCATCTCTTGCACCAGTATGGAGCCGAAAACGTCCAGACTCGACTCCATAAGCTTGACTATCATGCCAACACTGTGGAAGGACAAAGCTTTGCTGAGAATGTCAAGCTTGGGTTTCAAACCCTTCGGCCTTTCTTCTCTAAGTGGAGCCAGCTTCCTCCTGACTACGATAGTATCTTGCCACAAGCACTCCAAGAGATGCAGCAGCTGGGCTTTACAGCTACATGGACTCTGCTTACAGCCTGGGGAGTGAAGCAAGGCTAGTAGCTATCCCCGGGGTAGATAGAGGCTTTGAGCCCTCTATCTACTGTGAGATATGTACGTAGCTGATCTGGGTGTATTGTGGAAATTGGGTTGTTACGTTTGGATTGCCGGGAAAGAGGCCACCGATGGCAGTGTTCAGGACGAGAAACATGGGTCCGTTGGGCACACCATCTGTCTGGTGGCAATGGGGAACGCCGTCGATGAGCCAGGTAAGGCTGCCGGGTTCCCAGTCGATTGAGTAGATATGGTAGTCGGCCGAGTAGTCGGGTCCCGTATATGTACACTGATGAGAAAGATTCTGGCCCTGATAGTAGCCGAAGTGGTTGGTCATGTACAGATAGTGCGGATTTTGCCCCAGCATCTCCATAATGTCGACCTCGCCATAGCTCTTTGCCGGTGTGACGACGCAGCCAGAGCCGGTCGACGGATACATCTGACAATTCGCGGTCAGCAGCCAGAACGAGGGCCATAGACCCTGACCTTGAGGCAGCTTAGCCTGAATGTCTACTCGACCATAGGTGAAGGAGTAGCGCTGAAATGTGTTCACCTCGCCAGATGTATATTTATTATTTGTATTGTCGCTCTTAATCAAGAGCGAGTCGTTATTCAGAGAGACATTGTTGTATGAGTATGACTCCCACTCACCTTTGTTCCAGCTTGGAGAGTTGACCACGTTCCATTTGGACGCATCAAGATTTCCGCCAGTGAAGTTATCGCTCCAGACGATTCTTGAGGCCGCATGAGTTGGGGACGAGACGGTGGTCAGGAGAAGCGCAATCGTAGTGAGCAGCGAGGCCAGCACGATACGCACGGCGGCTAAAAACTGCTTCTCTTTATAATACAATCTGATATCCATGTTCACGGCGGCGCGAATACTCCCATCTTCTATGGGAGAAAGCGCCGCCCTCCTTTCTGATGCTATTCAGCTCTTGAATGCAAAGACATTTTTGTTGGTAAAGCTCCACGTTCTTTGAACGACTTTTCCAGAGGGCATACCCTATACTTAAAGGATACTGAAAAGCCCAAATTGTAATGAAAAGTACCATAACAAGATAGATAGAAAGAGAGCCAGCTGAAGAGCTGCTCTCTTTCTATCTATCGAATGAAAGAAATATTTCTTGTATCGATCTTTGTAAACCCAGAGGAAGCACGCGACAATTTTTACGTGCTGCCAAACTTGACAATCCGTTAATTTCGTTTTATAGTTAGGTTACTAACCTAATTTGCTCTAAATTAATTGGTAACATAAATACTTATTCCCTTGAGTGAAGAGGAGAAGGAATGCAATCAACTACTGATGCGACGGCGCAGAGGCTTTCTCGGTCTTTGATGCAGTTTAATAAAGCATTTATGCAGTTTCATCGGGACGCGACGAGTCAGCATATCGCGGGCCATAAGATGAGTGAGATCGGAGTGCTGTTTTTGATTAGTAAGGGGGCGCAATGTGAGGCGCGCCCAATGAAGGTGTCGGAGATTAGTAAGATGATGCATGTGACCTCTCCGTCCATTACTCAGGTGCTCAAGGGTCTGGAGGCAAACGGTCTGATCGAGCGGCGCAGTGATCCGGCGGATAGGCGGACGGTGTGGATCTCGCTGACAGAGCAGGGCGAGGAGATCGCTTCTCAGGCGCGCGAGTCCTTTTCGGTTACCTTCCGTGGACTGGTAGAGTATATGGGTGAGGAGCAGAGCAATCAGCTTGCCTCCCTTTTATCCACCGCCTTCCGCTACTTTAATGAGAAAGCGTCCAGTATGCCTGACTTTCTGGAGCATGGAGACGAAGTACTATGATTAAATTGTTGCGATTTATGCGACCGTACCGAGCTGTCCTTGCGTTGGTAATCGGACTGGCCGCCGTGCAAGCCCTGGCCAACCTATATCTACCTACCTTGATGGCGAATATTGTGGATGATGGGATTGTGAAAGGCGATACAGGATACATCTGGCGTGTGGGCGGCATTATGCTACTGGTGGCTGTGATAGGAACGGTTGCCGCTGTCATCGGCGTCTACTTCTCCTCTCAGGTAGCAACCGGCTTTGGTAAGATCATCCGTGCCCAGATCTTTACACGTGTAGCGCAATTTTCGCTGCACGAGTTCGATATGATAAGCACATCCTCGCTGATCACCCGCACAACCAATGATACGACGCAGGTGCAGCAGGTGATGATTATGATGCTGAATATGGTCATCACAGCTCCAATCACGCTGGTCGCAGGCGTTATTCTTGCATTCAGCCAGGATATTGGACTGGCCTGGATTCTGGTGGCGGCGATTCCGATTCTGGTCGGCTTTATCTTTCTGTTGATGAGCCGGGCGATTCCACTCTTTCGCGTTGTGCAGGTGAAGCTGGATAAGCTCAATCTGGTTCTGGATGAGGGTCTGACCGGCGTGCGCGTGGTACGGGCATTTGATCGTCAGAGACACGAAGAGCGGCGCTTCGATGATGCCAATCTAGACTTGACCGATGTAACCATTCGGGTGAATCGACTGACGGCGGCGCTGATGCCGGTGATGATGCTCGTGCTGAATCTCTCTAGCATAGCCATCCTCTGGTTCGGCGCACTCCGCATCAATGCAGGCGACATGCAGGTGGGAGCACTGATCGCTTTTCTGCAATACGCCATGCAGATTCTGTTCGCACTACTGATGGTCTCATTCATGTTTGTGATGCTGCCACGCGCGGCGGCCTCGGCTGACCGCATCAACGAGGTGCTGGCGATCGAGCCAGAGATCAAGGATGCCGAGCAGGTGAAGCTGGCAGACGATCAGCGTGGCTATGTAGAGTTCCGCGACGTGACGTTCAGCTATCCCGGTGCAGAAGAACCCGCGCTCTCCAACATCTCTTTTAGAGCCGCTCCTGGCGAAGTTACGGCTATTATCGGCGGCACCGGCTCCGGTAAATCCACCCTGGTGAGCCTGATTCCGCGCTTCTACGATATCGATAGCGGCTCTCTCCTGGTAGACGGTGTGGATGTGCGCGAGATTGCGCAGGAGCATCTGCGTTCGAAAATGGGCTTTGTACCCCAAAAGACCGTCTTGTTCTCCGGCACAATCGCTGAGAATATCCGCTATGGTAAAGAAGACGCGACTGAAGAGGAGATCAGGCATGCCGCCCAGGTTGCGCAGGCCAGCGAGTTTATCTCAGAGAAGCAGGACGGATTTGACGCAGAAATTGCCCAGGGCGGCGCGAACGTCTCCGGCGGCCAGAAGCAGCGTCTCTCCATCGCCCGCGCCTTGATCAGAAGACCAGAAATATACCTGTTTGACGATAGCTTCTCGGCGCTGGACTTCAAGACCGACGCACGGCTGCGTGCAGCTCTCAAGCATGAAACGAGAAACTCAACAGTATTGATCGTATCGCAGCGCGTCAGCACAGTGATGGACGCGGACCAGATTATCGTTTTGGACGAGGGACGTATTGCCGGCATCGGCACTCATCAGGCATTGATGAGGAGCAGCGAGGTCTATCGCGACATCGTATCCTCACAGCTTTCGGTTGAAGAGATCGCGGAGGAGATAGCATGAGCGAAGAACGTAGAACACAAAGGCCACCCATGCAGCAAGGCGGCGGTCCGATGGGCAGAGGCGGCTGGGGTGCGATGGGCATGCCAGTCGAGAAGGCTAAAAATTTTCAAGGCACGCTTCGGCGTCTGCTTGACTACTTCCTGCCACAAAAATTCCCATTGCTGATCGTACTTATCACTGCCATCATCGGAACCGCGTTCAACATCGTCGGCCCGAAGATCCTGGGTCTGGCCACGACCAAACTGTTCGCGGGCCTCGTCGGGAAGTATCAGGCTGCTGCCAGACATCAGGCAGCTCCCGACATTGATTTCGGCTATATAGCGAATGTCCTGCTCATTCTGCTTGTCTTGTACATTATCAGTTCCATCTTCATATATATTCAGCAGTACATTATGTCGGGCGTGGCGCAAAGAACGATGTATCAACTGCGCAAAGAGATAGACGAAAAGCTCTCGCGTCTCCCGCTCAAGTACTTCGACGGGCACACGCACGGCGAGATCATGAGCCGCGCCGTCAACGACATGGACAATCTCAGCACGGTCATTCAGCAGAGCGTCACGCAGTTCATCACCTCGGTGGTCACACTGCTCGGCGTCATCATCCTGATGATCACCATCAGCCCGCTTCTCAGCCTGATCGTCGTCCTGACCCTGCCGCTGAGCCTGCTCGTCACCATAGGAGTCGCCAAACGCTCGCAAAACTACTTCAGGACGCAGCAACGCTCGCTGGGAGCCCTCAATGGCCACGTCGAAGAGATGTATACCGGCCACAAGATTGTCAAAGCCTTTGGGCGCGAAAATCAGGCCATCGCCGAATTTAACGAGCGCAACGAGCAGTTGTACAACGCAAGCTGGCATGCACAGTTCGTCTCAGGCACGATCATGCCGCTTATGCGGTCGATTGGCAACCTGGGTTATGTCATTGTAGCTGTGGTCGGCGGTATCCTGGTCACACAGGGAGCCATCGCCCTTGGAGACGTGCAGGCATTTATTCAATACGCCCAGCAGTTCACCCAGCCGATCACCCAGCTCGCCAACTTCGCCAACGTGATCCAGTCGGCTCTAGCATCGGCGGAGCGCATCTTTGAACTGCTCGACGAGCAAGAAGAGGTTCCGGAAACAACGTCCGTGAAGGTCATCGAGCATCCTGATGGCGCAATCCAGTTCCAGCATGTCCGCTTTGGCTATAAAGAAGACGCCATCCTGATGGAAGACATGAACATCAACGTCCAGCCGGGACAGATGATCGCCATCGTCGGCCCCACCGGAGCGGGCAAAACCACCCTGGTCAACCTGCTCATGCGCTTCTACGAAGTCAACGGCGGCGCAATCCTGGTGGACGGCGTTCCGATTAACGACATCAAGCGAGGAGTCTTACGCCGCATGTTCGGCATGGTCTTACAGGACACCTGGCTCTTCAACGGAACCATCCGCGACAACATCGCCTATGGTCGCGAAGATGCCACGGAAGAAGAGATCGTCCAGGCTGCGAGAGCAGCCAACGCCGACCACTTTATTAGAACGTTACCGCAGGGTTATAATACAGTACTTAACGAGGAAGCCAGCAACATCTCAGCCGGCCAGAAGCAGCTTCTGACCATTGCTCGCGCCTTCCTCGCCGATCCTGAAATTTTGATCCTGGATGAAGCCACCAGCAGCGTCGATACCCGAACCGAGATGCAGATCCAGAAGGCCATGACCGAACTGATGAAGGGCCGCACCAGCTTCGTCATCGCCCACCGCCTCTCCACCATTCGAGACGCCGACCTCATCCTCGTCATGAATCATGGCACCATCATTGAGAAGGGCACCCACAGAGAACTGCTCGCCCAGGACGGCTTCTACGCCGACCTCTACAACAGCCAGTTCACGGGCCGTACCCTTGTGGAGGAGGCGGTGTAGCCTATATCACTTTCTTTTAAGATGTACGTGTTCAACATTTCCGCCACCTTTTGTGCTAAGCACAAAAGGTGGCGGAAATGTTGAACACGTACATCTTAAAAGAAAGTGATGGTGGGTGTGCGGTGTCGCTTGCTACCCCCCGAAGGCTTCGAGCGAGACGGGCTGCCACTCGTTCCACGTAGCCAGACGCTGCTTGTATTCTTCAGTCACAGGCTCCAGAGATTTGCCGAAGAAGACTCGTAACAGAGGTTGTTCAGAGTCAACGACCTTCAAGATTGCGGCGCGAGTTGCCCTGGGGTTACCAAGCTTCCAATCAGGCGCGGTGCTCGCGCGTACAATCTGATAGTCGAGGTTTTCCTCGCTGTGCCGCACCGCGACACCGAACCCCGTCGAGTAAGGTCCAGGCTCGACGGAGGTGATGGAGATGCCGAACTGCCCGACCTCCTGCGACAGCGACTGGGATAACCCTTCGACCGCCCACTTCGACGCATGGTAAGCACCGAAGCTTGGGAACGCCCGGACGCCGCCTTCGCTCGTGACCTGGATAATGTGGCCCGAGTGCTGCTTGCGCATAATCGGCAGTGCCGCCTGAGTTACCCAGAGTGTGCCGAAGAAGTTCGCCTCCATCTCCGCTCGGATGTGGTCCTCGCCCAGTTCCTCGACCATACCGATGTGCCCGTAGCCAGCGTTGTTGACTACGACGTCCAGTGAGCCGAAGTGCGCGGCCGCCTGCTGCACCGCGCTAAATGCAGCCGCTCGATCGGTTACATCGAGTTGGAGAGGGAGAATATTAGTGCCAAACTTCTGGACGAGTTCGTCCAGAGCCTCGATCTTGCGGGCCGTCGCAGCAACTTTGTCTCCTCGTTCCAGGGCAGCCTCCGCCCACTCGCGACCGAAGCCTCTTGATGCGCCAGTGATAAACCAGGTCTTAGTCATGATGATCTCTATCCTCTCTTTTGCATGCTCACGCCTACGGCGTTCGCGGCTTTTTTATTTCATTTTGCTTTTTTTACATTCTTTGCTTTACAAAGAATGTAAAAAAAGCAAAATGAAATAAAAAAGCGAATCGCTAAATTGCTGAATGTATCGTTTTCATCGTCGATATATTACACAGTTTACAGTTTAGAGCGCGCTCTAAGTCAAGGGGGAAAAGCGCCTCTCTAAAAACTTGCTGAGAGAAGACAGGGCTTGCCTTAGAGTACACTCTAAGGAGTATACTCTAAGCAAAGGGTGTGTATTGAAGAGCAAATGTCGTCTCTCCAGAGAGACGAGAAAAGGATGTATCATGGAAAAGCTACAGACGAGAGATGAGCTGTTGACGATACAGCAAATGGCGGCGGCCAGTGGTCTTAGTGCTCATACGTTGCGCTATTATGAACGCGCTGGTTTGATCCAGTCTGTTGGGCGCGATGATGCCAATGGCTATCGCTATTATACTCAAGAGGATGTGAGCTGGGTCGGATTTCTCAAGCGTCTGCGGGCAACAGGCATGCCTATTCGCGATATTCTGCGCTATACCGAACTCTTCCGCCAGGGCGAGCGTACCATTCCAGCACGCTTGCAATTGCTGAGGCAGCATCGAAATCAGGTTGAGGAACATCTAAGAGAAACGGAGCGTCATCTTTCAGCTATAACAAACAAAATTGCATTTTACGAAGAACGCCAGAATCAAAAAGGAACAAGTGGCTTAGAAAAGATAAAATGTTAACTAGCTAGCAGCATACTAAGTAATTGACATATTCGAACGGGCCGATGGGACAAATGACACTTCTTAAGGCAGGCGGGAAGCACTTACACTAGCAGCATATTCAAATTATTCTGCGTTGAAATTTCTATCTCTTTGCTTCCTACTTGAATGACGTGAGCAGCAATCCTGCCGCGAAGGAGTGAGTCATGTCTGTGTATAACTCGTACTGCGATTGTTGCAGGCTGGGAATCGAGCCTGGAATGGGGAGCGATTGCCCACGCTGCGGGTATCCCATCAACAGCGCAAAAGAAGAAGCTTTTCTGCGCGCCTCTTTGCATGACCTGGGGCGCGTCGCCTCTTATGGAGGGGCGCATATGACTATTGTTCAGCTTATAAATTATTATGAGCGCCGCCTTGCTAGCCTCTCTCAACGTGCTTCGTCTATAATGGCCGTCTCACCCGCGCAAGCACAGTATAGTCCTGGCACTCCAGTAATGAGGCCCGAAGCGCACACAATGTCCTTTAATGCTGCCCCCAGTATTCGGCCATCGTCTTCCCAGCAGCCATTTTCTCTCAAAACTTTTTTTACTGATCAAAGCATCAATATCGTCGCCTCGTTAGGCGCATTTTTAATACTGATTGGTTCGTTGAGCTTTATTGCTACTACTCCTGATTTGCTGACCGCGTGTATTATCCTTCTGGCCGTTCACGCGATTTTTGGGATTGTTGGGGCAATTACGTATCGTTTTCCCAGTTTGCGTATCGTCTCGATCGTCTATACTGCCATCTTCGCCCTTCAGGTGCCGCTGGTCGGTTTCGCGGTTTATAGATTCGTGGCAGGATCTTTATTTCACATACCGGCCTCGTTGCTGATCGCGCTTGCCGCCAGTTACGCGACTTTAGCGTATGCTACATTGAGTGTTTACCAGAAGTTCAAGCCGTTTGGCTACTTGGCCGCAGCTGCCTTGATTGTTGCGGATCTGGCGACGGCTACGACGCTGCACCTGGCAATCTGGTGGTGGCCGTTGTTGCTCCTGATACTTGCATTACCCTTACAGCTTTTTGTACGCCGCGCCGTTTCTTCCGTTCCACAGACAGCATTTACAATGGATGTTTTACGCGAGCCGGCTCAGGTCTTGCTCGGCGTATGTGTAGTGGCCGGAGCCGTTGGAGTGCTCTATGCGTTCTCAATCGGTTCCTGGATGGGTGCGCGGAGCGGTTTGCGCCTCTCGATAGCTGTAACGACGTTCGTGCTGGCTCTCTGGCTGGGCTTCTTCCTATGGCACACGAAGCGCTACGAGTTTGCGCGAATTGCCCTTACCTGGGCACTGCTTGTTTGCTCACAATATGCTATGCACTCTATGCATCGCGACCCGTCTATGTCGTGGCTCTAATAGTTTGCGCCGCTCTCGCTTGTGGTCTGGCACGTCTGGATCTGCGGATCTTTTCTAATCAGGCGAGCACTGTAGAGCCACATTTAGAAATTCTGGCTCTGCTGCTTATAGGTGCTCTACCATTTATTGCTGCTCCTACACTCTTTCCGCAACTCATAGGGCATGTGTACTTTCGGCTGCCCTTGATAATGCAAACACTGCCGTTTGAGATTGCTCTAGATATTGTTATTCTGATGTCCTGCTGCTGGCTGACTCTAAGCATTTTGATGCGCCACACTGGATGGCGTAAGATCTTGTCCGCTGGAGAGGCAAGGTGGTGCGGACTCCTGCTGCTCTGCGGTTTTCTCCTGAACTATACACTTGCAATCGTTCTCGTGACATTCAATATGTCTCCCGTGTGGACAATATGGGGTTTCCTGGTGCTTTGTCTGGTGCTGGTGGTCTGTGCGCGGCGCTTCTTGAGTGCGTCCTGGGCTACTCCTCTAAATGTGCTGGTCATCGCTGTGTTTGTGGAGACGATGCTGCTGGGCTTTGGTCTGGATGCGCGAAGTAGTATTCTCTTGCTCCTTTCGTTGACCGTGCTTTTCTATGGCGTCGCGCTCTATCAGCGCCAGTGGCTTCTAATTCCCTTCGCCCTGCTCTGTTCGTTCATAGCTTTACTCCATCTCTTCTTCTCGGCCGCACCCACGATACTGGTCCTCGCCGTGCTCTTGCCATTGATATATGTAGGTGTAGAGCGCATCCTTGAATATAATCTGGAACTGACTACGTTTAATCAGTCAGTACAACAACGTATGTCTATGTGGGAATGGCCGCTCTTGCTTATAAGTGTGGTCTATGGTGTAAGTGTTGCGCTGTATGACAGCACTCATAGTACGAGTATATTGATGCATTGGCTAGCAGTGCCCGTTCTGGTCGCGTTTGAGATTGCTCTAGTGGCTCTGGCCTGGTATGTTGGAGGGACGCTTACACGGAAAAGAGAGTGGGCGGGTATGGCGGTTGGACTTGCTCTGTGGAGTATCTTGCTTATTCTACCAGGAACTGCTTGCCTGTCGTGGATATACGGTGGCGTACGCTCGACGGCATGCGTGCGCGAGGGGCAATTCGCGCTGTATAGGCTGGCGTCCATAGCATCAGTAGCTGCAATTCTGGGCCTGCTGATCGATGGAGTCAAGCGTGCAAGAGGAGCGAGTACGCCAGGATTCTTTGGACGGAATAGAGAGAGTTGGCCCTGGTACCTTGTCTCTCTAGAGGCAGTAGTGGTGCTGCTTGCCTGGAGTGGGAGCGCTGTTTTACCTGCGAGCGATCTGCTTGCCGTTCTGTGTGGCTTAACGTTCTTAACTATAGTGGTTATGCTGATGAAGCGTACGCCGGAATTGCTTATCCTGGCGGTTATCCTTGCCGCGAGGGCCATCTCGTGCACTGCCTGGCTCTTCTGGCAGCAGATGATGGCGTATAGCAGCCTTTGTATTCTCATCTTTGCGGCACAGTTTATCTGGCGCGTTTTTCTCCCCGCACCACGTCGAATCGCGCCCGCCCACCTCTCTCTCGTACTCGCTGTAGGCGGGCAGGCGCTGATCGTGCTCGTCATCATGCTGGTTGGCGGACTTTCTATGAGGACTGGCATACTTGTGCATGTAGGGGCGGGTTCACTGATTGTCCTTGCGCTCCTTCTGGCCTGGGCGGGCTACTTGCAAACAGAGCACACGGCTTGCTGGCGCTTGCTCTATAGTGCTGGTCTGCTCTGTATACTGGTTATCCCCTGGGAGCTTTCAGCCTTTACGCAGGCATCAATCTCCATGCTCTGGCTCGCCCCGGCCAGCTATCTCATCGTCATCTCCCCCTTCTTAACGCGCGATGAGAAGTTTGCTCAACATCAACTGGCCGGCCAGCTCAGCGCAATAGCGGGCGCATCACTTTTACTATTGCCCACCCTCTGGCTCAGCTTCAGCGAAAACAATCTACAACCCTCGCTCTTACTCGCCGGCGAGTCGCTCGTACTCCTGCTTCTGGGCCTGGTCATCCACAGACGCTTCTTCGTATTGAGTAGTGTTGGCCTCATCATCATCACCGCTCTCCACGTCCTCTTTCTGCCCTCGCTCGGCATCCCAACATTTCTGGCGCTCTCGCTCACGGGAATACTTCTATTGGCACTTGCCACTCTTCTCGTACTCGTACGCGTGCGGCTGGCAGTGTTGTGGACAAAGCTCGAATAAGTCGGACATGTCCGCGTACCGACGAGCGCAAGGGGTTGTCGGTACGTGGGTGGCGGAGATCGGTTTAGAAACGACTTTTGCATCACCTTGGAAAGAGCAAGCGAGAAGAAGTTTTTTCGGCTCACTTGCTGTAAACTATAGATGTGGATAAAGCAAGTAATATTCTGAACATAAGAGAAGGAGAATCAGATATGGCAGATAACAACAAGGGAACACATCTTCAAAAAATTACTCCGAGTCTGTGGTTCGATGGCAATGCTGAGGAGGCGGCGAACTTTTATGTCTCACTCTTCAAAAATTCAAGGATTGAGGGCGGGGCCGAGTATGGAGATGCGGGGCCGAGAGAAAAGGGAACGGCTATGACGGTGGCCTTTCAGCTTGACGGCCAGTCCTTCCTGGCTATCAATGGTGGTCCAGAGTTCACGTTCACACCGGCCATTTCGTTTATGGTGAACTGTGAGACGCAGCAAGAGGTCGATGAGCTGTGGGAGAAGCTTACCGCTGGTGGAGAAGAAGTCCAGTGTGGCTGGCTCAAAGACAAATATGGTTTGTCCTGGCAGATCGTCCCCACTGTCTTAGGTGAGTTGATGCAAGACAAGGACCCTGTGAAAGTGCAAAGAGTCACCGAAGCTATGCTCCGTATGCAAAAGCTCGACATTAAGACCTTGCAGGAAGCCTACGAGCAAAATTAGTTTACCTTATGCACGCCTTCGGCGTGCTCATTTTTTAGTATTATGTGCTTTTTCTACACAATCTGGGCTCAGCCCAGATTGTGTAGAAAAAGCACATAATACTAAAAAACTTTTTTTCGAGCAGCGAAGCTGCGCAATCTTATTTATTAAGAACGCGATGGTAATAGGAATCAAATACTCTCGTGGCCTATGGGAGAGATAAGAAGGCTCGATATTCTCCTGGCGATTGCGAGCAGATGGCTTTGAAGGCTGTGTAGAAGCGACTGACGGAGCCGAAGCCGGACTCTATGGCAATCTGGGAGACGTTGAGGTCGGTGGTGATGAGGAGGCGCTGCGCGTGGGCGATGCGGTATTGAGTGATGTAGTCAACGATGCTGATGGCGAAGCTTTTGCGGAAGAGGCTCATGGCGTAGTTCGGGTGCAGGTTGACTTCGCACGCTATCTGAGCGATGGGGAGTGGCTCGGTGTAGTGCTCGGCGATAAAAGACGCGATGCGCTCGACGGAGCTGAGTTCGCCGATGGGTAGTATGATCGTCGTGCTTTCCGGTTGATTCAGGGTTTCAGCACCTTTAAGGGCCAGACGGCGCAGGCAGGCTTCGACTTCTAGGGCAACGATTTTGAGGAGTTCGGGGGTGGAGTGTTGCAGATCGTCGTACCATTGTCTGAATAGCTGCTGATGGGCTTGGCCTGCGGTCTGGGAAGTTCCAAGTGCAAAGTTTCCACGAATGACGCGCTGAGTGAGGAGGTCGGGAAGTTGCCAGCGGAGGAAGGTGGCGAAAGGGATGGTGAGCCAGTGGAGGATGGTGGATTCTTCGACCTGCACAATCTGATGAGGAATGGTGGCCCAGAAGAGGGCGAGCTGGCCTGCAGATACGCCAGTACGCGTGCCACCGAAGAGATAGGTTAAGGAGCCCGCTTCAAGAAAATTGATCTCGACTTCGTTATGCCGGTGTGGACGCTGCATCAGACCAGGACGAAACCAATCGGTGGCGAGGCCAAGCGAGGCTGTATCGATGCTTAACACACTGTTCCTTCCTTCCACCTTAGAATACAGGATAAATTATGGTTGAAACAGGACGATCTTTGCGTATTCTCATTGTACACTATATATAGGTTTTCTCTTAGTGCAGCTTCGCTGCTTGAAACTGTTCTTAGAGATGGTTTTACATTTTTTCATTTTGCATACTTTTTTGTGCTCTACACAAAAAAGTATGCAAAATGTGAAATGTAGAGTATGATCGCATCCATCAAGGAGGAACGATGAGCACACAGAGTACGACCAGACAACAGGTAGGTAGCCATCCAGATGTAAAGCGTTCAGCGTATCATTTGTCTGAGGAGCAGATTGCGTTTTTTGATGAGAATGGATATCTTGTTCTGCGCAATTGGATTCCGCAGGAGCTTCTGAAGCGCTTGCAGGCGGCAGCGACGGTATGGATTGAGCAGGGGATGCGGGCGAAAGAGGGCGATCCTGATAGCGTGGATTATATCTTTGCGAAGCGAGAGAACGGGCGGGTGATGTTCCGCGTCAACTACGTGCACAACAAAGGGCAGGAGGCTTCACTGGAATTGCTGGGCTCGCCGCAGTTGTTAGCGGTGGCCGAAAGCCTGTGTGGACCGAATTTTGTCTCGACGTATGAATCGATGGTTTTTAAGCAGGAGGGGGATGGGGCGGCAATCAAGTGGCACCAGGACGCAATTCATCCGCACCAGAAGTATCGCATCTTCAACTTCGATCTCTATCTTGATCCTTCACATGCGGATGCGGGTGCGCTACGTGTGATTCCAAAGACGCAGCGGCAAAGGCAGGACATCTGTGATCTGACCGAGCGCTGGGGCTGGAATGCGCCAGGGATGGTGACGGTCGAGATGGAGCCGGGCGATGTGCTGCTGCATGATGTGATGGTTGTGCATGGATCAGAGCAGGTTGAGGGCAAGAATCTGCGGCGCACCATCTACTACGAGTTCCGCCCCGCCGAAGAGATCCTTGAGGACGGCCCGTGGGATCGTGAGTGGATCGATCGACGCATGCGCCTGATTCCCCTCGGATTGCAACGCCATCAGCAAGCATTTCCCGACCAGGATCAGTTCCAATGGAACGTCGCACCTGAGTTCCGGCCACAGATCACAGGTGATGAGGAACATGAACTGAAGATTGCCCATGTCGTGGGTCTGCCCGGCTCTTTCTGTAGCGCAGGTGACGCAGGAAAAGCCTGATAATATACTTTTATTCTAATTTTTCCCTTTTACTATACATTCTGGCGATGTCAAGAATGTATAGTAAAAATGATGTGGTCTCCAGTGTTTCATGAGCGCCGTTGAGGAGAGATATAATTTCTCGGCCGCCTTTGAAAAGCTCCTAGCATCGATGACTTCTACGAACGCATGTAGTACGTCATTTCTCATACTATCTCCCTTTGTATAAACCACAGGTTCATGCCACTGAAACTTTTTTGTCCTTCCCTGTTAAGCGAGCAGAGAGTATACTTCCATTGCAAGGAGCAATCCACCACAAGAGATGGAAGATGCCATCGAACCACAAGCACCAACGTAGGATAGAACAGGAGTTTTGTGGCGCATCGTCTCTTTTCGCTAAAAAACATCGGAAGGCTCATAGCTTAGCGAACTACTAGCGGACAAGCTTCTTGTGAAAGAGAAAGGGGATTTCTTCTTATGGATATTCAGGATAAAGTCGTTGTCATTACAGGCGCATCCGAAGGCATTGGCCTGGCTACCGCACGTCTCTTTGCTCAGGAAGGAGCAAAGGTCGCACTTGCGGCACGCTCTGCCGATACCCTTAATACCATCGTCAATGAGCTTCATGAGCAACATCGCGAGGCTATCGTGGTTCCCACCGATATGCGTAACAAGGATGCGATCGAGGCTATGGTGGACAAAGTTTTTCAGCAGTATGGACGAATTGATATTCTCATCAATAATGCAGGACAATCCGTGCGTGGCAACGTGGCTGATGTAGATATCGATCAGTTTCGCCAGATTTTTGAGCTCAATGTGCTTGGCCCCGTAGAAGCGATGCAGGCTATGATCCCAAAGATGCGTCAAAATGGCGGAGGTCTGATCATCAACGTTAGTTCGAGTGTTTCAAAAATGCACCTGCCCTCCATTAGTGCATACGCCGCTACAAAGGCTGCCCTCAATATGATCTCTGATACTGCACGAGAGGAGTTAGCTTCAGATAATATTCGCATAACAACGATGTTTCCTGGTAGAACGGCAACGAATTTCGGCAAAAATAGCTTAGCAACTGCAAATACAAGTCAGCAGGGTCCGCGCCCACCGCAAGGCGGACCAGAACCCGATAGTGCTGAAGCCGTGTCCCAGAAGATTCTCGAAGCGGCACGCAATGAGCCGCACGATCAATATATGGATCGTTAAGAGATCTTCAAATTAGCGCTCTGCTTATATACATAAGCAGAGCTTTTCATTTTATCTCTCATTTGATTGACGCCGATTTCCTACATGACGCCTCAAAATCGGTTGAAGTTTCACCCAAATCACCAATTGTCAAAAGATATAATAAACGATGTGAGCATGATCTTGAAGCTTGCCTTTTTGAAATAAGAAAGTAAATAGATTACTGTGCAAAAGCCATTGTTGATTATTGTGAACGGTCTGCCAGGAACAGGTAAAACTACTCTGGCCAAACGGCTCGCAGCAGATGTACGACTTCCGGTCTTCTCTAGAGATGGTATGTACGAGACGCTCTACGACGCACTGGAATGTCAAGTTCATGGATCTCCACCGTTGATAGCCCCCGCAGCGTTTACCCTCCTCTATTACGTCCTCGGCTCATTGCTAGCAGCGGGCCAATCAGCGATCGTTGAAGGTTTCTTTGGTCGCCCCGAATTAAGAAGTGCTGAGTTTCTTCACCTGCAACATCTGTACAATTTTGAGCCATTGCAAATTCTATGCAAGGCAGATGGGGCTGTTCTTCTGGAACGCTTCCTTGCACGGATGGGAACCGTAGGGAGACACGCTGGTCATGCTGACCTGGAATGGCTTGAACAAAACAAAGAGCGTCTGCTACAAGGACGCCTTACTCCACTTGCTCTTAATGGTCAAGTCGTTGAAATTGACACCACGACTGCTGATAGTTTTGATTATACTGGTCTTCTTCAACGCGTTCGTGCAGCTCTTTAAAAAATAATATTGTATTTTACACGTTTTACGTTTTATAAAATTTTGCGCTGAGCGTGTCAGACACCCATTGCCTTTGCTTTCTTCTCTTTCTGGCTCATGGGCACGCCTTCGGTGTGCCCTTCTTCTTAAGGATGTTTTTACATTTTTTACATTTTGCATACTTTTTTGTGCATTGCACAAAAAAGTATGCAAAATGTAAAAAATGTAAAAACATCCTTAAGAACTATTCAGGCAGCTTCGCTGCCTGAATAGATTGTAGTATTATAATTTTACTTTTTCTACATTTTTAAGCTTCGCTTAAAAATGTAGAAAAAGTAAAATTATAATACTAATGTAACGAGCGCCGAAGGCGCTAGAATGTGGTTTTGATGTGTTTCAGGCACAATATTAGCGCGAAAGTTTACAAAACGTAAAACGTGTAAAATACAATATGATTCAAGGTATATTATGCGTTTGATGCCGTCATCTTGCCCTTATCGGCTGCTGCGGCATTAGAGCGGGCTTCAGATCTGTTGAGCGCCATCTCTTCGACTGTTTTGGTGTGCAGGCGGGCAGCACCCTGAGTATTCTGAAGTTTGACGCGGGTTCCGTTGCGGACGGCGGTATCCAAACGTTGGTGGGCGCGGAGAACCTCATCTTTGTACTGGGGCAGCCACGCGGCCTGGGCGACGAGCATCTCATCGGTCATCTGCCACACTTCTTCGGGATTGCAGACCGCGCCCGTCAATGGATCATGCAGCATGGCCTGCTTGAGCAGGGTGAGATCGCCGTGGACTGCGGCCTCCATGCCCATCTCCTGCACCCGCACGCTTGCTGAGCAGGTGGCAGCACAGGCCAGGGGCAACGCGCCCACTACAGGTATGTTGATCCCGTTCTTATCGACGTAACCTGGAATCTCAATGACACAGCCATTGGGCAGATTGGTTATATGATTCTGGTTGATTACGTTAAAGTGTCCACGGTAGACGCGCCCGGTCTCCAGCGATTCGATGATATATGAGCCATGCTCCTCGCTGCGCTTCTCCTGCGAAATCACCGGCGGATCTTCCTGTAGCCAGTTGGGGAAATCCGTCTCGAACCAGTTGCGGCCCTCGGTGCAGACGCGCAGATAGCCGCCCGTCTCCCCGTTGATCCAGCTTGAGAGGTCGATCCAGCGCGGAATCTCGTTTAGCCGCTTGCGATACCAGGGCAGATACTCGCTGAGATGGCCGTTGGACTCCGTGCTGTAATAGCCGAAGCGGCGCAGCACGTCGATGCGCACTTTTTCAGTCGTTGGATAGGTCGGGTGTGCCTCGAACATCTCCAGCAGCCGTGGGACCATATCCATGCCGCGCCACTGGACTTTGACGAACCAGGTCTGATGATTGATGCCCGCTGCCACCACGTCCACATCGCGGCGGTGCAGCTTCTCATCGGGTCCGATCAATCCCTCGCCTTTTGCCCAATGCTCGATGCAGCTTGTAATCTGCCAGTGCGCCCCCTGCACGCCGTGGCACAGCCCGATTGTCGGCACCTTCCCATATGTATTACAGGCCCAGACGTTCATCGCCATAGGATTAGAGTAATTGAGGAAGAGCGCGCCTGGCTTTGCGACTTCGCGTATATCTGTACAGAAGTCGAGCAGAGCAGGAATTGTCCGTTGCGCATACATCAATCCGCCCGCACAGAGTGTATCGCCCACACACTGATCTACACCATATTCAAGTGGAATATCGATATCCAGTTGAAACGCCGCCAGGCCCCCCTGGCGAATTGTACTGATCACATAATCGCTCTCGGCGATAGCAGTTCGCCGATCGGTTGTTGCTATGACTTGCGCGGGCAGCTTGTTGGCCTTGATATCACGTTCACAGAGCTGCGCCACCATATCTAGATTGTGCTGCGAGATATCAGTGAACGCAAAGGTCGTATCCGCCAGCTCAGGCACCGCGAGAATATCGTGCATAAGCTTCCGCGTGAAGCCGATCGAGCCGGCTCCAACCATAGCAATCTTGATAGCCATTAAGATACTCCTTATCCTTTCAGTGAACCAGCCATAAGGCCCTCGACGATCTGCTTTTGAAAGATCAACGTCAATATGAAGACTGGCGCGATCACTATCAGGCCCATCGCTGCTTCGTTGCCCCAGGCCACCGTCTGATACTGCGGATTCACGGCCGCCTGCGTAATTCCCAATGTCAGGGTCGCCGAAGCGTCTGAGCGGCTGAAAATCAATGGCAAGAAGAATTCGTCCCAACTCGTGACCAGATTGATGATGAACAGGGTGGCAAGCGAGGGGCGCAAGACAGGAATGAGCACGAACCAGAGCGTCGAGAGGAAATTCGCGCCGTCGATCTGCGCCGCCTCCTCCAGTTCTACGGGAATCTGGCGCACGAACGAGGTCATGATCCAGACGCTGGTTGGAAGTAGAAAGCTCACCAGCAGGATAATCAGACCTTGCAGCGAATCCAGCAGCGAGAGACTCTGGAACAACTGGAAGAGAGGGATGATCATGGCGATGGTTGGTATATAGCCCGAGATTAGCAAACCCAGGAAAATCAGATTGCTACCGGGAAAGCGGATACGTGCAAAGGCGTAGGCGGCCAGCAAGCAGACCAGGACTGAGAAAAAGGCCGAGAGCACCGCCAGAATCGTACTATTGAGAAACTGCTGGGCTAGAGGAACGATCTGGGCCACCGTCTCAAAGTTGGTCAGCGATGGATGAACGGGAATATAGTTCAGTGGCGACGTGAACAGCTCGCTAATGGGAGTGAACGCCGACAAGATGATCCAGTATATGGGAATCAATGTAACGAGGCCAAAAAGCACCACCAGGGCATACAATCCAATTGTGCCCAGTCTTCTGCGTGCGAGGCGCGGACGCGTCGGTGTCTGCGCCGAATCGAGCTTACCGGCTGAAGTATATGTTTCAATGGTCGACATGCATTTCTCTCCTTATAGCATGCTAGAGCGCCTGCTCACTACGACGCATAAAGAAGAAAAAGACCAGGCTCAGAGTCACAACCATCAGGAAGGCAAAGACCGCAACCGACGAGCCATAGCCATAATACAAGCCCGTAAACGCTAGTTGGTAGATCTGATACGAGAGCAGCGTCGTCGCATTGCCCGGCCCGCCCTGCGTCAGGCCATAGACCAGATCGAAGGTCAGCACACGATACGTCGAGACAAAGGTCAGTAGAGTGAAGATCAACGGAGCGAGCAGAGGCAAGACGATCGCGCGAAACGTCAGCCACGAAGATGCGCCATCGACCTTTGCCGCCTCATAATACTCGCGCGGAATATTTTGGAGACCAGCCAGAAGAATAATCGCCGCCCACGGCGCATTCTTCCATACATCCAATAAAATCACAACAGTACGTGCCAGATTCGGATCGGCGAGCCAGATCGGACGAAATGGTAGCACACGCATAATCAGATCATCGATCATCCCATACTGGCTATTGAACATCCACTGGGAGGCCGTCGCAATCACAATCGCCGGCATCGCCCACGGTAGCAGATTGACCGCGCGCACAAAACCGCGTCCCCGGAAGGGCATGTTGAGCAAGGTCGCAATACCCAGGGCGTAGACCAGTTGGATGATGGTCGAGGCTGCCGTAAAGATCAACGTGAAGGTCAGAGACTGGATGATCGCCGGATCGTGAAACATTCGTGTAAAGTTTGCCAGCCCCACAAAGCGCGGAACGCCGGCCAGAGGACTACTATTCGTAAAGCTCTGGAAGATCGTTGTCAGAAATGGATAGATGGCGACGCCCAGACGCCAGATTACTGCCGGAGCGACCAGGAGATAGCCCAGCATGATCAGCCGGTCGCGGCGTCGGCGGCTCCCTACAGCGGGTCGCGCTGTAGGAGCCTTTGCAGCTCCTACATACATACACACCTCTCTTTATAAATCAGACAACTACAAGGGAGTGCCTGGCCTTTCCGCCATTCGCAAACATTTTTCAATGTCTCCCCATAAACGGGGCTTGTGCACAATAAATTGGCACTTCTGCAATGTGGATTAGCCCTGTAGTGCCTGGTCTATCGCCTGCTGTCCTTGAGTAACGGCCGCATCCAGACTGAGCTGGTTGTTCAGATACTTATTGACCACCTGCTCAAAGGCATCGGAGACGCGCTGGGCCTGGGCTGTGATGGGCCGATAGTGCAACTCCACATTCTGCACATAGTCGGCGACATCCTTTGTCTGCGGCAGGGCTTTCTGCACATCAGGATTGGAGAGGGCGACAGTACGCGATGGAGTCGAGCCAGTCTTCGCAAGTTGAACCTCTGAATCGAGCGAGGCGGCATAATCAATGAACTTCGCAGCCATATCCTGGTTTTTCGAGTACTTATTGATGGCCCAGCCCCAGTTGGCGATGATCGTGCCATTGTTGACCGGACCTTTGGGCGGGTGGATAACTGCAAGTTTATAGTTGTTCTTTACCACGCTAGGGAACATCTTTATCGCGGCATAGATGCCATCCCAGGTAGGCCACATCGCAATCTTCCCATTCTCGAAGCTAGTCTGTAGAGAGGTGTAGTCAGCCGTAACGGTATCGGGTGGAGCAATCTTAGAGGTATGGATCATGTCATAGACAAATTTTAGCGTCTGTTTCGCTCCAGGGGTCGTGAGATGAAGCGGATCAGCGCCAGCCTGCCCCATCCAGTAACACATCTCATTGAAGAGTTGAGTATTGCCGCTCTTACCGGAGAAACCGATGCCATAGACACCATTCTTCGTCAGCTTCTGACCAGCCTGCACAATCTCATCCCAGGTGGTTGGCGCGCTGAGCCCTTCTTTATCGAAGAGATCTTTACGATAGAAGAAGACGACGCTGCCAACGTTCGCGGGGAGGCGATAGTTGCTCCCGTTGTATGTACTCAATTTGAGCTGCGCGGGTGCAATGGCGGAAAAGTTGCTTTGTGGAACTGACTTGTCCAATGGCGTCAACCAGCCCGCTTTACTAAACGTGCCCGTCATGAAGTCATCGAGCCAGAGCACATCCAGCCCAGTATAACCAGAGGAAAGATACGTGGTCAGCTTCTGGACATCGTCGCCAAAGGCCTGCGGCAACTGGAAATAATTGACCTTGATGTTGTTTTTCTTCGCAAACCCATTGAAGACCGCGAGCAGGTCTTCCTGCGGTGTTACATTTGTCCAGTAAGCAACGGTAAGGGGCTGTGAGCTACTCGACGTTGAGTTCCCGGTGGTACTCCCACCACATGCAGCTAGAAACTCAGGGATCGTCATACCCGCTATCAAGCCAGCCGCGCTCTGCCCCGTTCGCCGTAACAATCTTCTACGGCTCATACTCCCTGACAGGATATCAAGAGTTGGTTCCATCAGTTTCATCTCCTTTGAATGAAAGAACAGTTCAGCAGACAACCTGCCTACAGTACTGTCACAAAGATCTGCTAGAAGCTTCTTAGCTCCGCTCGCCAGAAAGATCCCTATCCAGATGACGATGATAAGCCCGTTGAGATAAGTTTCGAATTGAAAAGTACCAGAAACATGTAAGAATGTAACAATTTCACGATCAGCCCTGATCGATTTCATTGATGTAACAAGAATAACTTTAAATATCGCTGTTGTCAATACTCTGCAATCTCTATTTCTCAACTCGCGTGGCGACAATCCCTTGCGGTTGTCGTGCTAGCCTGTTTAAGGGATTGTCGCCACGCGGGCGGTAGGCGGCATCAAGGCGTAAATGCTTGACAGCATCTCTCCCACTGTGAGATAGTATGGAAGAGTAATGTTACATCTGTAACATCTCTTTCTATTTATTTCTATCTACCATAAGAAGGACGATAAAAATAAATAAGCCTGAACAATTATAATGTAAGGGGAATGTGATCGATGGTCACAAGCGAACAGGTTGCGCGCGAAGCAGGAGTCTCGCGCGCGACGGTGTCACGTGTGCTCAATGGCTCAGCGCATGTGAGCAAAGAGACGAAGAGGCGCATCTATAACGCCATTGCCGCCCTTGGATATGATGCAAATACCTTTGTGCGTTCTTCGTCGGGGGAACGTTCACAGCTCATCGCTCTGGCTATGAGTAGTGAGAATGGCTTAAATTTCTCGCATATAGCTGACACAAATTATTATTTCTATTTGGAGGTTTTGCGTCAGGTGGAGCAAGCGATGGTAAAAGAAAACTATGATTTGTTTTTGCCATCGTTCTCTTATAATGCCGATAATCTCCTCACGTCCGGCATTGATGCTGGTAACGATATAGAAACAAATTACATCCTTACATTGCAAGCGAGGCGGGTAGCAGGCGTCATCACAATGGCATTGCCCTCAACCGATCCACGCATTCAAGGCTTGTGTCGCTCTTCTATTCCCACCGTTTTTTTAGATTCCATCTATCAAGGGAACCGCGCCACTTATGTCAAATCCGACTATGTTGATGGGGCGCGCCAGGCCACAACGCATCTTCTCCAACTCGGACATCGGCGGATCGCCTTCTTCCCTGGTGATCCTGTAGCTATAACTGGAATCGAACGGCTGCTGGGACATCAGCAGACGATGGCACAGGCTGGCCTGATCATAGATACCAACCTCGTGCGCCAGTCTGGCTGGAATTCGAAGGATGCATATCAGGCCGCGATGACGCTGTTGAGCGAGCGGCGAGACTTCACTGCAATCGTCGCGGGCAGCGATATGATGGCTTTTGGTATCATGCGCGCCCTACGCAAACACAATTTAAGAGTGCCCGAAGACATCTCCCTGATTGGCTTCGACGGCATTGAGCAGAGCGAAGATGTGGACCCTCCACTCACCACCGTCCGGCAGGATAAACACGCGCTGAGCCACGGCACCATCGCCCTCCTCACTCGCTTAATCAACGCAGAAGAGACGCCCGCCCCCCTCATCGTCCCCACACAACTCCTCGTCCGCGCCTCCACAAGCGCCCCACCTGCATGACGACCATCTCTCGTGATGAGCCTCGCCTGTCTCAGCATCGTAAGCAGTCTTCGTTTCGCTCTGGCAGGGAGAGGAGACGAAGTACTACGACGCTATCACTGGCACCAGAAGAAATGAATCATACTTCCCTCCGGCATACATCAGGTGCGTTCCTTTGTTCACTGTTTCCTTGTGTTCATACCGTAACATTGCGTGTGGGGGAGTGGGAATGATCTCGCTGCCTTTCACGACCAACACTAGACTTTCACCGGCTTTGAAGAGCGTGCTCGACGGCAAGATCTCAATGTCCACCGGGACGATCTCGCCCTTGTTGAGCTTCAATACTCTCTTGTGTTTCAACCATGGCTGAGAAGGCGTCGATCTTTCTGTATCCAGCTCTCGATGGGAAACGCGCAGCCATCCAGTAGCTACTTGACCGTTCTCAATATGATTAAAGTCGGGTAGGTATACTTCATTCCCGCGTCTATCATACTTCTTCACGCCGACAAAGAGATCCATATCATCCGTATCGTTGGTCGCAACCCAAAGTTTGAGCTTCATATATCCGGTCAGCTCGGTGTTCTCTTGGAAGGTCATTTGAAACCGTAATGCATTGTTCTCTGTCTGATCAGGCTCAGCATGATAGGAGAGTTCTGTTTCCTTCTGGGATGGTAGATCCTGCAAGGTCATTGCTTCGCCATCAAGATAGAGTTGGGTATAGCTGGTCCGAGCTAGCGGCCATTCATTCTCGAAGCGGACCTGTCCCTGGAAGAACCGTTCTCTGACTTCGAGGCGTACTCGGGGTGTATCTCTCCAGTCATTCTCGATCCCTTTCAGGAAGGAATCAAAAAACAATTTCTGTCGCTCCAGCGATTCTCGACTATAGTAGTATTCCCACTCCTTACGGCCATGGACCTCCAGCCACTTGTCTTTGGATGCCGCCTGTTTAAAACCCTCGAAGGACCCACGATTATGCAAACCCTGGGTAGACCAGCTTGCGCAAACAAACATGGGCACCTTGATATTGGCCAATGTGGGCCGTCTCTGCTCCCAGAATTCATCCAATAACGGATGCTCTTTTTGTTCCGAAATCAAATCTTCTATATCATTATTTGGCCACCTTACTTTCAGTCCCTGTACCCAAGTCCGGTAGAAACCCGTATCAGGTATTCCCCCCTGAAATGCAATTTCTCGATACATATCGTTGAGGCCTTCCCAGGGGATTATGGCCTTCAGGTGGGGAGGATTTAAAGCGGCCACAAGCCATTGAGTGACGCTCAGATACGAGACGCCGTTTGTTCCCACATTGCCGCTGCTCCACTCCTGAACACCAGCCCATTCAATAACTTCGTAATAGTCCTGGGCTTCAAGGGCAGACCAGGGATGGAGTGCCCCCTCTGAATTTGAGCTTCCCCGCACGGCAACTTTGATCACCACATACTCGTTGGGCACCCAGAAACCAGGGTCCGGTGACTCAAAAGGGGTAAAGTCAGATACCTGTATCACACCGCTGGTCGGCCAGACAAACATAGATTTCTTATCTTTCCCGTAGCCATCAGCGGACATGACCACTGGAAACGTTCCAGGCTTGTCTGGGCGAAAAACATTCACATACAGGGTAATCCCATCTCGCATGGGAACGGGAACATCCTTCTCCATAATCATTTCTTGATGCCCGTAATGCACCGTAGCCACGACTATTTTGTTCAATCCTGGTTGTACATCGTTGAAATCTGTTGGTTTGAGGTCGGGGTGACCCACGAGTGTACTCATTCTTGTATGTTTTCCTTTCTGTTGTGTCCCGCCAAGTGGTGGAAAATGGAAATGCCGTCCTCCCATTCATGCTTCACTGCATTCCTGGTGGCTCAAAGTCCATATGACTTTCCTCCCCCAAGCCGTGTCGGCTGAAACCTGGCTCTTTAAACTAGCGATGCTAGTTTTACCTGACAAGTATAAACTAGCAATGCTAGATTGTCAAACGCGGCACCTCTTGCATGCTGTATCGCTGTGTACTTTCAAGGTGTCGGAGTTCGTCTTGGGTTGGACTGAGCACACCCAGATACATAGGATGGGGTAGATGGATGAAAGAAGGGGGAGGAGTCTACCAGGATCTTGGTGGCGAGTGCGGCGGCATGGTAGACAAAGAGGCTCGCATTATTGGAGTTTCCATCTCTAGAAATCATGGTATGAGACAGCCTGAACCAGGGGTCTGCGAAAGAACTCTTCACAGGTCTTCTACTTGCTCGTGGCGTTTGGATGCTCTTTTGCCAGGTTGGCACGCAATCCATCCAGAAGCAGGGACAACCCCTTTTCAAACCATGCCTCAGCAGGGGCGGATGAGAGAACTTCAGCACGCTGAAAAAAGGCAACAATCCTGGGAAAACGTTCTTCATCGACAGGAGGCCTCATGGCACGAGGACTTTCCTCACCCTTTCTATACGCAAAAAAAGAGGGATCAGCTTGTAATTCAAAAACGGCACCCATAACATAGTGAATGACCGTTATCACCCCAGAGGCGGCTGTGCTCCCATCGAAGCCAGCATGCTGAAGGACGTCCAAAGCTAATTCTATGCCCTCGAAGAAATCGTTGAGCAACAGGTCCGCTTCTGCCAGGACTCGCGCCCCATCGCGATGAGCGAGCATCGTCTTGCGCAACCGGCGGGCCCATGCTGCCAACCAATCGGCCCAATCCTGCTCAGGCTCTGGGGATTGGAGTTCAGTAAAAGCCTCGGCGATCATCAACGCAGCCATACAGTTGAGTAGTTCTTGCTTGTTCGTGAAGTGCCAATATAACGACGGGTTCTGAATATCCAGGTACGCGGCAAGGCGGCGCATGGTCAAACCATCCAGCCCAACCTCATTCAATAACCGCAGTGCGGCACGTGCCACCATTTCGCGTTGCAACGGCATGCTTGGTCTCCTTCAAGTTCGGTGAATAGCGCAGAGTACGCACTGAGATGGCCCCCATCTGAGCAAACTGACTGCTGTAGTACAAATCTTGATCCAAGTACTACCTCCTTTCTCTTAGAAGTGTAAGGCATGACGTTACGTCATATGCAAGGGTTTGTCGCCATGTAGAGGAGGTAGAGGGACGAAGATGATCTTTGTTTACTCTACCTCCTCAGTCGTGCGCTCTTCTGCAACTCACCCTTTATTCATGTGGCTGCTGGTACTGCTGAGGCTGCTGATATGGTGGATACTGGGAAGGCTGTTGATAAGGTTGATATTGGTCGGGCTGCTGATATTGCTGATACTGCTGTGGTTGATATTGGTCGGGTGAGATGGGTGCAGGCTGCTGGGGCGGGAGCGCCTGAGCAGGTCCTTGCGGGAACCATGCCTCAGCCTGATTATTATCCACGCGCGACTCAAAGCCGCACACATTACAATGAGAGATATACTTCTTTGAAAATGGAAATGTAGGAATAAAGAAAAGCGTAAACCAGCGGCTCGACCGCACGATCGTATGAAAAGAATTTTGATGGCAATTCGGGCAGACGTATTGAATCTGGCCCATCACTTTATTACGAGAACGAAACCCCCAGATGATCATAAAAATCCTCCAAAAAGAGAAGTGAACGCAAGCAAGGTAGCCGTATAGCAATATCACGCATACCACCGGTCTCCAGAGCCTTGCTCTTAATATATATACGTTTGGACTTCATAATAGAAGGACTCGCCATCTTTGTCAATTCGAGCATTTGACTCACAAAACGGTGTATAACAACAACTTCGATGACTGTTGTCATACAATGATACCCGCCTCTCATTTTCTTCACCGCAAATGACGGTAAGGGAGCCTGAGAGGCGGATGGACGCACGACCACCATTATGCAGGCAGGAGAATTTTCGTTCTGACGAGTTCGCCGACCTGGTGACTGTGGACGCGAGAATAGATGACGACGCTAGCCTGCTGGCGCGGCTCAAATGTGGCGATCCACGCTACGCCTGCGTTTTTGTACAGGCGGACGAGCGCGGTGAGGAGCCAGAACGGTAGTGGGCCGTCCAGGATGATCCCTTGCTCGCTGGGCACAAATGGGAATGGGAGCGGGCTGGGCTGAAAGTATTCCAGGCGTGTGAGTGGGAAGGTGATGGTGAGTTGCGTTGCGTCGAGACTGGAATCGTGCGTGGTAGAGATGCACACCTCGGCGTTGATGGCCGAACTTAGTCGTACGCGAACGGGTTCAATCCAGCCCAGGGCATGGTCGAATTGGTAGAACTTTGGTTGTTGTGCGTGACCAGCAATGGCGGCGTATACCCACGCTGGCGCACGTCCGTAGATTGCGGGGATGCGCTTTGGTGAAAGGGTGAGTAGGAAGGACGTGAGTTGCTGAAGATCCCAATCTTTGAAGGCTGGCACGATCTCGTACAGGTTGAGCGCCTTTTCTGGTGCATCCTCTAAATGTTCCAGATCCATCTTGTGTAACGCATAGCCACTGAATAGATCTGCGACGTGTGCTACCAGATGGTTAAACAATGAACTGTCGACCCTTCTTCCACGTTCCAGGCCCGTAATACTGCCCTCTAGCACAGGCGTGCGGGTTGCTATGCTTGAAATGCCTTCCCGCTGCGAGTAGAGCTGGGCCAGCGGCTGAAGATCGTTCTCGGAACAGAGCCGTAACCAGAGGTCGCGCAACTCCTTCTCATCTTCTCTCAATAGGAGTACCGAATGTGTACAATAGCGAAACATGTCTAATTGTGCGCCCTGCGGCTTCCCACCCATATCAATCAAAAACGGTAGGCGGCGCTGCTCAAGTGCACTACAAATCTGATTTACATACTTTGAACTCCATTAGCCTTTGATACGACTGCGCAGTTGTCCCGCTGTAGTACGATCACTTTCCTGCGTCCAGTTGCCTTCGCCATCTGGGCAGGCACGCAAAGCGTAGTGACGAATATTCTGCCGGTGTAGTGCGCTCGATAGGCTGTGAAACAGGACTGATTTTCCAGCGTTAGGTGGACCCCCGATGAGAAGGACGGGCAGGTGGTTTTTCATATAGCCTCCAAATAGCTAGTAGTAGACGAAGACTGACGAATAAAAAAGAGCTGCAATACGGTAAAAAACTAAGAGTGGTCAATATACGATTAGCACAAATACAAACGGTATCTACCATAGATGACGTTTTTCCTCTCCATCTATACAACGTTAAGCACGTCGCATGAATCATAAAGGTTACATCATTTTTTTCGAAGACTTAATTTACGGATAGTTTGTACATATGAAATACTATAGTGCTCTGGCACAGCTCGTCTTACCGATCCCGCGTAGCGACAATCCCTTGCGGTTGTCGTGGTGGATCAGCTTGAGAGGCGGGTGGACCACGACAACCGCAAGGGATTGTCGCTACGCGGTTAGAGCTAGATGAAGTGGGTTGGGACCAATGGTGTACCTGGTACATTTATATTTGTAGAAAAGTAATAGAGAATACAGTCCTTATAGTCGCTCATTTAAATCTGGAGAGAGAATGCAAGAACATCAGGCTTTGAAGTATTATGGATTGGATGGTGATAAGATAGGGAGTGTGATAGAAGCATACATAGTGAAAGACGAAGTTGATGCGCTGTCTACGTTTAGTCGCAATGTTTCTACTGCACTGGAGATGATCAGAGCGGATGTGCTGCAAAAGAAAGGCTTCGTTGTGTTTTGTGCGGGCGATAGTATTCTCTTTCAGGGGCAATTCGATGAAAATTGGTGTAAACAGACATTAAGCACTTTTTTCTCCATAACGGGACGGACGGCCTCTCTAGGTGTTGGAGACACGATGATGGCGTCATACCTGGCTCTCAAGCTGGCGAAGGCGATGGGAGGTGGAATAGTTCTGCAACTTCCACCTCTTGACCTGCCGAATCGTCTATGAGCGATAGCGATCAAGCTGATTTTGCCACGAGCGGGCGAGACGCGGATCGATATAGGCGAGGAGATACATCTCTTCATCGTCCTCCACACCGTCCTGCTGAAAGCCGAGCGCGGGACCCTGTGATTCGTCGTCGGTGAAGCGATAGAGGAGATCGATCTGCCCCTCTGGCTCGCTTGCAGCACGCTGAAAGAATTCGGCTGCCTGGCCCGAATCGAGAACGAGAGGAGCTGTATCTATAAGGTTGCGCTGACTTGAGACAAACTCATTGATTATCGAACGAGCGTAACGTTCACTTTGATATGAATGTTGCATAGCGTGCTCCTTCTTTCTCCCGTGTTGCTATCCTTGCCGCAGCAGCTCTGTGATGCTGGCGGTGGTAGGGAAGCCTGCGAAGGCTCCTTTTTTAGTCGCGGTAAGCGCGCCCGCCGCATTGGCACGGCGCAGCAAGTCATACATCGAGCTGGATTGCAGACGGGTACGCCATTGCCCATCTGTTCCCAGCAGCCCAAGCAGCAGCGTGGCCATAAAGGCATCTCCGCTGCCCGTTGGCTCGACGGCCTGCACAACGAAGGGCGGCACAAGTTCGCTCTTGCCCCGGCTCTGATAAGCGCTTCCATTTGGACCCAGGGTGACCGCGCACAGTTCAGGCCCCAGTTTCTCCAATTGCTTCAGAGCCGTCGGTAGATCGCTACTCCCCGTGAGCAGCACAATCTCATCCTCATTGAGTTTCACGACATCGACAGCGGGCATGATCGCGAGCATCTGTTCGCGCGCCGCCTCAGCGCTGGCCCACAGCCCTGGTCGATAATTCACATCGAAAGCGATTAGCGCCCCCGCCTCTTTTGCGATGCGCAGCGCTTCCTGAGTCGCGCCCCGACTGGGTTCTTGAATTAGACTGATCGAACCAAAATAATAGATACGTGTGGAGCGCAGCAGCTCGCCGTCCAGTTCATCGGGACGCAGCCGCATATCCGCGCTGGGATTGCGATAAAAGAGATGAGTTGCCGTATTCTCATCGACCTGCGCGTGAAAGTTCAGACCTGTGCGTGCCTCCTCATCGAAGCGCATCCCGCGCGTCTCCACCCCCTGCTGTGCCAGCGTCTCTGCTAGATGGTGGCCAAAGGGATCGTCTCCCACCTTGCCAATAAACGCGCTGCTCGCCCCCTGCCGAGCCACCGCCACCGCCAGATTTGCCGGTGCCCCACCAGGCATAGGATAAAACGCCGACACCTCCGTCAGAGGTCGCCCCACCTCAACCGAAAACATATCGATCAACGCCTCACCCAGGCACGTCACATCAATCATAGACACAACCTTCCTTTCACCTATCCAGCAAACGAGCGGCATTGCATCTACCCGCTTCTCTGCCTCTCTCACGTAGATGACTCTACTATTGTACACTCTAGCAGCGTCGACAGTACTATGATTATAGCAGCTAAATCTCTCTTTGGATTGATCGGCATATACGCTTGAAAAACCCTGGAGCGCTGATCTCTTCCTTGACGTTCATCATGTAGATGAGATATGCTCATCGTGAAGTTCGATATGCACCTTCTCGCATCTATTTATTCTTCTGGAGGCTTATATGTCCATCGGTACGTTTGTTCGGGGCGTAGAAAAGTCTTTTTCGTCATCCTTTGGTGATATTGTTTTTGGTATGGAGGACGGCACGGTTTCGATCTTTGGATTGGTCTTCGGAGTGGCTGCCAGCGCCAACAGTAGCGCACCTGTACTTCTAGCTGGGGCGACTGGCGCTATTGCCGCCGCCGTCTCGATGATGGCGGGGACCTACCTGGATGCCTCTACCACGCGTGATCAGGCGGGGGTGAGTATCGCGCAAGAAAAGGGAGAGATAGAGCAGAAGCCGCAAGAGGAGGAGCAGGAGGTAAGCCAGAGACTTTTAAGTGCAGGCTTCAGTCAGCAGGACGCAACAACGATTATCGATATTTTGCGGCGCACGCCCAATGCTCTGCTGCGAGAGGAAACGGCCTTTGAACTGCAACTGGGAAGCAATGTCCAGCAGAATCCGTGGGTGCAATCACTCTGGATGTTTGTGGCTGACCTTATCGCCGCCTCCATTCCCGTCATCCCCTTTGCCCTGCTCCCCATCGCTTCTGCCCGCATCGTCTCAGTAATTGTCACCGCCGCCTTGCTGATCCTGCTAGGTATTGGGCGAGGCGTCGTCGCGGAGCGCAACCTGTTCGTCACGGTCGTCGAGACGGTAGGTATTGCCTCTGCGGCGGCGCTGGCTGGCTTCCTTATCAGTAAACTCATTACCGGCTAGGCTCACGAAATGCGATGAAACGAAACAACTATTTCGTATCAGGGGAAATGCTACGCTCAGCATTTCCCCTCGCATTCTACTATAGCCTCATCCCGTGTAGCGACAATCCCTTACAATCAATACTGTTAAGAGAAGGCGAAAAAGAGTGAGTCAACCGTTTGTTTTGTGTGAGAAGATGGGAGGTAAGCGAGAAGACGGACCGTCGCAACGTAGTCCAATACACATCAACCTAAAGAAGTTTTCTTTTGAAAGAGAAAGCAGGCAGGGAAGATGGATGGTTGCATGGGAAGACGAGAGGCAGGCAAGTATTCGGACGCCATTGAGATGTGGCCCCTACGGGACCAAACAGCAATAAATTGCTTCAGTTCATGAGAAGAGTACGAAATGATTGAAAAGAAAAGGAAGTGTTTGATGCTATTGCAAAAGGAAAGGGGCGCTATTTCTAGTGAGGAACTGTCACTTCAGAGATCTTTTCTAGAAATACGCTTTTCATTTCCCTATCACTCCTCTCCTATATTTTATCTTTGTTCTCCTTCTGAAGCAATTTATTGCTGTTTGGTCCCGTAGGGACCACATCTCAATGGCGTCCGAATACTTGCCTGCCTCTCATCTTCCCATGCAACCATCCATCTTCCCTGCCTCTTTTCCCCCTCTAGCAACCTCAATTCTTCTTAAATTGATGCTCATTGGACGCACAACAACTGCAAGGAATTGGCGCTATGCAGGTGGCAAAGATCGAGACAGAAACAACTTTTGAATAGCCCCGTTGCTACGTCAAATAATGTATACACGTACATAGACTTCTGATAAAATAGTAGAGCAGAGACCACACGGGCAAGTCTGAATCTGCCTGTAAAGCGCGCCATAGCCCAAATATTTCAGTAACAAAAATGCGCTTTTAAGCCTCGAACGCTATATCGCCTGAGCTACGAGAGAGATGAAGGAGGCGGATAATGATGGTGGACACATACATCCGGCCGCGCCCCTATAGCCCGCTGCTTCGAGCAGCCGAATCCACGCTTCAGCACTGCATACTTCTGGCTGGACGTATATGTCCACAATCATTAACCGACCATAGCGAGAAATACAGAAGATTACAATATTCAACAGGGAAAAAGAGGACCAAGGAGTGCATATGGCACAATCATCCAGCGACCGAGAGATAGTAGACAGATTGCAGCAGCGTATCCCGTTATGGCAAAGAAGACGGGACACCTTGAATTATCAGTACGATGCAGAAGGAAGGCTTATCTCCATCGACCTTGACAACCTTGACCTCTCTGATGTACCCCGCGAACTATGGCAGCTCAGCAACTTGCAAGGGCTTTACCTGTCGAACAACCTGCTCAGCGCGTTGCCGGTGGAAGTGGGACAGCTCAGCAACTTGCGATGGCTTGACCTGTCGGGCAATCCACTTACAGTGCCTCCTCCAGAGATTGTTGAGCAGGGTACTCCGGCTGTCCTGGCCTATCTGCGTGAGTTGCGGAAGCCGGGGGTTGAGTTGTATGAGGCTAAGATCATTCTGGTGGGGGAGGCGCGGATGGGGAAGTCGTCACTTGCTGCGAGCGTTGCAGGGCTTGCCGTTTGAGCCTTTGCTGTCGCCGACGCATGGTATTGATGTAACAAGCTTGCAGGCTCCTCATCCCACTATGCCAGGAGAGAAGATGACGCTGAATCTGTGGGACTTTGGTGGTCAGCAGATCTATCAGTCCACGCACCAGTTCTTTCTCACCCGCCGCTCCGTCTACCTGCTGCTCTGGAATGCCGCGGCCAATCCTGAGACCTGCCGCCTGTCTTTCTGGCTCGATACTATCAGTACACTTGCTCCCGATGCTCGCATTCTGCTGGTAGCCACGCATACCGATCAATGGCATCCCACGCTCAGCCTGGAGACGTACCGACAGCACTATCCTCAGATAGTCGATACATGTGAGGTGAGCAGTAAGGATGGTCGTGGGCTGGATGATCTCAAGCGCAAGGTGCTGGAGGCTGCGGCGAGCACGGAGTTCGTTGGGATGACCTGGCCGCGCTCGTGGGTAAAGGCCGAGACGCAACTGCTGGCCACTCCAGACTACTATGTCGATATCGCCACCTTCCTCACTATTTGTCAGCAGTGCGAGATCGAGGAAAGCGCTGCTCGCGATACTTTAGGACCCTATTTGCATGATCTGGGCAAGGTGCTTTACTACTCCGATGATCCTTTTTTGCGCACAATCATGGTGCTCAAGCCCAATTGGATTCCCAAGATAATTAGCCGCGTGCTCCTGGCACCTGCTCTTCAACAGACGGGAGGAATCTTGAATGTGTGCGATCTGCCGCGTCTATGGGATAAGGATGAGCAGGGTCAGTCGTATGATCCCAGGCTCTATCCGCTCTTCTTACGCCTGATGCAGCGCTTTGATCTCTGTTTTGCGCTGGAGACGGACCCATTAGATAAGCCAGGTGAGCGGTATCTTATTCCGCTGTTGCTCCCTGATCGACCTCCGGCATCCCTGGATGTGCTGCCGGATAAAGCGCGCAATGGTCAGAAGCTCATAACGCTGTATTATCAGTTGAATTTCGTCCCGTCGGGGCTGATGAGTTGGCTGCTAGTGCGCACTCATCGCTATAGCCAGAATCTGTACTGGCGTACAGGTGCTCGGTTGACATTTCAAGATCAACAAGCACATATCGAAATTGATGAATCTAAACGCACGCTTCGCCTTGTTGCCTGGGGCACGTCCCCTTATCCGCTATTGCTCATCCTCAAGACCACGCTGGATGGATTGTTGGAGCGTTTCCAGGGCCTACAGGTTCGGCGAACTCTGCTCTGTGTCTGCGGGCAACATGACTACTCCTATGATGATCTATCACAGCAGTCTATGCAGGGTGTAACACAAGTCACTTGCCCAAACACCGCTACGTCTATCTCTCTAGCGTACTTGCTCTACGGCATTGGATCGGTGAGCTTGCTCTCCGGTAGCAAGAGTAACGAGGGTGAGCAGCAAAAGAGCGTTGAGCTTTCGGGAAGGGCAGGGCAGATCCGCATCCTCTTTCTGGCAGCGAATCCAAAGGGAACGAGTCAGCTCCACTTAGCCGAAGAGATACGAGGAATCGAGGCCGCACTGCGCATGTCTGATTACCGGGACAACTTCGATGTTCGCCAGCGCTGGTCCGTGCGCGTCTCAGATCTGCAAGACGATCTCTATCGATACAAGCCGCATATCGTTCATTTTAGCGGACACGGCAAGCAATCAAGCGAAATTCTATTGGAGGATGAGATGGGATTTCGCCATCCGGTCTCGTCCCGCGCCCTCAGCAGCCTGTTCGCGCTCTTCAAAGACAATGTGCGCTGTGTCGTGCTCAATGCCTGCTACTCGGAGCAGCAGGGGCAGGCGATCGCCGAATCCATCGACTGTGTCGTCGGTATGTCCCAGGCGATTGGAGACCCTGCTGCCATTTCTTTTGCTACAGCTTTCTATGGCGCGCTTGGCTATGGAGAGAGCGTGCAGAGAGCCTTTGATGCAGGCTGTGTGCGCATCGACCTGGAAAACCTGAACGAACAAGATACTCCTAAGCTCATAACGCGCGAAAGTGAGTCGGCTAACATTAAATTTGCAATCAAGCAATAGTCTGCTGAGCTAGATTCGACACTGCCGTATCCAACTCTGTCTCCGATGCGATTAGATGGAGCCGTTTGAGTAGGGCAATCATTTCAAGTCGATAGAGGGCCGCCGGGTCGTCAACAAAGTTCTGTAGTAGTCCATAAATTTCCTGCATGATGAGCCCTTGCAGTTGGGCGGCGGCGACCAGGACGAGATGAGCAACAGGCAAGCTTATGCCATGCTCTATGCACCACTGGGTAAACTGCTGATTAAAGGGCGGTGCTAGATCCGCGTATTCGGGAGGTATCGTGAGCTGCTGCTGCTCCCAGGCTTGCTGTAGCAGATCAAAAAACACTTTCGTGCCACGCCTGGCAACCTCGTCGGTCGCGTCTTCCGGTGCATGATAGCCAGGGATGGGATTACCCGAAATCAATGCAAAGTCAGTTGGATGTGTGACTGCCCACTCTCGATAGGCGAGGGTAGTGATCAGCACCCTGTTCGCAATATCCTGCTCAGGGCGCGATACACTCGCCCGCTCTAGCGTTTCAGCCAGGGAATTAAAGGCGTCGACGATCAAGGCCGTCACCAGATCATCGCGATTCGAGAAGTAATTATAGAGCGAGGGCGCACGCATCTCCATTCGGGCTGCAATTGCCCGCAACGAAATTGCAGCCGTCCCCTGCTCCGCCATCTGCTCCCTCGCCACCTGCTTGATCTCTTCCCTTGTCGCCTCGTGCAACCGCTCCCGTCTCGTCAATGCCATCGCCATCTCTCTCCTTTTCTTTACCCGACCCGCGTGCACAGTTGTAAGCAAATACTAACATTGCTACATTTCCCTGTCAAGGAAAAGTTCGCAACGTCCAGACTCGTGTAGCGACAATTCCTTCTAAAGCGCGGGTTCGCGTGCTAATGCTCTTTGACATATCCATCAGGCCAGAAGTATGCAGTGCTGAAGCGTGGATTTGGCTGATCCAATCAGCAAGCTCTAGGGCTTGGTCGGATGAAAAAGGCAAAGAGCGTTAGACGCGGGCTCTAGAGCCTCATTGTGCCATCAATCCTATGCTCCGCCTGCTGTGCATGTACTGCCCGCGTCGGATGCGAACGGCGAGTATCATATTGGTCAACCCGGAACCCAGGAATACGATGCCGGAGCAGATCCCATTGATAATCAACCAGTTGTTGACTTCCATTCCTGCTAACTGAGTGGTTGCTGGCGTAAACAATACTATAGCTACCGGGATGACACAGAGCAATGTGCCTACGATATAGTAATGCGGGATACGCAAGAGGGGCGCGAGGGCAAGCAGGTACAGGCCCACGCTGACAACAATTGCAGGGAATACGATGTCGGAGCGCCCAAGAGCGATCAGGATAGCGGGTCCGCCCACGCTGATGATTACCTGAATAATCGTGGCATAATTTATATATCGATTCGCCTGTTTGATCATGTGCGCATCGCCTTGCGCTGGAAAGAGACTTGCCGTCATAAACAAACGCACACATGCGATTGCCAGGCTAATACTCAGTCCCGCGAGCAGGATGAATGCTATTGTCATTATTGACGCTGGTGCATGTAGGGCGTTGATGCCGTTGATGACCCAGAGCGTCCCATAGAAGGTGGCGAAGGCAGATCCTAATGTGAGTCCGCGCGCAACAAATGATGGGTGTAGTGTTTTAGGAAACATAATGTTCGTTCTCTCTTTCTTACTACTTCTACGAAAACTTGAGTGCAGAGCACTAGCCGCGAGACTTCCTTGCCGCCTGCCTGAGCGGAGCTAGGACGGAGTCCGTTGGCGGGCGGACTTCCAAGAGAGCGGCGTTGGTTTTCGCATAAGATCTTATTTATGCCGCTGCTTTAACTTTAGAATGGTTGCGAAACCAGGTCAGAGTTGCACGTACACCCTCTGGCAGTGGCGTTGCAATATCTCCAAATGTATTCACGAACTTGCTGCCATCCACCACAAAAGGCTCGTTAAATTCGTAGAGCATCTCCGCGACCTCATGCACCAATGGATTGATGAAGCCGATCGTTTTCAGTGCCAGGTCAGGTACGTTGCCCATTTGTACTGGCAAGCCTGCTTCCTCAAAGAACAGAGCGAGCACCTGTCGCGTGGTCAGGGCGGGTGCATTAGGAATATGCCATGCCTGCCCCAGCGCCTCGTCGCGCGCTCCCAGGATCACCAGCCCCTTCGCGAAATCTTGAATATAGGTGTAGCTGTGGAGCATATCCAGATTGCCAATTGCCGAGACCTTTTTGCCTGCAAGTAGAGGATAGAGGATGCGTCCACCGAAAACTCCCTGTGATGCAGTATCGGGTCCATAGAAATCTGAGGCTCGACCTGAAGTGGCGCGCACAATGCCCTTGCGGTGCGCCTCCATAAGTGCTTCAGCCATCTCTGCCCGTACGCGTCCCTTACGTGTATGCGCGTTATACGGTAGATCCTCGCGTATGGAACCAGCGACGGGACCATACATATAGAGGTTTTCGGCTACCACTAACTTCGCCTGCGCCGCCGCCGCACCCTCGATAATTCCTGCTTGAAGAGGAGGGAAGAGCGCGGGCCAATCCGTATATGGAGCATTAGTGCAGTTATACACCACGTTGGCACCCTGACACACCTGACGTGTACTCGTAGCATCACTCGCATCGCCCACCACAACCTCCGCCCCCATCACTCCACTTGCCCTCCCACTGCGGTTTACTATCCGCACTCTCTTCCCCCGCTCCACCAACTCCTGCGCAACACCCTTCCCTACCGCTCCACTCCCAAAAACAATGTGCAACTCACGATCACTATTCATAGCTCTTGACTCCTTCTAAAACGAATACCGTCTATTTTGCTTTATAGTTTAGAATTTACTTACTATGTAAGTATAGTAATACATCGATAGTAATTTGTCAAGGAGAAAGATGGGTTTTCGAAAAGATCAGATTTATCACGTAAGAATTAGAAGCATGAAAAGCACATGCTACTAATAAAAAGTTTGCAAGTAGCAAAAATTATGTGTATTATAGAGGGAGGAAATTTATTAGGGCGATGCCGCTTATAGCTGGCATCGTTAAGAGGAGAAACAATGACGACAAATTCGAATGACGTTCCGACAGATGTGAACGATTGGAATAAGAAGGTAATCGAAGAGTTCCGCGCCAATGGTGGCAAGGTCGGCGGAATGTTTGAGGGTGCACCTTTGCTCTTGCTTACCAGTACCGGCGCGAAAAGTGGGCAGCAGCGTATAAATCCGTTGGCGTATATGCAGGACGGTGAGCATATGTACATCTTCGCGTCTAAAGCTGGTGCACCAACCAATCCCGATTGGTATCACAATGTGATTGCCCATTCAGAGGTGACTGTCGAGGTTGGCGATCAGAAGTTCAACGCCAAAGCCGTCACCATAACCGGCAAAGAGCGGGATGAGATCTACGCGAAGCAGGCAAAGTTATCCCCCGGCTTCGGTGAGTACGAGCAGAAGACGACACGCGTCATCCCGGTTGTAGAACTAGTTCGCCAGTAAGTCCGGGAGCGTGCACTTCTCTTTTTATTGTTGTACACCTTTTACGGCCCAGCGTATTTTACACACCACGTAAAATACGCTGGGCCGTAAAAGGTGTACAACAATAAAAAATCCTAGTATAGCGAAGCCAAAACAAGTTATTCATGCTTGCGTGCATGCTGAAGTGCAGGTATGAAGTTTTCTCACGCTGAATTATCACTGATGTGGGTGTTTCGAGTGTAAGCGGCTCCACTGCGAATAATCCTCCGGCAAGCGCCGCAAACATATCCGCAACGCTATCAGCCGTATGCTGGATAGGCCCTTCTCTGCTGGTCGAAGGTCTCGCTTGACATATTCCTCTCCATTCTGGTATCTTGATGGGAACTCGAAATTTTGTTCGAACTTCTACAAGCAGGAGATGTATCTCTATGACTATTTCAGCGGTCTCACATGTTCAGGTTCTGATCGTCGGTGCTGGCCCAACGGGTCTGACAATGGCCACTGTTCTTGCAAGGTATGGTGTGCAGGCACGCCTTGTTTCAACAAGTAGCCGCATAACTTCCACCGTCCCAGTTCTCTACGACCTTGATGAGGTCGCACATCGAGCTTATCATGTTACGAAGCCGACCCTCTATCTTGTCAGGCCCGACGGCCACGTCGGTGCGCGAGTCTCGCCGCGCAATATACAGCAACTAAAGGATTATGCTGGAAAATGGATTCCAACGCATGCTTTTACTCTTGCGACAGAGCTTGTGGGCTAGTTTAGTCTTTGCTCGTGATGTAGGTAGTAAGCTCTAACATCACATCTGCTCTTTTTATTCAGGCAGTGAGCACGTAACAAACATCAGTAAGAAGAGCTTTCAAGGGCATAGAAGCTCTTCTCCGTCTGAGAGGTGCTTTTGCGCGAATTGCTCGATGGCTCCGATGACTCCAACCAGGTCGTGTCCCTTCTCGGTCAAATGATACTCTACGCGTGGCGGGATCTCATAAAATGCTCGCCGCTCCACCATTCCCAACTCTTCTAACGCTTTGAGCCGCTGCGAAAGCGTCTTTGAGCTCACCCGCCCCATAGCCTCTAGCAACTCATTAAAGCGCAAAGAGCCATGTAAGAGATTGATAACGATCAATAAAATCCACGGATCGCCGATCAGACGAATGGCCCGGCTCATAGGTTGTTTCGCACAATCCTCGTGCAGCCTTACAGTCTGGATGACAGGATCTACTTTTCCAGATTCTGTCTTACAGTTTTCTTGCTGTTGTATTGTTTGTGCGTCAGAAGATGTATCCATATTCATAGTATAACATACTTACTCAGGCAGAACGTCCTCTTGTAGCTGCCAGGCCATAAAGGTGATTGGCAAAATCGATATGGTCCAGACTAGACCAAGTGCGACATAGATTAGATCCAGGAAGCCTATGTTGATGCCAATGTCTATGTGTCGATGAGGAAAGGTTATAAATAATATGAAGAAAGTAAGTGTGATTATCAAACTTGCGAGGTATAAGACCGCGTAGGCACGTTGATATGCTTGCTCGCCGATCCGCTGATCTCGCTCATTGAGTTCTGCAGATCTTTTCTTCATCAAGCTAGCAATTGGTCCCCAGCCTCTCCATACTTGTCTGATAAGAGGATAACTTCTAGAAAGACGATGGATACACAAGAAGTAAATGATAAGAGTTAATAGCACGGGTATAAAAGCTACAAATGGATTCCATTCAGGTAAGCGCGCTACTCCTAGCCAAATCCAACTTAATGGTAGCGACCAGAGGCCAATAGTGTATCCAAGTAGTCTCCATCTCCCTTGTGTTGGCTTTTTGGACATTTGAATAGTATCCCTCGTTTTTGCTAGAGAAAAGAAAGTATTTATCGTAGTTCATACCTAGAAACAATCATTATGCGTAATGAACGCTGCCATAGAATCGTTTTTGGGTATGTAGTTTTGGAAGACAAAGAAAGATTGGTCCACGTAGCGACGACCCTAGCGGCTGTCGTGGTGGGCCCGCCAGGCAAAATCTTAGTATTTGACAATTGGTAGAACAATATGTCTCTTATACAAAGAGAAGTTCAAGCTTGCTTGCTTGAACTGGTTAAAGCAATAGAATTATTTGGATGCTAGTAAATAACATCTAGAGGAATCATCTTTGTATGGAGATTATAGATAAAGTTGTCCTGATTACAGGTGCTTCGAGCGGAATTGGGCTGGCAACGGCCCGTCTTTTTGCTCAGAAGGGCGCGAGGCTTGCGCTAGCAGCTCGCTCAACCGAGAAGTTAGAGCAGATTGTTTCAGTGTTGCCGAATGCCATCGCAGTCCCGACCGATATGCGCGACGAGGCAGCAGTACGCCGTATGGTTGCTCAAACACAGCAGTATTATGGGCGTATCGATGTTTTGATCAACAATGCTGGGCAGGGGCTGCACGTTCCGGTCGAAAAGGTAAATGTAGATACATACCGTTCCGTTTTTGAATTAAATGTCGTTGGCGTGATCGTGGCCATGCAGGAGGCTATTCCAATCATGCGGGCGCAAGGTGGCGGCGTGATTATCAATATCAGTTCCGGCACCTCGAAGATTCCACCTGAGCGGCTAAAAGGTGCAAGCGTGGGTCCCTATGCCTCCACAAAATACGCGCTCAACTCGATTACGCTCACGGCTCGTCAGGAGCTTGCTACGGATAACATCTCCGTCAGTCTCGTCTATCCAGGAATCACTGCTACCGACTTCAACGACAACCTCGCTGGTGGCCGCCAACCCGATCACCGTCAGCCGGGTGCGATGCCCGTCGATACTCCCGAGTATGTGGCCGAAAAGATTCTGGAGGCGGTAGAGACGCAGGCGGCGGAGGTGTATGCAGACAGCCTCAAAAAAGTTCTCTCATAATAATAGTTTCGATAAACCATACGATGTTTGAGGTGCCGTCAGCGTGCCGCCAGCGCCAGTGCAGGAGACGTGGTCGAGATAGTGGTGATTGTAGCAGGCTGGCAGCACCGAAGCTCTACTTCGAGATAAGGCGAGCGATCAGGAAGGCGGCAGCGGCGGCGAGTCCACCAATAAGGGCTGTTTGAAGAGCACTTCTGAGGGGGCTTGTGCCAGTAAAATGCCCTTTGACATAGCCAAATACAAGTAATGCGAGCAAGGTCGCGATAACCGAAACAAGGAGGGCGCTACTTGCTGGCGAGAGAAAGAAGTACGGACTTAAAGGAATTAAGCCGCCAACGATATAGGATGCTGCAATGGTAAGAGCACTGGTAAGAGCGCGTTTTGGGTCGGGCTTCTCAAGTCCCAACTCAAAGCGCATCATAAAATCAATCCAGGCATCTGGGCGCTTGCTTAATGCCTCTACAATCGGCCTGCTTTCTACTTCACTGAGACCGTAAGAGGTGAAAACCTCCACCACTTCCGCCTTCTCAGCGTCTGCCTTCTCTTTGATTTCTTGCTGTTCGCGTAGGCGCTCGCTTGCATAATGCTCGGAATCGCTACGGGCAGCCAGGTAGCCGCCAAGTCCCATCGCTATCGAGCCTGCCGCAATCTCGGCCAGTCCTGCGGTAATGATAATCGTGGTCGAACTGACTGCACCTGAAAGGCCAGCCGCCAGGGCAAACGGAACCGTTAATCCGTCTGACATGCCAATAACTATGTCCCGAACCGTCTCTCCTGCGGTGAAATGTCGCTCAACATGTGGTGTTTGTGGCATAAGGTTTTCCTTCGCGCTCACTTTCTCCCCTCTGTCCTCGTTTTTTAGAAGCTTCTGATAACAGAGGTCGTCTACGATACTCTACCACAAAACAACCGTGAGGGATTGTCGCTACGCGGGAGGCGAGAATTGCATCTGGCTCAAACGTGTATGAGCTAATAACTTTTGCGCGTTTTGCCAGAAGAGCTTCTGGCGCACCTCTGGTTTGAAATAGGTTAGTGGCTCGAAGTCTTTGAGCCAGCGCTGCGGCGTGATGAAGGGATAGTCAGAGCCGAACAGAAAGCGATCTTGCAGGCGGGTTGCAGCTTCGCGCAGGAGGCTCTCAGGAATGTACTTCGGGGACCAACCGGAGAGGTCGTTATAGATATTTGTTTTGTGCTGCATCGCGGCCAGCATCTCTTCGTGCCAGGGCCAGGAGGGATGTGCGCCGATGATGGTCAGGTTTGGGAAGTCGGCGGCGAGCGCGTCTAGATAAATTGGGCGGGTGTAGTCGAGCTTGATGCCCATACCTCCTGGTGTGCCTGCGCCCAGACCGTTCGTACCAGTATGAAAGAGGGCTGGTACGCCCAACTCTTGAATCTTCTCCATCAACGGATAGAAGGCTCGGTCGTTAGGATAAAACGCCTGCACGCCAGGATGAAACTTCGCCCCGGCCAGCCCCTTCTCTTTGATGGCTCGTTCTATCTCTTTCACCGCCCACTCCCCCTTATGCGGATCAACGCTAGCAAAGCCCACGAACTGATCTGGATAGCGCTGCACAATCGCCGCAACATAATCATTGCTCAAAGGTGGCCGCCCGGTTGCCGTCTCCGCATCCCACGCCAGCAGCACCCCGATCATATCCATCTCCGCGTAATCCGCCGCAAGCTGCTCTACATCCTTCAGCTTTACCTCTGTCCGAAAATAGCGCTCCGCCGCCTCCGCGTAGGGTCCCAACGTCACCTGCATAAACTCCGTCGTCGGCAGGTGCACATGAAAATCAATAGCTTTTGGCATACGTATCTCCTTCTTCTGCGTAGCGACAAGCCCCTCGTGGGTTGCTGTACGCCCTCTCGCTCTAGAGGCCTGCGTAGCGACAAATCCTCGTAGTTATCATGGTAGCCTGTCAGAAAGGCTACCCAGAATAAGTATACCCCATTGCCTCACTGACCTGGTATCTGTGAGGCATGCAATGAAATAGCCAGCCAACCATTTGCCTCTCGAATCCAGACACGTGTGAAGCGCTCAGGTCCACTGATATCGCGCCCCTCTAAAGAAGCTTGCAGCGTAGCTATTCCCGTCGAGATCGCCGTATCGTGATGAACACGAATGTTGAGCTCAGTGTTCTCAAATGCACGCATCTGAATCGTACCCGCCGCAAGGTTCGCGACATAGTGTGCTTTGTCGAAGACACCTCGTTCACTACTATAAATAAAATCATCGGTCATTAATGCCGCGAAGCCAGTTGTATCCTTGTTAAGATATACTTCAATCCAACGCTGCTCTAATAGACGAATGCTCTGGATAACTTCATCATTTGTGTGAGAAGGTGAATTCATGTATGCGCTCTCCTTTTTAAAAGCCTGAAAAGCCTAAAGTACAACTTACTTTACTTAAATTATAGATTAGTTTGCCGGCGAACTAATCTATTAAAAAAATTAAAACGACAGGTCGATATCTGTCAGAATGTCTGTCTCTGCTGTCTTCTCCAACAACGAGCGTAGTGCTCCCTCTTCCTGTTTATTTAAGGCGCGAACCATGCGTGCTTCGGCCTCAAGCCAGCATCGTTCGATCTCCGGTTGCAGAGCTACTCCTCGTTCGGTGAGCCAGACACGCGATACGCGCGCATCTTTCGTGTCCCGCGCACGAGCAATCAGCCCTATGTGCTCAAGACCCTTCACAATCTTGGTCACTGTAGGCGCGCCTATCCCTAGCTGTTTGGAAAGCTGAGACTGCGTCAGGCCGTTCTCCTGCCACAAGGTAGCAAGCAGCAACTCTTGTCCAAGATAGAGGCCAACAGGAGCAAGGCAACGAGCTAGCCGACCACGGTGATCTTTAGCTGCTCGCGCCAACCGGTATCCCGTGCTGTCGAAGATGGCGGAAGATTTCATAGTAGAATTATACTTTCATGGCGAACCTTTTTGCAAGTGTCAGTTAAGATCGAAAGCATGGACGAGTGCCTGGCCTGAATGAAGTCGAGTAAGGGGTGAGCATTTTTCTCTTTACATTATGTTGTTCGTAATGGTATGATAGCATAGATGGCCGTTACGTCATAGAGGAGTACTTCATTATGCCAACGCTTACCAGTATATTTTTGCTCTTAACTGCTACCGTCCTACTCTGCGTTATTCCTGGACCCGATATGCTTTACATCATTGCCCGCAGTACCTCACAAGGGCGCTCAGCGGGTGTCGTTTCTTGTGTGGGCATCGCAACGGGTGGCTTGCTACAGACCTCGGCTGTTGCATTGGGACTCTCTGGCCTCTTTCTCGTTGTACCTATTGCATATGAAATCATCAAATATGCAGGTGCGGCGTATTTGATCTATCTGGGCATTCGTACAATTCTCAGCCGCGAAGAGCTACTTGCAGATGCTTCTGGCGAGAAAACGAGTTTGATGAAGACATTTTGGCAGGGAACCTTTACAACGTTGCTCAATCCCAAAGTCGCCTTTTTCTATCTTGCGTTCCTTCCTCAATTTGTGGATAAAGCGCAGGCCAACATCCCCTTTCAATTGTTCGTGCTCGGCCTTGTCTTTAATATCACAGGACTGGCAGTAGACTCAGGCATTGCACTACTTGCGAGCCTGCTGGGCATCTGGCTCAAAAATCATGTAGGAGCAGCAAAAGTCATCCGCTAGCTAACCGGAGGAGTCTTTATCGGCCTCGGAGTTCGTCTCGCACTATCGCAGCGGCAATGATGGCTGAGTAATGATGGCTGAGTATTGTCAACCTGACGATTAGCTACAGACAACCGTAGAAAGCATCACGCACAGCTTTCTCGCGCGGATCGTCGAATATCGCCGCCCCTTGCTTATTGGTAACATAGGCATAGCCGACCTGTGCGTCGGGATCTGCGAAGCCGAAAGATCCGCCGGAGCCGGGGGCACCGAAGGCGGCGTCGCTACTCCCAAAACGATACCCCGGACATGGCTTGAGGAAGCCGAGCGAGTAGGCCACATCTGTATGCAGAATCACGTCGCGCCAGCTACCGACTTTAGAAGGGACGGGTGGCGCTTTGAGGGCGGCAAGCGTTGCTTCTGGTATGTCGAGTTCCTGTCCACCTGTTGCAAAGATGCTATAGAGCTGTGCGATGCTGCGGGCTGGCCCGATGCCGTTGACTGAGGGCATCTCGACGTTGCGGTAGGGTGGCTGGTTGAAGACGAGGTTCGAGCGCACACGAGGATTGGCAGTACGGAGCGTGAGCGAGCCGGGGCGCAGGATATCGAGCATCATTCCACGCGGCATGCCTGATAATTTTTGCACGATCCCTGGTTCCGTCACCGTGGCAATACGTTCTTCGTGGATGCCTGGCGGCAGGCCGATATAGAACTCCAGGCCCAGCGGCCAGGCGAGCTCGTCTTGAAAAAACTGGCCCACCGTCCGTCGCTGCGGATCAGTCCGGCGAAGAAGTTCACTCTCGTACCACCCAAGCGTAAATGCATGATAGCCGTGGCGCGATCCTGGCTCCCAGGCCGGCTTCTGCTTTGCCAGAATCTCTGCCAACTTATCAGGATCGGCCAGGATCGTACTATTCAACGGCTCATCAAGAACGCACAGCCCGGCCTCATGATTAAGCAACTGCCGAACCGTGATAGCCTCTTTGCCCGCCTGCGCAAACTCCGGCCAGTACTGAGCGACAGGAGCATCATAATCGAACAGGTCCTGCCCCTGCGCAACGGCCATCGTCATCCCCGCGATCCCCTTCGTCGAAGAGAACACGATCACCAGCGTATCCTCCGACCAGGGCTTTCGCGTCCGCCCATCGCGGTAGCCGCCCCACAGATCCGCCACCTTCTGCCCCTTGTGATACATCGCACACGCTCCACCCAGCTCACCCCGCTCCGTAAAATTGCGCTCAAACTCCTCCCGCACACTCTCGAAGCCGGGAGCGACCATACCCTGGATCGGAAGTCTCATCGCTACTCTGTGTTTCGTCATACTATGCCTGCCTGATTTTTAATACTAGCAAAGTGGTCAGGTCTTTAATAATAGACGAAGGGAGTGGCGAAAAATGTGTTTTCGACCACCCCCATTATACTAATTGGGAATCGCCGGTATTGTGAGAAGCTTTACTTGTTTATCATAAGTGCCAATGCCGAGAATGAGATTGCTAGAGCCGAGCTGCTGCCAGGCGTTGAGTTGAGTAAGATTGTCGGGCAGAGGAATGAGGTCCCATGCGTAGCCGTCCCAGCGGGTGACGAGAGGGTGGTTGTTGTTAGATGGGTCGGTGTAGCTGCCCATCGCCCAGACATTCTTCGCCTGCAATGAAAGCACGGATATGAGCTGCTGGTAGGTGCCATTTAACGCAGGCGCGGGCACAAGCGACCAGCTCTTGCCATGCCAGTGTTCAATGAGCGGACCAAACTGATTCCCCCTGGCGTCGCCCACCGCCCATACGTCATTTTTGCTTCGTGCCGTCGCAGAGATAAGAAATGGAGCACCATTGCTCTGATCGGAGTTCACCAGCGGATTCGGTGCCAGGGACCAGTGACCATCAACATAGTGCTCAGTGATTGGGCCATTATAGTACGAGCCGCCGACCGCCCATAACTCGGTGGGAGAGACGGCTGTGATAGACGTTAAGGTACTTTTAGCCCCCAGGTCGGGACTATCCATCTCTCGCCAGCGAGTGCCATCGAAGTGCTTGATAAGCGTTACTGAGCCCAAAGCGTCAACTCGAAACTTCTCGCCTACAGCCCACACATCGTTTGCTGAGAGGGCAAGGACACAGGCCAGATCGCTATTGTGAGAGACATGCTTGTCTGCAAGCGACCAACTCTTTCCGTCCCAGTGTTCGATCAGCGCACCACTTGCATAGTGACCCACCGCCCAAATATCGTTTGCAGAGAGCGCTGAGAGACTCGTGATATTGCTGCCGTTTCCTGGTGTATGCGGATCAACTACCTCCCATTGCACACCATCGAAGTGTTGGTAGAACGCCTGTAACTGTTCTGATGCATCAATGTATTGACCCGCGATCCACACGTCTCTAGCCGTCACGGCTGCAAGTGCCCGGATCTGCATACTAGCAAGCGGAACAACACTACTACCTGGAATGACCGTTTGCGTCTGTTTATGCGTCTCTATAGGTGCAGGCATAGCGCGCACCATCTTATATCCAGAGAGTAAGCAGGCGAGTGCGAAACAAGTAGCAAGCAAGAAGCTAACAGCTAACAAGAGTAAGCTTTTCTTATACAAGAAACAATCTCCTTTACATAGGTTTTCAGCATGAGAGTATTTTATAGACATACCTTAACTGTGTAAAGAGAATATATTTGTATATACTGATTGAAAAGTTCATAAAATGATCTAAGCCATTTGCGGTCAGCTACCGCGTAGCGACAATCCCTTGCGGTTGTCGTGATGCCCTCTTTGTTGTAAGCAAGCCTGAAAGGCGATTGGAATCACGATAATCGCAAGGGATTGTCGCTACGCGGTATTAAAACTGGTTTTTCATCTTCCAGGCTTCGATCACACAATGCAGCGGAATCTCTGCGAGCCAGGCACTAGACTCCGATGAGCTAGCCATAAGTTCTTCGGTTGGTTCAGGTTCTTCCAAAGCGGCGACGACCATGCCGGAGTTGCGAAACGTGCGGAAATACCAGGAGAGCGGGCGGTGATAGGCATGCGTGTTAATAACTTGACCTCGAACGGTCCAGGGTACCTCACCTGTAGCGATCTCGCGGTAACGGCTCATCTTGCGCCAGATGGTGGTGGTGGGATAGATTCGCTCGATGGACCAACCAGAGGTGTTCGCCTTGTCAAAACAGGGATGCGAAAGGCTGGCGATAAAGCGACCTCCTGGCCGCAGTACTCGGGCAACTTCCTGGATGGCTCCGGCCGCGTTCTCAATGTCCATCAGCGCCATATTGCAGATAGCCAGGTCGAACGCACCATCCTCTAACATGTCGAGAGAAGCCGCGTCAGACATATAATATGTGATGCCCAGCGGCTCCCGTGCTTCCCGCGCCCGATCGCGCTCAATAAGTGGAGCGTTAGCATCTACACCCGTAACGCTGGCCCCTTGTCGTGCGAAGCGACGGCTCAGATAGCCATTTCCACACGCCAGATCCAGCATTCGCATCCTCTTCACCTCGCCCACCAGCAGCAGCAGCGGAGGATCAATTAATGCCCGGTGCCACAGATCCCCCTCATCGCCCAGCTTCTCATCCCACCAGTCCGTCATCTGCTCCCAACCAGAAGTACTCATTGCTTTCTTCTCCCTTCCTTCGTAGCGATTATTGTATGACCACATCATGCCCTACACTGTTTCTAACGAAATATCTATAGCTCTATAAGGTGCATGTAAAAAAGCATTGATGAGATCGAAAGAAATCTTGTTTTTATTGACATCTCTATTCAATCATAATCGCTCATTCCGTGCAACTTGCTCTCTTCTTCCCTTTTTTGTAAATCGGTTGGTGTGCTGCTCTGTTAAGCATCATTATGAGCGAAACAAGAGGTAAAGAGCGTGTTGGAGCAAGGTGAGTTGTGGCCTCCCCGTGAATACTCATGCTCCTTCGGAGCACTACGAAGCATAGAAATAAACTCTTCTATAGGTTATTTCCAGGAGAACGGGGCATGCGTGCGATGAATCGGCTTCAATATACATCAAGGGAAGAAAAGATAAGCTTATAAGAGAGGGAAAGAGACTTCTTTAGGTTGATGTGTGTTGCGCACGACGAATCGGCTCCTCTGCGAAGCAGAGGGTTGCTCTGATGTTTAACGGAGCAGTACTCGCGGATTACCACGTAGTACGCCTATTCGCACGCGGCCCATGCAAGACGGAGACGCCTGAGCCGCGCTGACGGTAGAGCGGACAACTCTTCGCATGATTCTGGCTCACAGTCGGCTGTTGTAACAGGCACATACACTTCTCGGCGCGAATGTCTGCCCGTCGCTGCCGTCCCTCGACATCTCTACGCTCGTCGTGTATGCCCATCACAGAATGCTCCAATCTGTACTCGTTTGTAGAGTATGCGGGAGGCGAAAGAAGAAGGTATCCCAATCGGCCGAGGCGAAGAGCGGCTCATACCAGGAACTCACGCCCGGATAGTAGACATTATAGAGATACTGCTTCTGCTCCGTCATTAACGCATGATAGATCGCCGGTCGATAGCCATCGTGCGCGGGCAGATCTAACTCCAGCGTATGGCCCACCTCCAGGTCTGCCTTTGCTTCCTGAATCGTCATACAACCCTCCCTCCTCACGAATTCATCATAGCCTGACGAGATCTACCCGTGGACGGAACGTTATGCAAACGAATATCATCCAGCGTATAATACAGCCCCGAAAGCTTCACAAACGCCGCCAGAACACGTACCGCCACCTCTTTCCTTGTAAATCCGCCAATCTCCACCACATACGCCTCCGTCAAACTCACCCCTGCCTCTTTAGCAAGCTGCTCCGTACTAATTCGTGTGCGCTGCCTGATGCTTAGCAACGTTGGTTTTTTCTCTTTGCTCATCTTTATTTCTGCCTTTCGTTTTTGTCGATAGAAATTGAGTAGGTAGTATGTATACCGCCTGTACAAATACAGTATAGATCTATACGGGCTATTGTCAAGTAACCTGGCAGCGTACAATGCTGCTATTCCATGCGAGAGGGCATAAAGGGTCAATGGTTCGATTGAAAGTAAAAGAAGTCGCACAAAGAAAAGGGATGAGCCAGCGTCAATTAGCACTGCGTTCAGGAGTTGACGTAAACCGCGTGCGCACAATCTTCAGGCATCCCACAACAACTGTTGTGACAACAGAAACACTCGACAAATTTGCAAAAGTGTTGGGTGTCGATGTATCAGAATTGATCGAAAATGTATCTGATTCTGCCTCTAACACATAGCTATTTCCCTCAAATAGAGTATCTGCTTTTTACTCACTTCAAAATACGCTGATAGGTCTCCTTTGTTCTCTTCATATTTGACAAAATTCTTCTAGTAATGCCACACTGGTACTTGAATAGTGGTTCTTATAAGAAAATGTAGCATCTCTGCTGTACAGAAATATAAGTTTTACCAAGTGTTTTGCTGTATAAGACTTATATTATTGATGTTGGAGGACAGGTATGCCACGGAAGCGGATAAAAGAACCACTAACGATGAATGATCTTCAGGTGCTCGTTGCGGACGAGAAAAATGGGAAACCAAATTATGGTGCCATCCTGCATTACTATCGAAGGTATTGTCAACTTGTTCGTAGGAGTGTGGCTAATTGCTGAGCTATAAAGAAGAAAGACGTTGCAGAGCGGCGAGAAGCTTGGGAGAGCGTAGAGCTAGCTAACCGGTTTCACTCCGGTCACCTCAT
>JAABUQ010000378.1_pt1 | contig 102842 bp, 64 predicted proteins | sample 5560001 | NCBI WGS metagenome assembly JAABUQ01 (sample SAMN10711888, study PRJNA513371) | rock metagenome | isolation source: Antarctica rocks | place: Antarctica: Victoria Land, Finger Mt nord | collected 2015-12-18
AGGGGTGGGGGCGTACTATAGGCGCATAGTCATCCATTTTCGAGAGGAAGTCGCGGAGGGAGATGTCTTTCTTTGTGGGCGCTGGAGGTTCAGGTGGGGGTTCTTCCTGGGTGGGGGGAGGGTCGGATATGGGGGCGTCGGGGTTGAGGTCCATGTTGATGTTGGCGTCTATTGCGCCGTTGAGGGTAGGGTCGGGTTGAGGGGTGGGATCGGGGTCCGTTGGCAGGGGTTGGGAATCGGCCATTCTGGGGTGGGATTGGATGAGCACGTGAAAGGGAGGGGTGTCAATGAAGGATCACAGGATTACAGCTTTGGCTGCGCCAGTCTCTGGTGAATTGGAGGCTAAAGTACTCAATCAGAGGTGGCGGATCAGCCCTGCGGCGCGAAACAAGCGCGATGTCAACGTTCTTAGTGACAGGACAGGGTTTCGCAATTCTGACTGCAATGGTATCGTCACTTTGAGCCGACGATCTATGCTGTATTCTGTATGCTATGGGCCAGATCGAAGATGTACATGGTTTCAGATGCTTAGAGATGCTATCTGTGTATGAAATAGACCCGCGATAGCCTATTCGCAAAGTCCGTATTCTCAGTCCGACTCCGTCGCTATGCTATTCATGATCTCCCAACCGATCATTTGTTCTTGCTCTGCCTGTAGATGAAGCGCTTCCTCGTCCTGCACAGGGCGTTAGTCAGCCCTGCCTGTACCGGTCTTATAGGGACTGGGCTTGAGAAACCCATCGGGCACTTACGGCGAGAACTCCCCCAGCTTGTGGCCCACCATATCCTCTGTAATCGTGACATCGTTATAGATTTTCCCGTTATGTACCTGAAACTTTAAGCCGACGAAATTTGGTAGTATAGTCGCAGAGCGCGCCATGGTTTTAATTGGGGTTGCTCGTTCGCCAGGTTTGGGTCGGACTATTGGGAGTCTGTGCAGATATGTTACTTAGTACTGGTAAGAATGGCTACGAGACCGTCCGAAGCACTGGAAGGTGCGACAGTCTGCAACATGAACATCTCGGTCGAACGAAGACTTACGGAACAATGTTCGGTCCTAGAATTGTGGTCAAACCCGTTTTCCACATCTTTGGCTATATTCTTACCTTTCCAGACAGACCGCGCCAAGAGCACTCGAGTTGGTATCATTATCGTCAAACTGATGGGATCATCACTTGACTTGCAGGTGTTCAATCTATCCAGGCGGTTGGTGATGGTTTGAAGCACTAAGGTAGATGCACAACACGTTATGCAGGGACCTATTTTAGCGCAAAACCGTCACGTCTTCCCAGAACTTCGCGTAGAGTGCTTTCCCAACTACCACTCTGTACAACTTCAAGGCAATTGCAACCATGCAATAGCATAGTGTGTCTGGACGACAATCCGATTTACGCATTTCGTGATGCCAGCTCTGACTGGTCAGAATCCCATACCCTATAGTCTTCTGTTCTGACCATACACAGCCGCGGATACTATCCGCATCCTCGTGGCCACCGATAGCCATGTCGGTTACATGGAGCGCGATTCGATACGAGGGGACGACAGCTGGAAGAGCTTCCATGAGGTCATGTGCCTGGCCAAGGAGCAGGACGTCGACATGGTGCTGCTCGCTGGAGATCTATTCCACGAAAACAAGCCTTCACGGAAGTCAATGTACCAAGTCATGCGTTCCTTGCGGATGAATTGCTACGGAGAGAGACCGTGCGAGCTGGAAATGCTAAGTGATGGAAGTGAAACTTTCGAAGGGTAATCCTACTTTCATTCAAGGCTACAGAAAACCAGCAGGCTAAGCAATCATAGTGCTTTCCCCCATGTTAACTACGAAGACCCTGATATCAATATCTCAATACCTGTTTTCTCGATACACGGGAACCATGACGATCCTACAGGAGTCAGTTTAACTCTTGTTGTCGAACGTGATGTACAGGTACTAACGCTGATCAGGAAGGCCATCTAGCCGCTCTGGATTTACTCCAGATATCTGGCCTGGTCAATTACTACGGGAGGACTCCTGAATCCGATAACATCCAAGTAAAGCCTGTCCTGCTGCAAAAGGGTCAAACGAAACTTGCATTATATGGCATGAGCAACGTTAGAGACGAACGTCTGTTTAGAACCTTCAGAGACGGCAAAGTTAAGTTTTACCAGCCTAGTACACAGAAGCAAGATTGGTTCAACCTCATGAGTGTTCACCAGAACCAGTAATTACACTACAACCTCGTGGGAGTCCGATTAAGTTAACAGACGTTAGTGCTGCCCATACCGACACAGGTTATCTTCCAGAAGACTTCCTTCCCGACTTTCTTGATCTTGTCGTTTGGGGCCACGAACATCAATGCAAAATTGAACCAACGGTCAACACGGAGATGGGATTCAGCGTAATGCAGCCTGGTTCTTCGGTTGCAACATCGCTTATGCCTGGCGAAGCTGATCCAAAGCACGTCGCAGTGCTCAGCATTACCGGCAAAGACTTCAAAGTGGAGCCTATTCGATTGAAGACAGTGAGACCCTTCGTTATGGAAGACCTCGTACTCCGTGACGATGCGGAATTCAAGAAGCACATCAAGAAAAGCAGCAATCGCACCCATATCACACAATTTCTGGTGTCCAAAGTCGAGGAGCTAATCGAGAAAGCAAAAGAAGCGTGGGCGGGAGCACAGGAAGAGCCCGATCCAGACGAAGAGCTTGAAGCCCCTTTACCGCTGATCAGACTTCGTGTTGACTATACAGCGCCTGCTGGTGGCAGCTACGAGGTCGAAAACCCCCAACGATTTTCTAATCGATTCGTCGGCAAAGTAGCCAATACGAACGACGTCATATCTTTCTTTCGAAAGAAAGCCGGGGCAACTCGCAAAACAGCGAACGGCGTCGAGATACCAGAAGACTCGGTGTTCTCACAGCTCTCCCTCGACACGATCAAAGTCGACAAGCTCGTCCGGGAGTATCTCCAGGCACAGAATCTCCTTATTCTACCCCAGAATTCCTTCGGCGATGCGGTCAATCAGTTCGTCGACAAGGACGATAAGCATGCAATGGAAATGTTTGTGACCGAGAGCTTAGAGTATCAAACCAAGCACCTACTGACAATCGATGATGGTGATGACGATGATATGTCAACAGCCATGGACAACATCAAGGCGCAACTGGAAGAGGCTTTCGCTACTGGACGTCTCAAGATGAAGAAGGCTAAGCTAAGACCTAAGCCTGACGGTTGGGACTCTGACGCGCATGGGGAATGGGCCAGGCAGCCGGGTGCGTTTATCTCACTCGAAGATGGGGGCGACGAAGAGGCAAGCGAAGAGGATGCAACCCCTGCTCCGAAACCTGCGAAAGGCCGCGGCAAGGCAGCCGCCCCGAAGAAGGCCACTGCAGCCACCAAAAAGGCTGCTCCAGCAAGGACCGCTAGAGGAAAGAAGAAGGTCGTAGAAGAGGAGAGTGAAGATGAAGACGAAGATGTGATGATGCTTGACGACGACGAAGATGAGAGCGAACTCTTCGTGAAGCCGGCAGCGTCGACACGAGGAGCCAAAAAGCCACCTGCACGTAAAGCTGCATCGCCAGCAAAGCGTTCAACGGCACGAGCGGCTCCCAGCAAGTCTTCGAAGCAGTCAACGCTCCGATTCTCCCAACCAGTCACTCAAACCAATGGCAGGAGTAAGAAGGTGCAAGAGATTAGCGACGACGACATCTCAGATGACGACGCCTTCGAGCCCATGTCAACGGCAAAGTCGGCTCGCAGCGGGCGATGATACCGCCTTGTCGACTATCTAAATGCATGAAGTGTTGTGTTTCGAGCTATGAGATCAAAGAAGAAAAGTTTCACGCGAATGTACAGCATGCACGTGTTCACGTATGCACATTTTCACGAGTCCACGAGAGCATTTGAGCGTGGAGTCCAGCTGGCAGGAAATGTATGTACGTACCTGACCTGCAATGTTGCTAGCATTATTACTATGAAGCGGATTTGCTCACTGAGGCTGCGAAGCAAAACGTTACTTTAACGAGGTCCAGCTTCGATGGCTCCATATATGCAGTAGGCCAAGGTACGTGAATCTCGGAGCTTCCAACCCTCCAACCCTGATTGTCAGTACTTCAGCCTTTGTATTCTAATAGTTTCCCTCGACACCCATACCTTACATACCCTCCATCTGCGTGATGAGCGAGTCTGGATGTCCAGAGCTGGCAAGCACTGTTGCAGCTTCATGGACCGACAGTCCAGTTTCAATCCAACCACGGCTAGGCGAACATACAGCGTCTTGTATTTTTTGCCCGCCGGCCGTGGTCTTTACAACCTGATCGCAGGGTGAGGGAAATGGTCGGACCAGCCACCACCGTCTCTCTGGAGGTTTCAGCATGTCATCAGATCGGGTGTTTAGGTTTATGACGCTTATGCTCGGGCAGCGGACGAGGGGTCTTGACACCAGGGTCTAGAAGTTCTAGACCTCTGTGGAAACGCTTTTCCGGGCGGACGCAGAGACCCAAAAGGGCGGACGAGTGCTCATCATTGCCGAAGTCAGAACTACCGGACGAGGGGTTGATTTATCCTTTACCCCTCCTCCGCATTGCACAACCGTTGTGACTGGAGGGTTGGGGTTCGTCTCTTAGCGTCGAGTGGAACAGATCGTTGGGTGCCAACAGGGCCAAAAGGTAAAAGTGCGTGGTAGTGCGAGACGGTGTGGTTTGGCGTCACTGTTGCGGGGACAGATGCCTTGAACCATCGATGAACCGGCGGATATAATCATTTTGAACCCCAGGACTAAGACACTAGGGATCGAGTTCTCAACGTTTAATACACTCCTCTCTTCCACATCTGTTGACATTTCTCTGCACATCCTCTATTCCATTCAAAGCCTATACAACCCACTGTGCTACATTACCCAGACCCGCCGACGTCCTACATCAACCGCCATCATGTCTCTTTCCGAAACGCTTGAAACACCTCAGACGGGGAAGTACGAGCAACCCACTGGACTGTGAGTACCCGATCTCACCTTCCACCAGCCTCTGCATCCTCGTGGCTGCACTGTTCAACCTTGACCACCGACGCCCACCCCGCATCGTCATCATCTGCCCCACTATCAGATAGCTTTTGGATCTAACCGACTTGACTCTAGCTTCATCAACGGTGAATTCGTTAAAGGCGTCGACGGCAAGACCTTCGAGTCCATCAACCCCACCACCGAAAAGCCCATTGTCGCCGTCCACGAAGCGACAGAGAAGGATGTCGACATTGCTGTGTCAGCTGCCCGGAAGGCCTTTGAGGAGACCTGGCGTCATGTCGACCCAGAGCAGCGCGGCAGATACCTGACCAAGCTGGCCGACCTGTTTGAGAGAGACCTTGACCAGCTCGCCGCAATTGAGTCATTGGACAATGGCAAGGCCTTTAGCATGGCCAAGGTAGATATCGGCATGTGCGCTGGCTGCTTGAGATATTACGGTGGGTGGGCCGACAAGATCGAGGGCAAGGTCATCGACACAAACACAGATACCTTCTCATACACCAGACAAGAGCCTGTGAGTATATGGTGGAGTTGCAAACGGGACTTCAAGCTGAGCGTGTCTAGATTGGCGTATGCGGACAAATCATCCCCTGGAACTTCCCCTTGCTCATGTGGTCATGGAAGATCGGCCCGGCCATTGCTTGCGGTAACACCGTTGTTCTCAAATCCGCCGAGCAGACTCCCCTGGGTGCCCTGTATGCCGCTAAACTGGTCAAGGAGGCTGGCTTCCCGCCAGGTGTCATCAACGTCCTGTCAGGCTTCGGTAAGGTCGCCGGGGCTGCTATCTCCTCACACATGGACGTCGACAAGGTCGCCTTCACCGGCAGCACTGTGGTTGGCCGTCAAATCATGAAGGCGGCTGCCGGGTCGAACCTGAAGAAGGTTACTCTTGAGCTTGGAGGCAAGAGCCCGAACATTGTTTTCAAGGATGCGGACATTGACAACGCCATTTCATGGGTCAACTTCGGCATCTTCTTCAACCACGGTCAATGCTGCTGTGCTGGCTCGCGGATCTACGTGCAAGAAGAGATCTACGACGAATTTGTCCAGAAGTTCAAGGAGAGGGCGGAGAAGAACGTGGTTGGTGATCCATTCGGCGCAGACACCTTCCAAGGACCCCAGGTCTCGCAGCTCCAGTACGACCGCATCATGGGGTAGGTTCAAGCACATACCGAACATCTTGTATAGCTTATATGCTAACATTTGTCCAGATACATCGATGCCGGAAAGAAAGAGGGCGCCAAGGTGGAAACCGGCGGTGAGCGCCACGGCAAAGAGGGCTACTTCATCCAGCCGACCATCTTCTCTGGCGTTAGCGAAGACATGAAGATCATGCAAGAAGAGATCTTCGGCCCCGTCTGCTCAATCGCCAAATTCAAGGACGAGGCGGATGCCATCCGTCTCGGTAACATTACCACCTACGGTCTTGCCGCCGCCGTGCACACAACGAACCTTAACACCGCCATCCGTGTCTCGAACGCACTGCGCGCCGGTACCGTCTGGATCAATCAGTACAACATGCTGCACCACCAGATGCCATTCGGTGGCTTCAAGGAGTCCGGTATTGGGCGTGAGCTCGGCGAGGCAGCGTTGGCGAATTACTCGCAGACCAAGACGGTGTCGATCCGTCTAGGTGATGCTCTCTTCGGTTAAATCATGTGTATCCAGACGGATGGTCGTAAGGAGGCTTCTTCTATTAGGCGTCTTTTTCACAAGCTGTATTTACAGTGTAGCTCGGAACAAATCAATGACTTACGTGTACTCATATCACCGTACACTATTTGTCCAAGGGTCACAGAGAACGCCTCAGCGGTCCAGTACTGAGACATACAATCCAGGAAGAAAACTCTGATGCCATCGAAGCATGTCTCGCATCCCTAATTACCATCCCAATATACGTCTCATATGAGAGGCCGGGGAAGGGTGGAGGACGAGGGTGGATGCAGATCGTATGGGAATAGGAGGTTAGAGCATGGCGCACCCAGAAAGGAGGTCTGCTCCGGAGTGAAACGGAGAGAGATGGATACCTCGTACACCACAGCCGAACGCGGAGTGCTTGTCGGTAGAGTCCTCTTACCCTACATGACGATAGATGCCTCTTCGTCGAAGCCAAATTCGCAAGCCAGCGCTCAACGTCCAATTGAGATACTTTATCGTGAGGTCACGATTATTTTTATTCCTGTTGGACTCCGCCAGATGCAGTATGCTTGCGTCACAGATGCGTAGAAATGTTAAGGGATCTGATTATTGGACTACGGTCTCGTGCATCTATGGCTTCTCTGTGCTCCAGTTTTTGTTAGTCATGCGTTCGAACCAGAGAAGACGTCCTACCCGAAAATTATTAGTAGCTGTACGGACGTGACTTAAAGTATCCGTACGTCGTTCGAAACCTCCGAAATAAAAATGACAATGCCAGTTGAATAGTTTCATCAAGCCCGCCCTGGTCCGGAGTGAACATAGCCACCTGCGACAAACCAAAGTCATGGCGATGTGTGCATATACTAATTGCTCATCCCACGAGTAACACTTTCAGCCCTGGCTCCGTCACTCTATCGAGCTCGGGGCAGGAGTCGAACAGACGTATTTTCGCTCCTCAAATACCTCTTCCCTCACACGCGGCAGAGAGCACGAGCCAGACTTTCCGCCTTTAGACACGAAATCATCCCTCGTTACCGCATTCGAGCCCAGTCGCGCATCTTCCGATTTATAGCCGAACGCCAGGCTGTGCGTCAGCGACGTAAGGCAGCTGGAAAGACCATTCTTGCACGACTAGGCATCGGAGGAAGGAACAGAGCGTTTGCAGCGGTGCGGGCGAAACATGCACGATCATCTGAAGCCAGCAAGATGACACATGCCGGTGGTACGCCAGGCTTTGGCAATCAGCGGGGAACCTCTGGCGATGTCAACGATGGATACCCCTCTCATGAGCGAGGCTCGAGGCGCAAAAAGTTGGCCGGCTATCTCAAAGCCGCAAACGAGCTTCGTCAATCGTACATAGGGAGCGGGCAGTTTGATAGAGAGAATGGCGAGGATTACTCTAGCATACCGGGGTCATTTCCAGAGCTGAAGTCGGCTCGCAACGGCGATGAGGAGATGATACTGTTTCCGAGCTACGCACGAAGACATTACCCTCGAAAGCAGGACTATCGAGGTTCATCTGGATCCACACAAGATTCACGAAGCGGCAAGGCTACAGGAGATTCAGAGTATTGGAGAAAAGAGTGGGAAAGACACGAGGATGATACTTGTATCGTTGATGTGGATGTCAGGGGCTGGATCTACTCTCCCCATCGTGGTCCTATGAGCCGGAAAAACAAGATCCTGATTGGGATCGCACGGCGGCTGAGCGGAGTGCCTGTCCCTCCTTCGAATAGTAGACCCTCGAGCCCTTCTGGTACATTACATTCAAGGCTCGAGGCTCACGCATCGAAGCATGAAGAGGAGCAGATTGAGCGGGAGGCTGAAGTAATTGCGAGACGGGGTGAAGGCGAAGCCGATGTGGCCGAGCGAGGAGGATTTAGTGAGCCACCCCGCAGCGACAGCGATAGAGTGAGCATACGAAGTTCTCCAGCGCACAGTCGAACATCTTCACCAGATAAGGAGCGATCATCACGCTTGCCCTTCCGTGGTAACAATGGATCCGTCTACGACGACGACGCGTCCTCGGTCAATTCGCTAGAGAAAAGGCCATCGTGGAATCAGCCGCAAGATATGAGTCCTGCGGAGCTCTCCGTTGCCAATGCGCATCTCATGTCTAGGCTCAAACCTTTCTTGCATCTTCCGCTCGTCAATACACCGCTTACGGTCTTCTTCTACAATAACGAAACGTCAGAATCGCGCAGTCTCACAACCAACGAGTCGGGTCACTTCACTATCCGGACCCCTTTGGACTTCATTCCCACCCATGTCCGAGTACTTGCCTCGGAGAAGCTCTCCGCGACGGAAGAGGTAAAGGTCACCGAGCCGGAGGGTATCAGTGTCATTAGCGACATCGACGATACGATCAAGCACTCGGGAATTGGTAACGGCGCCAAGGATATCTTCCGTAACGTATTCATTCGCGAGCTTCATGATCTTACCATCGAAGGAGTCAGAGAATGGTACGGCAGTATGGCCCAAAGGGACGTCCAGTTTCATTACGTTTCAAACGCCCCGTGGCAATTATACCCAGTACTCACCAGCTTTTTTGCGTTGGCTGGGTTACCAAAAGGGACATATCATCTGAAACAATATAATGGGATGCTTCAAGGCATCTTCGAGCCGGTCGCTGAACGGAAGAAAGGGACACTGGACAAGATCATGCAAGACTTCCCCAAAAGACGCTTCATCCTTGTTGGTGACAGTGGAGAAGCAGACCTCGAATTATACACCGAGATCGTCCTCGCAAACCCGGGGCGTGTGCTCGGTGTTTTCATCAGGGATGTCTCCACCACGAAACAGCAAGGCTTTTTTGACTCCTCGAAGCCACTGCGACAACACGGCTCCCTATCGTCGATACGTAGTCAGCAGAAAGCCAGCGGGACACTATCGCATCGTACATCGATGCCAGATCTAGAGCCTAAGCCAAATTTACCACCTAGGCCTACTATCCGGTCCGTTCATACGAGTGTCGCCGAGCCGCAAAAGAAAGGCCCAGCCATGGGCCAGTTGATCCAGTTCGACAATGAGCCTGAAGTGGGAATCACTCGCTCGTCAACGGACCCTGAGTCAGAAAAGCACTCGTCGATTAACACACCAAAATCTCCCCCACCACGACGACCGTCAAAGCCAACATCCCTACAAGATAATTCGGGTGACTCTTTCTCCATGAAATCAAACCTTTCGCCCTCGAACTCACCACCTTCCGTCTCCCGGAAACCAATCCCACCACCTAAGCCCCACCAATTTTCCAGCTCAGGAGATTCCACTCAGCCGACAGACCGCAGCCCCCTTTCCCAACTCCAGAACGCCTCACCACCAGGCAATAAAACGTCCTCTATCGAACGTCAGGGCTATCGCGCAGCTGCTCGCAACAAGTTGGCTTCTGCCTACAACGCCCTCCCAGCCCGGTCGTCGTACAGTACAACCCAGTCACAACAGCAAGCGCCACCGCCACGATCTACACCTGCGGATGACCTCAATCGTACCCAGAAGCCTCCACCTCCGATACCTCCAAGACGCAATTTAAGCTCTTATCCAGCCGCTGCTGCGCACTATGCGACAAACCGTCTCGGTGGCGGGTGGAACGGGTATAGTTCTGAGGGCGGCTCTGAGGATGCGATTGGAATTACGGCTCCTTTGACCAGTAAGAAGGAGGAGATGTGGAAGCGGAGATGGGCAAGAGCGAAGGAGATCTTCGACGGTAAAGGGGTCCTACTGAGGAGTTGGAGGAAAGGTGATGATATAATGGACGAGGTAATCAGGTTGATTGAGAGAGCAGAGACGGAATCCAGGTCGACGCAGTAGGTATGACTATGCTCTCTGGGATTTCTGGTATGATTATGGTTCACGAGTGCATAGCGTCATGGTGGGATCTCGGGATTGTAGAAGATTCATTCTCTCTCTAAGGCGATCTCACCAGATAGTGAGTAGATGATTTCCTCTCTGAGCGCTCAGACTTCACGGCGTAGGGAAGGAAAGACCTCACATATCCCCAAGTTCACTATTCACCATTCCTTGGCGGCGAAACCACCTACTTAAGGCCCTCCTCCCCCTTCCCAGCTCCATCTCTCCTACATATTCGCACCTCCTCCACCTCCACCACTCCACCACTCTCTTATATATACACATCCCTCTTTGCCCTTTTACATAGAACCCAACCCAATCTCCATGGCATCCTCAACACGTCAACACGTCTTTACACTCGGCACATCACACATCTGTTCCCAATACTCAGGCATCTTCGGGCCCTTTCGCGCTGGACACACAGCGATGTGGACCAGTCCCTGAGGCTCTTCACTTGTACCCTGCGCCTTTTTGGGTGGAGAACGCCTCTAGGAATAACGCTTTCACGCATTGCCGTTGATTAAACCTTGGGTATGCACACCATCGTAGAACCGGCAATGCGTTGTTCTGTTCAATAACAATGCTCTCAATTTAAGTCACGTTGGCCCGAGACTGCAAAATGGCACCAGCCAATGATCTATGCGTTTTCGTGGAGTCAAGGCTCATCAATAACCTTAAATCAATCTATCTTTATGTGATCACATACTGCTCATGTCTCTAAGAGATAAATTGTGACGGAAAACTATGGAGCGTGCCAGAATGTCTGACCTCTCGATTACATAGGCGTGCTCGGCGCCTACATAAGCAGAACCCACAAACCTGAGCTTTATACTATATTGTTTCTTTGACACTTTGTCACTCACTTCTGTACATACAATGAATCACAATACGCTCATACCATACTGCTCTTGCCTGATTTTGTGAGCTTTGTGAGAGGTGATTTTATCTACAGCCAAGGATACATCAAGGGAGCTGTGCTCTTTCCTCTATGGCATCTCCGGCTTTGCCTCGTCAGGGGAGTGAGACTTTGAGCTCGGCCAGTTTTTAGGGGCGGGCTACTACTCTTCCATGGCCCAGGATCATTCCGAAAAGGTCACACACGGTGAAAGCATCCACGAGCAGTATGAGAAGTTCAAGCGCCTTCCCGTGTGCTGGAGAAGACCGGATCTCGAACAGCCAAAACGAATGGGAGTGAAGACGACAAGTTTGAGGGCTTTGTGCCACTCATGGAAATCCTGTGCTCCGGAACCAGCATGCAGAGATCTTCGACCAAGTCGAAGCCGAGCGGAAACGATATCAGATTCACGCCTCGCCGTGATCGTGTGTTCCCAGACCCGGGGATCCTGGCTGTTACCGCTGGATAAGAAGCTTTAGCTTCTGCCCTCTCGACTCGCTTTAGAAGTCACACACAACTTCACTGTTCTGCTCGCAATATCAATCTGATTAGGCGACTGCTCTGGAGGGTTGACCGGATCCTCGCTATGTCCTGCCAAGAAGAGCACATTGAGGGCATACTCGATGATCGAGATACTGACAGCGGCCGAGGAGTTTCTGCCGGATTTGAAAATCACACACAACTTCACCGTCCTTTCTGGCTTGCTCTTACCGCACTGTTAAGTCTTCTCTGGCTGGATTTGGAGATCACACACAACTTCACTGTCCTTCCAGCAATGTCAATGCGGTTAGACTGCTGACCTAGAGGATGAAACAAATTTCGCTATGTTCCTACCTGGAAAGGCACATTCAGGGTATACCTCATGACCAAGATACTGATAGCGGTCGTGGAAGTTCTGCAGGAGTTGGAAATCACACACAACTTCACTGTCCTTCTAGCGGCCACGGAGTTCTTGCTGGATTTGGGAATCACACACAACTTCACAATCCTTTCCGGCATGCTCTCATCGCACTGTCGAATCTTTTCTCCCGCCATTCATAGCACCCTATGCTTTCCGCAAGAAGAATGAGGGTGTTTCCAGAAAGCATCTGACGCGACAAGTACCCAGTGTAACAGCCACTTCACCTCTCAGAGACTCTTATAGACAGAATGATTCATAAAGGTGCAGAAGCAAGGGGGAAAACTCAAGGGAAGAAGGCTATCGGAGAAAAAGAGGCCAAAAAGCGGAGGAAGTGGATTCTGATGGGACTCTAATGGGAACAACGACAACGACGAGGACTTGTCTCGAGGCCCAGTAAACTATTCGACTCCCTGGAGTCTAATCGGGCGATATATGAAGGTGTGACGGATCTCTAATCCACAATGATTACCAAGACTTACTTTTGCAAAAGATTTCGCATCAGAACCACTCGAAGCCATCTTTGCTAACGGGCAGACCTCGAGACTGAGCGGAATCCTTCCGCAAAATTGAAACATCACGTGAGCGCGCAGATCCTTGCATCTGGACGGCTGCGACTCTTCGGCAAAACCACCGAGGATGTCAGCTTGTCCGTTATCACAAAGATGTCCCAACAACCAGCAGCTGCGACAGTCGCGTCCCCCAACGTGAAAACGACCTTTCAAATCGTGGATTTTAGAGCCGGTGGGACTCTAAAGTACATCATCGCCAGGAACTGCAATGTGGCTGTAGACCATGCGCGCGGCTCCGGTCATGTCTGTACTCTTGAGACTTTACAGCCAGAGCGATCTTGTATCGCCGATCATATACCCTTCCCTGATTCCATTCCTATCATCGAGGAAGGCTAGCTCAAACCTGCAGCGAAAGGCAAGCAGCACCAGACCGGTGCACTAATGCAGCTAGAACGCTATCTGAACGCTCACCCGATTACCAACTTGACCAAGAAAGGAAAGTCGATTCATGTGCTCTCTTATCAATTGTTCTTGATACATACCAACGTCGTCGAACACTAGCGCACTTCCAACGGGAACGGTAATGCAGGCAGACGGGTCAAATACCAATTATCCGACGGAGAAATCAATGGCTCTCTGACAACCAGTATCTACGTCACTTGGAGGACTACCTGATTAACGCCAACAGGGTCTATGAGCGTTTGAAGTAGCTTGAGAATCTTTATCTTCAGCCATAGCTTCTTTCTTACACTTTGTTAAGTTTTCTTCCCGAAACCCTCCAAACCTCACAGTAAACCCTTGTGAACGAAGCCGGCAACGGCAGGCCAGGCTCGTCTCGACTCCGAAATTGATACGCGAATCCTTGACATCATTGTCAAGAATGACGGCTGTTCATTGTGTGATATGCTGCGACCATTGCTACCCAACAACGCACACCGTATACCTGGAATCTAGTCTCTATGTGATAAACCAAAAGAATGACCCTGAAGAATACTGTTCATCGAACAGTTTCGATATTGCGGACACTCATAGAAGCAGGCTTGAATCTTTCTACTATATACTGAAAACTTGTTTCACCCCTTTTCTTCTGCCTCCTTCGTTTCTACCTATTGCCACCACACCGGGCAATGTCTACAGACGAGTTCACTATATCTTCTTAGCCTAAAATGATTTCATTAGTACTTTCACAGCGAGTGAGATCAAAACGGTGAACTTTCGGTTTGCCCACCTTCCCAGGAAATTCGAGACATCGTGTGAAAGGAGCACCTTACTATAATGGTCTTATGATCAGCAGCTCGCAGGACACAAGACTTCTCCTTCATACTTCCATACAAAATCAGTAAAAGAGCGAATTGGAAATTAGATGGATGGTCCCTAAGCGACTTCATTACTTTCTGGCACTTGTTCAGCGGCACGATCTTGAAGTACATCACGGTGATCGTAAATTGGCTGGCAAATCTGATCGCTGATGTGTATGGGGGCTAGCGTTGAGGAGGAGGCAGAATACGCCGTCTCAGAGGTAGCAGGGCTTTGGCTGGAGGTCTCAAACGCCTACTCAAGCTGCACCACAATCTACCTCTTCGCCGTAAGTATAGCCTCCTGCTTCTGTCTTTGCCTCGACAGGTCCACGCTCCCCCTCTTTACCTTTAAGGAGCTGACATGGATGCAGACGGCACTCCGCGTCCACCAGGATGTGTAAACAGTACTACAAGAAGTATGAATGCGGCAACATCGAAGACATTCGAAGGAATCGTATCATTATTGACGCTCTGCCGGGTTCTATTTCCAGGAGTTGGGTGATTTCTCATTTACTAACTTATCCGCCTTGAGTCTTCGAAAGGCTGCGATTATCTTACACTCCCTGTCTTCGGAAAATTTCGCCGACAGTCTATCGGAGCTGTTGAGTATGCCAGAGAAAGCAATCTGAACATAGTAGCCTCCGCAGGATCGTTGTCTTGTTTTTTCAGGAGCTTTTATGCACAGAACATCAAACTGGCATGGATGATCACCAGACAACACTGCTCGCTGCTCAAGAAACCGGACACGATGAGTCCTATATATACAAGGGGCCGAGGTCATCCTGGACAACAAGTCCAGATGCAGACCGTTTCGTAGTCGGGTCGGCTTACCTACGGTGACAAGCAAGCGTCAAGGGCTCAACTACGCTCGTCCGATAGCAAGCAGTTCAAAAGCAGCCCCCTTGAGCGTGACCTAATCCTTGGACCTTCGCATAGTTTGGTCACGATACCTGTCATCTATTCTTCTGGGGCCAATGATTATCCGGGATTCGCATGTCATCAACTCTCGTCCAGGTCTGCGAGTATTTTACAACTTCGAGATACGTGGCTTCCGAAGTTTCATCAATCAAGAGCGTCTATTCAGTGTGATGCTGAGCTGGCTCTTATGATGTGTATGCAACATTATGCACAACTCCTAAAAGACCATGATGGGGACGATTTGGTACTCACCGAGTGACCAATATCCTCGTCTTCGATGCGGGCGTAAACAACGCAGATATCTCACACCCTCAAGACACCTCACTTGACCAACCAGCGTCTAGTACGCTGCCTTTGTGGAACGCTCCTATCCAAAAGTCACCACCACCATGCAACTCTCCACCAGAGCTTACCCTCGAGGAGCTCGTAAAGAACTGTCGGTATAGGGAAGCATTTGAAATATCTAAAACCTAATTGATTGTAGACGACGACTTGTCCCTTGGTGCCTCAGAAGCCGAACCTGAGAGGCATTTCAACGAAACCCCATCAACTCCCCAAAGTAGGTACTTGGGTTGTCGAACACACACTCCAGCATTACTGATTTTTTCTTAGAACCCCGGCGACCTCTCCAAGACTTGCCAGTAAACTCCCCTCTCGGGGGCAAAAGCGGCCAAGGGCCGAAAATGAGGTTCCCCCACCAGGTTTGGATCAGGTTCACCAATTTGAAGGCGCTTCCCAAGTTTCACAAAAATTATCGTGGATTTTAGCGATGCTGATCGCCGGCATACGCGGTACTGACACTGACGAGTCTCTTACAGGCCAGCAAGCTTCCACCTCACACTCAAGGCAAGGAGAAACTACACACTATCACACTGTAAAGCAGGCATTTGAGTCGAAGCTTGTCTGGAGATAACTCGAAGCAAAGCTCCTGAAGGAACCAAGCTTTTCATTCCGGAATCCTTAGCCGCATTGGCCTGAACTGCAGGTGAATGAACTCCAACAATTTTGGCCACAGACCAGATTTCGGAGCCGTCGGCCCAACATAAATCGGAAGACCTATTACTGTCTTATCTATCCTGACCCGTCACCCTGTCCGTGTCCTGAACCCACACCAAGCTTCAGAAGACGCTCGCATCACTCCAACGATGGCTGCCCAGGTGCAATCGTTGGACAATCTGAAGAAGCGCGTTGGGAAGGCTTTCTTGCGCTTGATGAAATACTATGGCTTCTACAAACGTCAATTCAAGCTCTTACGTATCAAACTGAGGCCGAAGACTGTCAATTGGAACGCGCAAACCTTGCTCAGCAACGAACATCCGGAGCATCGTCGCATCACCCGTATAATCTCATTGCTGAGGATCTTCGATCTCCAAACTGAAGCTCAAGCTTTTTACCCAGCACTGACCACTGAGTCTGAGCGCATCACGTCAAAAGTCGGCGCCAAAAGTCGATTGCAATGGAATGCAACAATGACCCAGAATACCACAAAGCATATCTCACACCGAACAAATACTGGCGTTATTTAGTACTAGAAGGAGCTCGCGTACAACTCCAAGTGCATTCCCTACGATCATGGCCTAATGAAATGAGCCGGGTGGCTCAGAAGCGAGACCCGCCAACGTCGTGTGGTATCAATACGATTGGAAGATTTGTCCGGATTTCCATCACAAATCACCGCCATTCCTCCAAACATTCCATTGCAAGATTGGCATATACACTTGTTCGAAAACGCAAGTGAAGGGAGACTACGGCAAGTGGCCTGCAGACTCTACTGCAGACGGGACGATCAGGAATGGTAGGAGATCTCGCGGTTGAGCCGCGAACTCAAAGGGAGAATTGCGAGCGACGCCACAGCCCAACGATACGACATGTCCCCAATGCAACTTTACGACACACGACGATGAATCTAGCATACGCTGTGAATCCTGCGGTGACCCCTTTCATCACATCTGCGTAGAATTGCCGGACCTCCGAACAATATGGAATGTCTTAGTGACGGCAATGAGGAGTAGTTTAACAATTATGCGAAAGAAGCTCCAAAAACCCTATCAGGAACGGCATCTGCAGGTCTGCCTCAACCATTGAAAGGTGCGATTGGTAGTTGGGTCTACAAGATCAAGAAACCCCGCCTGGGCTAAAGAGAGAATTCCGATTGGAGCACAACGTTCTGTCTGACAGCCATCAGATTGGTCCAGAATCCTTCGAACACCATACCTTTTCATCAGCTGAGGTCTGCAGCAGTCCTACCATGATGCGTAGGTCGTGCCTTCGTTCCAAGACTTCGTTCCCTTTAACTGATCTTTACATTCGCGTGTCGTGACAACGGAGAACAGATACGAGTGGATTGGAGGGGCAGCGTACGCTTGGGCTACGATCTGGAAGACCTTATGGGCTTCTCTGCGGTACGAGAAAGTGTGGACGAGTACGATCCGGCTAGTGGCCCTTTGGAAGATTTTTGATGGTCTTCAAAGATATGTACGTTCTCTCGTCTGGCAGCATCTTTCTTTTCTCAATCCACTATGAAGCCGAACTTTCTATTTGAATGAAACCACTCACAGGCCACAATACTCCTTGTGTTTAACATGAAAGCATCGCCAAGGATATGCAGATCGGCAAATTGAAATTGCAATTACGACTCATTGAAGATCTGCCAGCATTTTGAAAGAGTCAACATACGTGGGTCATCACTATCAAGGGTTACGAAACAGAGACCTAATGGCCCGAGAAATGTCAACGTTGAAGTGTCGCCGCACTCAACGAACTGACCAAGCTGCTAAACCACATCGCGTCAAGGAGCTTCGATTTGTCGATGTAAGCGATCTTACGATTAATCTACTTGACATGGTCCTAGTATTATTTCCAAAGCTTGAGTGGCTTGGTTTGCAAGACTGCGTCGCCCTTGATGTGTCAGTGATGGCAACTTGGGAGTCTGTCGTACAACTGGATGCACAGCTTGGCGATGGCTACAATTGCAACTTTTCACTCCCCCTCAATCAAGAGTAAGAATTGAAATCGCTCAAATGTACGATTCTCTCAATATTTCTCCTTAGAGCTTATTCACAAATGGTACTTTTCCGAGTCCTTCACTTGAAGATTCGAACATTCATTTCCTGTGCTGCGCTCAGCGCGCATGGCTTGCGAGATTGCTAGGTCTTAAAGCAGGCAGGTCTCTAATCTTTGAGCAGTCGCTACGGAATGCATACGATTGTTCCACTAACTGCTTATCTTGATCGAGTAGTCTTGACGATTACATCTTCAGCAGAGTCGATAGCTGGTAGTTTTTAGTACTTAATTGTAAGGTTGGAAGATCACTTTCTTGTCTCGACAACTCTGGAGACATAGAATAGCGAGAGTGTCGTCAAGATTGACGAGATCCGCCAATAGCTGTACGAGCTGGATATATAAAATTGACGAAATTCGCATGTACGACTACCACTATGTCAAGAATTCGAATGGTCGACATTGGCTTAAGAATGGTCTGCATTGAGTCACTCATTGACGATGGATTTTACTATATTATATCGCTATGCAAGTCAATACCTCACATGGAGTTTGTGATGTCGACACATGCAAATTCGGCCACGATTTGCCCAAACTCCGACGAGCCATCATTGGGGAAGAGAAGCAGCGACGAGCCATCAAACAGGCGCTAGAGGAGGACCACAAAGACGAGAGAAACTTGAAAGAGAGTTCTCCGTGGGCACAGGCGCGAGATAGTCGAGAATCCAAAGGCCTGGCCAGGAATCAGCCTCGTCTGAGTCGCGAGCGAAGATTCGGTCCATCCTAGAGCTGGACTGATCCAGAGGAGGCCGTTTCTTCATTCGATGCTCCAGCACACCGTTCGTATTGAATTAGACTTCTCATGGTACTATGTCCTGCTGCCAGAGAATCAGCGTTACAATCTGCTTTGGATGTCATTCGAGATCCTTGGAACAATCTTGGCATCGAGCAAGTTGGAAGCTCTGTTCGTCGTCGTCAGAGTCGTGTACAAGCTACAACTGCTCTTTGCTATCAAGTCTACTTCTCTGTACCAATTCTTCCTCCAGTTGCAAAGCCCTGGTGGCCGTTCTTTATCCAGTTTCAGAGGTCCTTTGCACCGTCAAATTAGCACGCTCAGCCAGGAATACTTCTCTTGTTGCTTTTCTCAGAGTCCTCGATCATGCCATTCCATACTGAAACAGAAGAATGCTGGTTTGAAGATGAAAGAAGGACCAGACTACCGTAAAAAGTTCACTTGAGTAGAGCAAATGAACAGCCTGATATGACCACCAGGTCGATATACTCCATTCCCCTGGCAAAGCGGAAAGGGAGCTTGGATAGGAAAAAGCCACGGGGCTTATTGATTGGCGCTGACAACATTCTACGTGCTCATGGCCTTGTAGCTTACGAGGCCATCCTTCGCAAAGGATAGATGAGAGTTTGCGAGTTACCTGCCATCTAATAGCAGCTACTCCAGAGACTTTCCCGAACAACGATATCAGCATTTGCTGACCATACTTTTGATGGCATGTTCATCAAATATCTACAGCTAGCAAATTCCACTCAAGCACTCGATTGCTTGACTGATAATTCAGTCGACATCTTCTTCGAGGCCGCAGGATTGCTAGTCAACGTAAGTACCAACACTACAAGATCATTGGTTGCAAAGCTGGGATCACATTATCGAAATGGCGATGGATGTCCAAGAAGAGCACTACCCCTTACAAACCCCTTTTTCCTTTCAATCAATACACATCAATAATTCATTTTCATTGCCCTAAAAAGGGTATCTCTCAGCTTCAGCCCATTCGCACTACTATGTATTGCGAACCTTCCAGCAGCTCACCCAGGAGCTCAGCTCGTGCGGGCAGCGCATGTCGCAGCTCGCTCTCATCACCCTGCCAATTCTACCGGAAAGCAAGGTAAACGACATCTTTACGAGGCGCATGACCTAGCTGGCTATTGGGCAAAAGCAGGCACATTAACAAGAGTGAGAGGAAGGTGTTACTGGCCCCAACAGTCGCAGGATGTCGAGCGATACCTAGCTCGATGTATCGTATGTGCTCGCAATCACAGGTCTCACTGCGCTCCAACTCCAGCGCATTGATCGCGTTCTGGAACTTCTTCTAGATGGTGTGCACCGGGCTAGCTTGCATAGAGAGAGAGTTTGTACCACGGTAAGCACCTCAATATGTCGAGCTCAGCCATCCCGCGAATAGTGGAAAATCCGATTCTCCAAGAGATATCGCCACCCCTGTTAGCATATTCTTGCAAGCTACTCTTCAAGCAGAACCACACAAGTTCATAAGATTTAGGGCTTCTGTTACATAAACTTGTATACCAGAACCTCATCCATACGTCCCAGAGGAAGCGCAAGCTCAAGAGTAGCAAAGAGAGCGTGACTCGGGAAGATATACATTATAAATGAATGATTGCAAAGCATGAGAGTCATAAGAACATCAGACGGGATAAGAAACACCCTTCAGGCCAGCAGCCGTTCGGGATCGCGACATCTCAGCTACCATTGAAAGCCACCCTAGCATACCAGATGTTTCTACCGACTGCCCGCGCTACTCTCAGCTCCGATGATATCCTTCTCACGCACAACGGTCAGAAAGGGATGAACGTGAATCCCAGCTAGGCTCAGCGTATCATTGAGAGACTCAAGCAAATCCACCTCCCAAAAACAAATTTTATACAACTTCAAACGATCTTCATAAACCACGTGGCAAAGTTTCTACAAAGTCAGGAAATCCGGCAATCTCGCACCTCACCGCCAAGTCGGCCTCGTTTAACCTCTTCAGGCAGAGATGCATGCGTTGGCAGTCCCAGTTCCAGCGTAATAACATGAATTGGTATAAGCCTGGAGTACGCGAGCAGATGGGCAGTGAAGAGGCATTCAGAAACATCGAGCCTACTTAAAGATCGCGCCACTGTGTGGGGTAGAATCTTTGCTCAGGCACCTCTGACACGGAAAGGCCCCAGGTTGTACTCGTACAACCCAGATATCAACTGCGCGATATTGTGCTCAGATGCATCGGACTGCACACACATGTGCAGCTTCTGCCAACGCGAGGCGGCGATATTTGATTCTTGTGCGTACGGGGACAAATTTTAACAATGGAATATGCGCAAACTGTTTAGGATCTGGGAATGAAAGAGTATTTGTTTATCCTTCTCGGTAGAACACAATCTTGCAACATGGGACGTCGTTCGTTATTCACCATTCTTGGTCTAGGCCTTGCGTTCTCTTCTTTTATTTAGTTCAGTGGTATTTGGTTCTCGCCGCTGTTACCCACAGCTAACGGAAAATCCACGCAGTACTGCCACCTGCTTTTTAGACAGCAAGCATATCGAGAGCAACGTGGTGAACAGCAACAGGCAATACAACGAGATCACTGCTGCGGTTCCGAAGAGAAAACTGGGCCGCTAATCCCATGTTAGGGGGATGATGTGGGCTCGGGCAGGGTGTAGAGGACTTGACGAGGAATGGCGAGGATTGGTGAGGACTGCATTGTAAGGCCGCACAGGGTACGGTCGCTAGTGAGCATGGTATATGATGAAACAGGCATCATACGAAATAAAATAATGAAGAGTCTCGCTTTTGTTGAGGCTCGACTTACTGGCCCATTTCCATTTCGGGCTCTATCAGCCGTCGAAGAACCGCGAAAACGCCAACCCAATGCATTTTTGACATCGTACAACCCGTGCAGTCCGCCCTTATACACGTACCAACTCCAGATGAAACGCCCGCACCAGCAGACAAGAGCTTACTCCCCATCCAAGCTCTCAACGTCCTCATTCCCTGCCCCTTCCTTCTCCCTCAGAACGCCCAACTCCCTCAATCGATCCCAGACTTCGTCTTTCCGCCCGACATCCTCTCTTTCTACCTCCAATCCGTCCAACATGTGTAGGTCCTTGCAGCTGGCTACAAGGAGCATTTCGTATACCCGTCTTCGTAGCTTCGTGTCCTCGTCCAATCTCTCTCTCGCAGTTTTATCGTCATCTTTGTCAGAAGGAGGAAGTAGATACGCCTGCCCCGCTCTAGCAGCAGTATCTTCGTCTGCGTCGTCTTCGTCCTGCGGTAAATTCGGAGTCGAGAGGACGATGCGCTGCTCGACCTTGCTGATTGCGGACTGAGGCATGTAGAAACCTACTGTAAGCGGACTGTTGCGTATATCGATTTCGGCGAGTTCTGCATTCAGGTTCTGTAGAACGGTGGCTGTGCGGCGAAGGCGTGAGACGCGATTTCCGGCCAAGAATAGCTTTTGTAGGCGAGCAATACCAAGCAATGGCTCTATGTCGCGAAGAGCGTTGTAATTCATATTGAGCACCCGGAGGTTTGGGCATTGCAGACCAAAGTCTGGAGACAGGCTTTGGATACCCGTGGAGGCGATTTCAAGGGTGCGGAGGTTGAGGAAAGGTGTTGTGGGGGAGAAGGTAGTGAAGGTGTTTCCAGAGAGGTAGAGGGAAGTGATGTTGTGAGCGGATTGCCAGTCGATTTCTGTAGATGATGCAAGGGTTTGGGAGCGCCAGGAGAGAGTAGAAAGGGCTTTGTGGGTTGGGAGACCGGTGATTTGAGAGATAGAATTCCCATCAAGGCGCAGTATCTGTAGGTTTGGAATGTTGGAGATGGAAAGCGAGGCCAGTGCATTATTGGAAATGTTGAGGCTCTCCAGAGATAGTAGTGGGTTCGAGAAGGCCTCTTCAAGGCTCCCGAGGTCGTTGTTACCTGACGTATTCGATTAGCATCGCCTTCATCCCTGTCAGGGCGAATAAGCTTACTCAGGTCAAGGTGTTTAACTGCGGCCAAACAGTCAAGAGCGTAAATCGAATTGAGCCGATTGCCACGCAGATCAAGCCTAACGAGATGGCGTCTTATGCTCGATTAGCGGTGTACAGGTGCAAGTGGTCGAATGATATCTTACAGATTTGCCTCCTCAAAATCAACCCATCCGATCCGGTTCCTCTTGAGGCTCAGATTGATTAAGCCATCAAGTGCAAATACTCCCTCCAGGTTCTCAATCTGATTATCATCGGCCTTCAGTTCACGGAGATGCATGAGGCTTTGGAAGCCTCGCAAGCTGGTAAGTTGGTTTTCAGAGACATCGAGATACTGCAGGTTGTACAAATGCCCCCACGCTGTAAGACTTGAGAGACAATTTCGGCGCACATTGAGGTATCGAATTGATGATGGAGCACCATTGAGCTCCCCAAGCTGATTGTTTGAAACATCAAGTTCTTCCAAACGTGCACAGAAGTCACTGAGCATATGTAATGTGAGCATGCCCCTGTCACGGAAGTCTATGGCACGAAGATATTCCCAGTATGGCTCGTAAGGTTCTACATCTGTGATTTTCTTGACTATCTCCTGGGTAGAGAGCGAGACCCGACGTTCTCGTCGTTGTAGCGCCTGAGATCCTTGACCACTGGCAAGTACAGAGCGATCCAGTGGTCGGTCGATCTGATGAACAGTGAAGTCAGGTAATGGAGAAAGCCGAAAGCCAATGCTTGAAGAGTGCCCAGACGTTCGAGGAACGGCCAGCGAGTGCCTATTCAATGGTGTGGACAGAGCAACATTCATACCCACTCCGTTGGAACAATGAACGATCGACAGCTCTTCATGCTCATCAAGACGAGACATTGGTCTTGCAATAAAGTTTTGCTGTCCAATAGATCTCCGACGCGAAGCACTCTGATGAATTGACCCTCGCCTGAAGCCTATGGACAATCTCCTTGCCGAAGAAGGCGTTCTTTTGTCGCCTCCATATTGGCGTGCAGAGTCCTCAAGGTCTGGGTCGTCATCGTCTTCTAGCAGATGAGAGCCTTCTTCATGCAGATATGAGGTTTCGATTTGGTCGACTAGCGGAGAGGAAAACGCTACTGTGACGACTCGCGGCTGTCGGTGGCATCCGCGATTGGGAGTCCGTGAAACACGACCTTCTGAGATGCTGATCTCGTGTTCTACCTCCTCTCCATGCTCCACGTTCCGAGGTGGCTCAGTGCCCTGATTTGCGGCTCCTTTCCCAGACACCTTACGCGCAAAGGCCTCATCACCCCATGAGGTAGTGCGAGTCTCAGGAACAACAAGATTACTCGAAGCGAAATGGGAGTATTTGGATGGAGCTGAACTAACATCGCCCAAACCCGTTTGCTGACTGTTGGCTGTTTGTGGTCTTGAATTGGATGATGCTTGGGTCTTCGCTGAAGGCTGGGACTTTGCGTCCAAAATTGCGTGATCATGGTTCGAAATGCGATCTGACGCAGACGGTAGCCGTTCAGACGGATAGTCAACCACTTTGATCCTTCTTAGCTCCTCAATCTCGTCGACGCTTAAATCCGGGATTTCGCCGAGCAGATCGCCATCTGTGATCTCACTACTGTTGCTGCCCTTCTTGCATGAGCCCTCTGCTTTGGATGAGTTGCGCGACTTGACCCAGATCTGCTTCTCATGGTCGAACGTCATACCAGCTACTTGGTCAGACAGCAGATGAGCAACTGTCTCGGGTGCAATGATCGCTCTATTTCTTGAGCCACGTGAAGAACTTGATGGAATCGAACATTGTGTGGAGGGTCCTGACGTTGAATGCGATCCAAACGATTGCGGCTGGGCGTCGGTGGTACTTAATGGCACCTCTGTTGCAGAAGGAGACTGCTTTCGCTTGTCAGTACCCTTTGTACGGCCAAGGATTCGAATATTTGAATCACTCTCTAGATGAGCATCGTCCTCTTGCACAGCATTTCGAACATCGGCTGATGGATTTTCGGCAGAGCGAGCAACCTTAAGAGATTTCAGAGATGATGATAATGCCATGTCAATATCTTCGTCCTCTTCAAATTTTCGTAATTGGCTGATGATCCTTGCGTCCACTTGAGCTGGTTCTCGTAGTCTACGCATGCTGCCACCTTCTCGACTAGGCGGTCGAGAGAACTCGTCTTTTGTAGAATCCAGGAGCTTCGAGTCGTGGTCGTAATCGTCTTCGTAAGCGTCGGCTGCAGGCTCTTCCTCACTGATATGACTACTTGGAGGCCGGCCTCGGGCTCGGATGAGCTGCATGATCTGCTGAGCTTCATTGAAAAAGTCTGCTGTCGTTACTGAAGGTTTTCGAACTTCATCTGACATGTCTTGCGCCACGTTCAGAGCAAGACTGGCCAACTCTTCAGCGAGTCTTTCTGTAGGAGCGTCCACCACCGGCTCAGACTCGTTCAGGCGAGAAACCCCACTAATCTGGTGGTGCCCCTGGTGTTGCCTGAAAGCGGCGGAAGCATTGGTTCCATGCAGGCCAGGATGTCCACTTTGACTCGGCGTTGGATTTCTTGGACGCAATATATGCCGGGTCGCCAGAACACTCGGATCAGCCGTCTGAGTACTGGTTTCGTATAAAGCGTCTTTCCTTTTTCGACCCACCACGGACGATTTCAAGACCTGGTTCACCTCTGGCCTGAGGGGAGAGCCGATAGAATTCAAGTTGAGCTCAGACTCCAGTAACGTTCGCCGACGTTTAGATTGTGGCACTTTTTGTGGTGAGTTTGGCAGCCGCTTACCATGAGCTGTCTGGACAACTTCTTGAGGCTGGTCGTCGTATGTGCTGCCAATTTTCCGCTCATTCTCGAGATCCGGGGTCTTAGCGTCATCGGGGATTGCTGTTGATGTCGAAGGATATTTCTTTCTTTTCCTTTTGGGGGTACTGCCGGCAAACTGATCTGCAGCCGCCTCGAACGTAAATTGTCCAGCTATTCGTTTCGGCACCGGCACATCTCGAGGCCTCTCGCTTAGGTCCTGTGAAGGAAGAGGGCGATATGAGTCGAATGGATGGTTGTCTAGCTCCCCTTCACCAAAGCTACTAAACCTAGAAGTAGGCCGTTTTCCCCCAGCGTTCGTATTTCGACCTGACGCGCTGAACGCTCGAGATCTATCTTCTGGGCTATCTATACCCTCCTTGTCTTCGAGATCGTCATCTACCCCAGCGCTGTCAGACATCGTCTCTTCGAATTTGCTCATTCTTCGCGACAATCGATCGTTCGTATAGGTGTCATACAGGCCGAACAACTTCAGTGGGCTACCAGACGACCTCGGCCTCTCGGAGCTCGCTTCATCCATTGGATTCCCTTTTGGGGTGGAGGGGTGATCTGCTGCCTCCCTCTTCGCCAGCAGGCTTCTTGAGGAGCTTCCGCTCAAGCTTCTTCTTGCGGTACTTGTATGCGAAAACCCCGCAGCATGAACAGAAGGTGAAGAGGATGGGCTGAGCGGCTTCCTCATGAACGAACCCTCCTGCGAATGGCCCCCTCTTTGCCGATTTACGAAGCCTCCATTTAGCATGAAGGACTCAGTACCGGTGGAGAGGTCATCAGGTAGAGAGTGGCTCGTGCGGTCGCTACTCGGACATTGTTGGCTTACAGAGACTTTAGGGGTGCTTGCACCCGCATAGCCTATATCACGATCACTTGAACGAGAAGTGGGCCTCTGTTTGTTCTGAAGCATCATATTCTGCATCCGCTGGAGGACCTGTTCTGTATCGATCACTGCAGCATAGTCAATTCGTCCATCGACTGTGTGTTGTCGGGACACGTAGAACGGGCTCAGGCCCTCATTGTAATCCTCCGTCTGGCCACTTGTGACCCTGCTACGTTCCGCGATCGTATCCAGCAACACTGAGTCTTCGTGGCATTGATCTGGGCCGTTCATTCGTGGGGTAGCCGTTCCACTGCGATCGGAGGACGACGCACTCGCTTCTCTATCCGCAGCGGTATGCTTGTCGGTCTGATCTTGGAGATGGCCATCCGGAACTTGGCTTGATTCGACCGCACCCCCCTCATGGCCGGGATATTGTTCTATCGCGTCGCTTCCTCGGTGTGCCATATCTTGCAATTTTTCGGCAGCCCGGTTCACAGTATCTGATGTTTGTGTCGCCTGCTGTCGAGGTTTTCCTATTCGAGTGGCTGGCGATTGGATGGATTGCGATGGTGGGCTAGATGGCACCTCGTCTGCGGCGTTAGAATGATGATTCTTGCCCTTCTTTTGTTCTCCTTTGCCCTTGACTGTTGGAGGTTTGAAAACGTTTTGAAGCCCTATCGGGCTGAACAGGTCCGGCTGCTCGTTGGAGGCCCTGTTGCTTCCAAGTCGTCTCTTCCACTCTGGCGTGCCATGACTGTTTTGGGGTTTGGATGGCGAGACCTTATGCTGCACAGTATCCTGCGGGATAGGTGGTGGAGAGCTCACTGGAACCTTTTTTTTATGGGATCTGTTGGCCTTTGGGGCTGCATCAGCCAGCTTGACAGCATCTTTTCGATGCGGTTTGTTATTGTGGGTATTCAAATTCGAGGGCGTTTTCTCGCGCAGTGGTTGCTTGATAGAGTCTTGCAAGGCTATGGAAGTTGCGCGTTGTGCGCTAGCTGTGCTATCTGTAGAGAGACGGGAGCTCGTTCTCGATTTGATGCGGGGTATGCGACTTTGTGACCCATTGCTCAGCTGAGCCGGACTCCCAGCTACCGGAGGACTCTGTCTTGCTTGCTCTGAGTGAGGTGAACGAGGCTGCGAGACCCAATCTTCCGAGAGCGAGTCGAAGAGCTGATCCATACCCAGCTATCGGCAGGTGCTTGCACTTGACGCCGAATTTCTCCAAGTATGTTTTTGCGCACGGAACTCATTGTCTAAGACTGCATGGTAAGCATGATGGCGTGTGAAATCGAGTGCGACGCCGATCGCATATCATTAGCTGTCTCAATCGATTCGGATGACTAGATACATGTATTGTAGATGACGCGTGGGGCATCGCTTATCGCACCAAAACAACAGACTACCTTTCCAGGCTTAGTGTCAATCTCTAGCTGCCGAAGTTTAACCGCTTACAATTACGGCCAAAGACAATCCACTTAAAGTATCCAGTCGTTGAGTACGGAGAGTACACTCTCTGCTCGGCTTCTGGGCGCATTCACACGGTGCAACGCATTTTGGATGATGGATTTTCTCCACGATCGGCCAATCCGTACGTTATGCCATCAATGCACACATTCCAGTCCCACTCTCAACGCAATACTCTTTTTCTTCCTTGTTCCTCAGCAGAGAATCAACAGCCCGATAAACAGACGGTTTAATTGAAAAACGAATAGCAGTTCGATCGCCTAAAACTCCGGTTAGGAGAATTGTCTGTTGAGCAGATACGTTCTAGATCAGTGCGGACACGCGACCAAGGTCCCGTAGAGGAATTCGATACTTCGAGCACATAGCGTTACAATGTCTACATAAATATTGATATGCATGCTATAGCCAGAACAGCAGAGGCAAGTAAGTCCGCAACAATTCTCGTATTGATCGTATTGATTCTACCACTATCTATCTCTTTCGCTATAATTAGAAGCCAAGGATCCGCGTACATCAGTTAAGCGGATATTTTCTCTTGCTCCTCGCCACAGGCTTCATCTCTAGCCTCGGACCCATGCTCATTATCAAGACTATCTTTACTCGACTTGTATTCCTTCATCCATCTCTGCGCCCGATTCCACATATCGCTCAGATTCGGTATCTGTTGCAAGCATTCCCTCTTTAAGTTGCTTTTTACAGCATCTTCCGGCGCATGCACGTCGTTCTCGGCCACGCTTCTTAGGCTCTTCATGGTGTCATCCCAATGACGTCTCAACAAACGGTTGTCCCATCTATCCCGAGCGTACACAGCGCAATCTTCTTCGTCCTCGTAGGAAGGGATTGGCGGCTCTTCCTCGTCAAAGGGCTCGATGTCTTGCATGAACACGGGATGATCCTCGGCCTTCCAGTGAGGAACCATGTTGACCATCTCCCAGTCGACAATACCAGTAATATTAAATGTCTCGGGGTTGACGAGTATGTTTGCGGGATTCAGATCAGAATGATCAAGCATACAAGAAAACCCATTCTTCTCCTCCGCGAACAACACAGGTAGGATACCCAGGTACTCATGACACAGAGATGTCATAGTTGGGCTCTCCTCCACGAGATCGCTGTCATATTCATCGTCACCCTCAGTCTGATATTTTTTGATCCATTCCAATTCCATGTGGATCAGCGCGCTCAGCCATTGAATCGGGTTCGAGTAGGGTCCGCGATCACCTGAGATATATAGTCGGCCACGTATGATAAAGAGACCATCTAGCAGTTGACCAATGGCGAAATCGTCTTTACCGATATGGCCGGCAAGCGTAGGCTTGGCTTGGGGCGTGTTGGCGATTGACTCAAGAACAGGCTTCAATCGGTTGGTATCCTCAGATGACGACCCATGCAGTTGTAAAGACTCGAAACCTGTGGATACCAAACTTTCCCTGGTGTCAGAATCTTGCTTCTGGTCCGAAATATCCGGCTTCTCGTCGGCCGCCACAACATCGGTGGATGAGTCGTGAGCCATCGCGTTGATACGCTTTCCACCTATATTTTCGAGGGCCGATTTGAAGTAGAGCGCTCCGATGGAATCGAATTTTTGGTCTTGCATCTCTTTGATGAAGCCGGCCAGGACCTCCACCAGCACGAGCTTCCGCTCCCATGGTATCTTCCGCCAGACATCACACATTGGAACTCCTTGAATCTTTTCCATCAGGATCCACTCAAAGCCAAGCTCGCCATTCCGGTTGGATTGCCAGGCGATGATCCGCGGTGCTGGCATCGAGGTTTGAGCGCGTAAGAAAGCGATCGTAGCGACCTCGCTCTCGGTCTTGAGGTATGGATCCACTGGCAGCGCTACACGCAATAGATAGGATGGTTGGTGGTCGTGATAAGTGATTTGATAGAGCTTGTTGAATCCTCCTTCGGCGAAAAAGCTAACATCAAGCAGATCTTCCTCGATGGTAGTGTTAATGTCTGATTGGAGATGTTGTCTAGCCAGAGACTTTGCCGCAGCGATATCAGGTTCTTGGGGCCATACTGGCGTGTGACCTTGGTACCACGTCCATCGCAGCGGCGTGCGAAGCTTGCGCTGCTCAGCCATTGTTGGTGATAACTGTGTGAGTTCGATCAGTGGTAAGGTAGGATTGATATATTTTCTAATCAGTATGGTGTGCGAAGTCGATTCTGTGGGTACCAAAGATGACAAGTCCGAATGCGGCAGATTGGAGTTTATGAGGGAAAACTGAATGGCTCTTGGTGACAATGAAAGTCGGATTCAGGTTGTTGATTATCAATGCCAGTGTCATTCGACAATGAAGTTTGTACCCTGCCAAGGAATTTAACGCAACCGCGCGCTCAAGCTCTTTGTCAAGGGGGAGCTTTATCACTGTTTGCATCGCAGTCCAACAATGCGTTTGTTCTCCGACACAAGCAGCCTAGTACGGCTCGGAATCAGGCAGGGAGTAAGTCCAGGCCTGAACACGGATGTATTTCATCACTCTCCCATAACACATTGTCTCTGCATCAAAGTCTTTCATCTACAAGCAGTCTCTGTGCATTGAACACACCCACGGCGACTTCGTAACAATGCCTGCATCGGAGAAACTTTGCAAACCCAGGTACAGGCCTCGAGACGTGTTGACAACATCATCGTCTTGCAGCCATATCTGCTTGAACAATGGCATTGACACGCTAGGAGTATGCGCTTCCACGAGTCACCTACTTCACTTCATGACTTCTTTGTGATGGCTATCAGCGATCGAACACAATAGGTGACAGTGCATTGTGAGTGAGTAATCTTTCCATGTCTATAAAGTATTCGTCTTCTCCGCTCTCCTGGTTTTCACCAACAGCCCACTCCACACCAATCCTCCTCTGTCATCCAGCGAAACAACCAAATCATTCAACGAAATCTACCGTCAAATCTAAACAACGCAATCCATCATGGCCGAAAAGAAGATGATCAAGAAGTTCATTGACAGCCTTAGCGGTGGCAAGCTCTCCGGCTGGCGCGATAAAGAGTATACCATCGCCGACGACCGAAAGCTCGGCTACCGAATCGACCATCAAGGTACAAACAAGAACGCTGCTACTAAGAAGCATCGGATCTACATCCAGAACTGCAAGGGCGGCAAGTCCAAGTATAGCAATCAGCCGGCGAAGAAAATTCTCGCGGAGGTCCACTGTGATGACCCTGAAGACGCGGACAAGGTCCGTGATGGTCTCAAGGAGAGTGTTGGTTCAGAAGTTCTAGTGGTGGTCTAGGCAGGAGCTTGATACGGCTGGGCAAGGATGGAGCTGGCACGGTGAGGGATCTGACATTTGGGAATTTGCTGACGGCTGAGCATGCAGATTCGGTCTTGTGAACTTCTCTCTTTGTAAGAGATCGAGCTTGCACCACAATGAATCACTTTACTCTGCACATCAGTCATACGTTGAATTACTTGATGCTTGACAAACCGAGAAATTTTTTACCAACAACAAGTGAACTTCTCTCTTTGGAAGACAATGAGTTTAAATGACCTAAATGAATCTACACAACACACCAAATCACATGTTGAGTCTCTTGATAGAGGACTAAAGAATTTCTGACCATAATTCAGTTGAGGTGTCTCCGCTGTGAGAACGTGGAATTCGGGAGGGGCGCACAGCCCGCCAAAGTAGTGAATCCTAAAGCCACTGAAGCCCCATGGGAAAAGAACCCCTGGTGGTGGTAGGAAATGGTGCACCATCTCTCTTGGCCTACTGCAAAAAAAAACTTGTTGACGACTGCACGATAAGCTAGATGACTGATGAAGGCCCCATAGCTTGAGAGAAACATATTGTCGAAGCATTTGCCTTGTTCAATCAACACCCGGCGGGAACGAATGTAGAAATCCACCAAGCGAAATTTGTGCAACACTTACCGCTGTTATTAATCTGTGATAGATATTGAAGAGATAATGGAGCCATGATGGAGGCACGGATCAGCCGCTCAATGCTCGAAGATCGCTCACTGTTGGGCGCCGGAGGGTGCCCACCGTGTATGCATTGACTCGTTGTCTATCCCTTAAGAACACTATACAACCCAGATTTCAAACTCCAGTATCCCGTATGCAATGCGCGCCCTTCGCACTTTATGTGCTACCGTTGATGCCCAACATAAAGCCAAGTTTTCTAATCAAACAGCTATGCCCTTTCTCCTCCATCTTCTCCATGCAATGCTCCATAAAACAATTGCGAGCCATGAGCAAACCGTCATGGCCCAGAAGGTAGCTGCGTAGCATTTGAGACCGAAGCATCTCGTTTCCTCTTCCCATACTCCGATCGTCTTAGTACTTCTTGCTACTTTCTGCTCAATGCCGGCCTGATAGACAGCACTGTATACAGCGCCCCAAACTGCTGCACCACCAGCAGGCATCACAGCGACAATCCCCCAATTCGTGCCGAAGTTCTCTACACCCCATACAACGGAGATAATTATAGGGGTCAGTGAGAAAGCCGCGCCGTAGCCGAGACCCTGCAACGCGGATACCAAACCGAAAAGGGAAGGGTGTGACTGTATAAGACCTGAGGCGAGTAGAATCTGTGCCATTGAGAGGATGAACGTGGATGTAAGAAGAAATGCAAGACGTGATATACCGGGGGGTGATTGAGAGGAATGCTGACGGTCTGGGGTCGAAGGAGGAGCGAGGAGGTCGGACAGTGTACCGGTAGCAAGACGTGCGAGGGTTGAAGTCAAGGCGACAATAGAGACATGTGTTGCTGGCGAATTCGATGCCGGCGGTCCTGCTGAGGAGGGCGGATAGAGAGTGGAAAGGATTGTGCCAAGATTATTGATGAAGGCTTCACCTGGCCCAGTAACAAGGAAAAAGCCAGCGGCGAGAAGCCACATGGTAGGATCTCTCAAGAACAGCTGGGTCTCGGTGTTGAGAAGCCAAGTCTTCTTCCGGCGGTCCTCTGAGGAATTCGCGGAGCCGTTAGATCTAAAAGAAGCGCTTTCAGTGGCTGAATCTAGAGGTGGTGGGGTTAGGGTGCCGTAGGTGTTAGCGTTGTGGGTGGGCGTGCTATCGTGAAGCAGAGAGGGTTGGAACAAGGGACTATCTTCTAGTAGCCCGCTCCGTTCCAGCTCGGATAAGGCATCATCGATGAGCTCGTCTTCGTCGACGACTTGTAGAGCTAAGGCGCCTATGAGGCCGACTGAGAAGAGTAGAATGGCTAGGAAAAGGAAGAAGTTGAAGACATCGACGTCACCTCGAACTCGGTCGTAAAGGAGTCGACTGCCTACTTGACTCTGCCACATCCCACTTAGTCCGAATGCTGCGATAGGCATAGCAAGCGCAAGGCCCTTGTGGCTACCACGGCCAAAGTTCTTCGCACATGTGGTTACAGCGCTCAGATACATGCAGCTCGTACCCATCCCTATACCCACGAATGCCAATATCATCACGCCGAACGGCCATGAATGGCTGTCGCCGTGATCGTTTGCGCGGTAAGTGAACGCTGCAAGAAGATAGCCTGCGCCGAAGAAAAATCCGGCAAGAGCGGAGAGAGGCCGAGGATTATAGCGATCGCAGAGGTAACCGAAGAGAGGTACAGGCAGGTACATAGCGAGCTCGGCGGTAATAGAGACAGCGTTGACTTGAAACTGGCTGTAGCGGAGGCGAGTCTGGAATAAGGGAGCGTAGAGGGAGTATGCCGTTATGGAACCAGCACAGAGACTAGTAGGAGTTCAAGTCAGCTTCTTCGATCTCCGGGTTTTGCTGAAGGACCTCGATGCAGAAGGCTTTCAGGACGTTCTCAGGCTCACCAGCTCAGTATAGCGCAAGCAAAGCTCGAGTATCTTGACACAGCACGCTTCATTTTTCGTCTGTCGCGCTCGATCACACCGTCAACTATGTCACTAAGAAGGCTATCATCGTCCCTAAGCAGCCCACTAGGCCCAGAAGCCTCAGAGCCATGATGAGTCGAAGAGGGTTTCTTGCGATTCTCATCGAAGTCAAGCTTGTCGATGCCGCCGTTGACGCTGCGACTGGGGCTTCTGGAGGCCATTGTGTTGGTTCATACTCGCCGGTCTACTGGAGAGAAATGGAGGAGAGGTGAAAAGTGAAGGGGAATACGCCACGATCAGGCGTTGTATCAGCTTTCGCAGGTCAGTCGGGCAGGATTGGGCTCGGATGATGTACTACGTAAACAGCCTCGGCCCAGAAAATTCTACCTAGGGTTAATATTAGGGTATAGAGCCTTTCTTGGCAGGAGGAACAATTCGAATCAAAAAGATTGGAGAATCGTAAGAGCGACCACAACGAGCTGATATCCAGCTCTAAGCCATTCTTCGCACCTTACATACCCTCGGTCAATTTAGGAAGCCTGCGGATCAAAGAAACGCATTATGCCATAGGATCCAAGGAGTAGCACAGAGAGCAACTTACGATCCTTGGGACATTCGTTGGGACCCCCGGAGAACAGACTCATGATGGACTAAGCCATCAGTATTGGACCATAGCTACACCACGATAACATCCGAGAGGCAGCGTGCCTAGCCAGAGCTCATTAGTAGGGCCCATTACCCTTCAACCCCAGATCGTATGCCCAACTTGCCATGTACGCATAGTTCTCAGCATTGGTCGCAGGGTCACCTCTCTCTTTTGCCAGCAGGGCATGACAAGCCGTTGGCCCAAAAGCGTAATTACCAACCAGTCTAACTGGAAATCGAATATCACACATTTGAAGCAGGTACTTGAGACCCACCCACCCGAGACTGGGCAAACCAGGGTTCTTCGTGCAGGCGGGAGGGTTACGCTTGAGTACGTTCAGCCCATACTGGCAGATTGTGACACTACTGTAGTGTTCAAGTTAGCAACCTCTTTTACATATATAAAGGGAGAGTCGGGTGTTCTTTATCGAAATATGTCGAGCATGTACGCTGGAGACAGCTCGCATGGTCCTAGCACCCAGTATGAAAAGTGGGGACATCAGCTGGAGATAAACGTACCCTAAGGATTTCTGGCTCGCAAACCATTGTGCTGTATAGCCCCATGGATTTTGCAGCCTACACTGATCAGGATCATTGCAGCTCATGCTGATGTGGGTGCCTGGGCGGAAGCTTCCCGGATCTTCGGTCATATCGATCACCGTCTGGAGGTTCTGTGCAACCGTTACATTGTCGGTAGGGTTGAAGAAATAATTGAATGGTGGATCGTTGGGGTGTGCAGCGGCCACAATACCTGCATGGGCAATGGTATTCGCGTCTACAAGAGCCCAATGCAGGCTAGCCCGTTGGTCGACGTGGTTGCCATCAAGATCAGTTGCGTCCGGTTTACACGTTGAAGGATCCTCTGCAAGGAGTGTACTTTCGTCAAAATTGGGAAAGACTGCGTGGGCTTGTCGATTAAGTGCAATGATAGCCACTATAGTGGAGATGAGGGGCTTCATGATGCGTTGGAACGTACTTCTGCTCTCGTTGGAGAAGGCCTAGAAGTGTGTCCGCCAGTGAAGGTCCTTGTACTTTCTACCTATGGCCGCTTGTTCTGACCAGCTTGAAATTTACAAGCAACCCTAGTATTCCCCCCAAGAAGCCGTACTACTGAATCGAGAAGATGCTAAGACTAATTCAATGGGCTCCTAGTGGCAGAAAACCTTCGTCTATGCGGACAGCTCTCTGATTAAGTCTTATCAAGTCAAACTGCTAAGATACAGTGAGCTGGGAGACAGCGCACTGCTAGGAAGTTTCGAGAGGCCCCGGGCCAAGAACAATCGACTTCGTAAAATTTGGAACTTCGCTGGAAGTAGTCAAAGCTAATATAACTTCGAAACCCGCAGAACATGAGCCGTTGCACGAGATAGAGGATACATTCTTACCACGGGTTCTCGTTTCACGATCCAACATAGGTATGGAGAGCAGCATGAATCGATGGAACATTGGGAAATGGGGCCAGAAAATCAAATGTCGCATCAGCGGTCAGACGACATACAGCCGCCCGGTACTCGCTTGTGTTTCCACCAATGGAGACAGTAAGAGAACGAACAATCAGTGGTTTTCGTATAAACTCACGCCCGCGACAAGCGGCAGCACGGTGTGTATGGCCAGAGCCAGTATTCTATACTGGCTGAGTAATCCTGATCTTACGATTGAAAATCGAAGGAACAAGAACTGGGAAGCAGTGTCCTACCTGTTATCCTTGTACACACGGGAATCCTGTGGAAGTTTCGTCTACTCTACTGCTTTGGGTCCGAATTGTCTGACCGCATTTTTCGACCGTTTAAGAAGGCCGTCAATATTCTTCACGCCACGAAGATAGGCTCGAGGACCGTGGGCCTTGCTCAGCTTCCCAACCTATACTCGTGATGTCCGCATCCGCTTCTATCGCGCGATCTGCCTCCAGCGAATGTCTCTTGCGGCCTCGCGCAAAATTATAAAGCCAGATGGTATCAATCTTCTGGTGTCTTCTCCTCAATGTTCGTAGGACAGACTGGTCTTTCATTCCGAGATCGACGAAGTCTGGGCCAAATGCTCCATGCCCGAAGTCTGACTGTCCGAGATTTCTGTACACAACAGCGAACACGTCTCCTTAGCCCACAATGGAGATAACAGCGATGGGTGTGAAAGTGAGGTATAGGATTCGGGGTAAGTAATGTGAGTATTTGAATAGGCGACGTAGGGAGGGTGGAGTGGGCGTCAACGGTTGGGAGGGGAATTCAGCGGTTGTGAATGGGCAAGGGCGTTGAAAGGTAAAGCCTGGAATGACTGGATGGGAAAGAAAGCTAAACGAGTAAGAACCAAGTAGAAGAATCTGAGAGAAGAAGAAAGAGCGGCTACAACCTAACGATACAATCCACATTTCTTCAATTATAGAGAGGCATGAAGAAAGAAGGAAACCCATACGCAGAGAAACAAGTCTGAACCTGAGACCAAGACGGTATTTCTCCCCCCGGGTTTCCCCATCTCCATTCCCATCCCTGCTCCTCAGTCAGTCATCCTCTCTTCCCATCTCCCATCCCCCTCTCCTCCTCTCTCCCAATTACGAACCCTCCTCTCTTCTCCCCACCTTCCCACTAAACCACCCGCAATCGCGGCCCATCCCATCCCATCCCATCCTCTGTCCAGAGAATCATGAGGGATAGCACCCTCCTCCCACCCCCTTGTTCCCGATATCCAACGCGCTATGTCGAACAATCATGAAGCACCGACTTTGTTCTGGCATGTAGCACACCTCTCCCCTATGTCGAAGAGGGGAGGTCGCTCTTCTAAGCAGCTCGTATGCTGCCTTGGGAAGGGACTTAGGGGTATGCCTTCGCGGAAGCGAAGTTGTTATTCTTACTCGAGTACGAGTAACGATATGGGAGGGTGAAGGGGATAGATGTATAGGTTTCTTATTACTTAGATGTGTGTGTTGAGGGTTTTCAAGTAAGATTAGGTGGAGAAAGGAATAGGGCTGCGATAGCAGAGGTGGGAAAAATGCTGTTTGGTTCCTGCTATTCGTGCTGTAGGCCAGTTTCGCGGGTGAGATGTATTGATATAATTGAGGATAGGAGATAGGACAAAGTATCTAAGATAAGTTAGAATAGATCGAGCGCACACCTCGAAACCTATTCCATGCGCCTGCACTCGATCCTTGGCTCTTCAAAGCTAGAAATTGATTGACTGAATAACCAGTGAAGAGAAGGAGCAAACCGTTCTAGCATTCCTCTCACTCAATCAAAATACCCAAGCGTAGGGTCTTGGACAAGATCCTGAACTCATATATGACACGACACCGCACGGGATAGCATAGGGGAGAGCAACCAGCAACAGGCATGCATGGACGCCGCTTCGGGAAAGCTAGTGGGTGATGCAGCCCTGCAAGGTCAAATCAAGAGTAAACCAGAAAACGGTCCAGCGGTGGCAAGGAGCTGTTTGGGGATGAGAGGCTGTGCTGTTGGGAACCACGTTTTGGGACGTTGGTGAGCATCAGACAGGACTCGCTGCGAAGGAAGTAGCCGCTTTGTGACGAGAATTAGAATTAGGAACTGTGCCAAAGCCATGTTTTCGCTCATGTATCTATACCTCATCTAAGAATACAGCGAAGAAAAAGCGCAGTCGGACCCCAGGGGTCCAGCAATCCCTCATGATAGAGACAATGAACAAGAAAGAGTTCTGGCGTATGCCCATCACGTACTAACATAGGCCCCCTTATCTCGTCTATCCGTTACAGTGCAGCAGGAACGGGGCGCAGCGAGAAAATTGCCTCAACAACTGAAATCATCCCGTAACAGCTTGTTCGCGTATCCTTGTTACGTGCTGACATAGCCCTCGTCTTCATGACCGTCGTCAGTATTAGCTCCAGTTGTCAACCCAGGAGCGCCCTCGTATTCCTTCCCGTCGTTGGTCTCTGTGAAGATCTGTCGCAGAACTGTCTTCAGCGTCCTTAGCCCGCGGAGATACCCTCTGTCAACGTCGTCAGGGTAATGTGGAGGGCAGGGTAGGTCTTGGAGTTCGTCATCAGCGGTAACACTGTTGGCGAAGTCTACCATTTTAAGGTCGATGACGGGCTTCTCTTTGGTCTTGATTGGAGGCTTGGTGGGCTCTTTGCTCGAGCCGTTGTCAATGGGGTCAGCAGTGAAAGCGTCTTCGGCTTGTCGTTCCATTGTGGGCTTGTCGCCGGAAATGGTATGCGGTTTGCTTGCCCTTGGGTCCGATGAGACGGAGACCTGCTCATCTTGGACCGTTGCAGCATCATAGAATATTAGAAGACTAGTGGCATAGAAGCGATACCCTGGCAGCTTGCGGACGATGCTCTCAAGCTTTCCCAGCTTCTCCAAGAGCACAGCTACGGCCCTCGAAATATCGGCGTTGCTATCTCCATGCTGCAGGAAACGTTTCAAGGTCGCCGCAAATTCCTCGATGTTCTTGATCCTTCGACCAGAGTACTTGTCTTCGAACCAGTACTGCTGCTTCAGGGTGTCAAAAGTTTGCAAGCCACACATGCGGACACCGAGCTTCTGAGTGGTGGAGCCAGAGCATTTTTGCCTTTGCGACTTCTTCTTCTTGTCGTTCGCTTTCACCCCGTGTTGTCGGGTGCCCATTTTGATGTCGAGGACACACGGTTTTTCGAGGCCTGCAGTGATATCCTCTAGCAGAAGAAAGAATTGATTGACCTCGCCAGACTGCACTCGCGCTTGCTTGGGGTTCATCGGTCTTTGCTCGGATTCCTTTGACTTTGACGGCAGCTTTGTAGGTACTTCCCCATCGCCATTGCTCGGCATCTGTTTGGCAAGCTGATCTTCTGAAGGTAAACATCCGTCATGTGGATTACCATCGTTTGGGTTGGGTGCTTCGGTATCCATGCTGAAGATGTCGTCCTCTTTGAGACCCACGCAATCGTCTTCGTAATATTGGAGGTCGGTCCGATGATCGGTATCAACGTTATCTTGCATGCTAAGAAGGCCGCTGCCGGAATGGCGTCTTCTCAGCTGCTTTTCCCCAGGAATAGGTACATTCTTGGTATGTGGTGCTTGCTCGTCGGTGATGTGGAGCACAGCTGGTTGACGGGCGTTGAGCTTTTTCGGAGAGACAGGTTTCACTAGATCTCCTGGCTCCACAATATCTGAATGACCGTTTTCCGCTTCAACACGCACTTGAGGATTTTGTTTCGTGGTGTCTGCAACCTCGCGAGTAGCACTATGGTTGCTCGGCTGTTCCTCAAAAGGTACCTTTGCCAGCGGAGCTCGCTGAGACGGCTGGTCATCTGCCTCCTTCACCTTTGGAAGTGTATCGTAACCCCTTCCATGATGGCGGCGGCGATGAATCACAGGAGGTGCAAAGACCTCCCGGAGAATCTGCTCTTTCAATGGCGTCTGGACTGTAGAGATGCCCCAACTCACTTTTTGCTTATGTAACGCTGGCCTGGCTTGATTGCTATGGGCATCATTCGATTGCGTCTGCCCGTCCTGAGTGGCTACCGCAGACAGCCCGTTTGTTCCTTCGTTGGTCGTATCATCGCTAGAAGAACCTACGTCGTGTGGACGCCTTTTGCTCTTGAAAAGGCTGGTAGGAAAGATATGGCGATTATTGGCAAGAATGACCTTAGGTACCTGCGTAGCCTCCTGAGAGTGGCTCACAACGCGATCTTCAGAGACAACAGATGGCTGCTCAGCTTCCTTGCCCACGTTTCCATTAGACTGGGACTGGCCACGATTCGCAGACTTGGACCTCTTCTTGTCTTCCTCCTTCTTTGGTAAGTCAACGTTCATGACCCCCATATATCTGCAGCAATTAGTATTGCTGTCCAAATCAAATGAAAATGTTGTGCTGCCTTGTAGAACATACCCAGTCAAGAATTCTAGCAGCTCCGGATGAGCCTGCTCGATAAGCTCATAAAATTTGTTCTCCTCATTCGTCAACGGCTTGGTTACCCCCTTCTTGTGGAACTTGTAGAGTATTGTGTGACCACCAACTTGATGCTTGAAAGGTAAGAGTTCGATCGTGGGAACTGGCACGGTCTGCGGCCGACGACCCCTTCGAGCTCGAGATCCCAAAAATTTGCCGCGAGCCGCAGGTGTAGCTTTTGGAGTTGTCTCTGCATCAGTGCAACTATGTTCGGAGTCCGATGCAGAAGACACGCCACTGTCATTCGCTTTTGATGACGGAGGCCCACTGACGTGACCTACTGGCAGCAAGTCATCTTGGTCTTCCAGGGAGCGTCTGGCTTCTGGTCGAGACAGAGTTACGTAATGCCCCTTTTGTTTTGCTTCTTGTCCAGCTTCCCCTATAGCATTATGTACTGTGTCGGGAGATGGCGCCTTGTGGGGGTAATATATTGCGGAGGACACATGCTCCTTATCGGAGGGCTCTTCTTCTTCGCCATCGTCTGCGACTGGCTGGGCAATCTGATTATGGGTCTCTGCCAGCACAGGGTGCGGTAACGGGGATCGTCTTGCATCTGTCAAGTAGTCTTTCGGTGCCTCATTTGACACATCATTGAGTGGCTGGGGTGGCTTTTCGCGACGCTCGTGCTCTGGATGTCCCTCTGAGGCCTTTCCATGAGATGGTTGGAGAGGAACATTCTCCTGCGCTGCCTTGCCGCTATCGTCGACAAACGCCTCAGCACAGACATATTTCGAGGGTCTGGCACCATTCCGCGCTCCAGATGTAACCTCTCCGTCCTCATTAGCGTACTTGGCTTTCTGCGCGACGAGATCTGGTCGGTTCTTGTCCTGTTCCGTCGGCTGTTCTGGAGATGTATCTTTGAACAGCTGCATCATGTGGCTAGACTTACGACTCCTTGCATTCGCTGTAGGCTCCGCTTCTACCGCACTTGTCCCGACGCGTTTTTGGGCGTGAACTTTGCCACTTGGGCCCGTATTTCTCTTTCCTATGTCTTCCACTTGTTCCGCGCCTGCTCGCATGGTTGACCCCATGTTGTTGTAAAGACCGCGGCCTTTCTCATCGGTCGTATCGCTTTCTCTTAAATTTCCCGTTTCTATGGACAGTTGATCCGTGCCATCGGATATGGTCTGTAAAGGTGGGGCGGGCGTAGATTTGTGGGCCGGTGAGAAGAGATCAGGAGTGGGGGGAGAGGAACGGCCACGGCGCGCTGACGTGCTTGGGGGTTTCTGAATATTCTCTTCCATAGCGCTGCTGTTGGATAGTGGATCAGATAAATCGGCTTCGCTTAGATGGGAGAAAGCTTGATGCAGTGTAGCTATGTTGGAATGTGATGAGGGAAGAGTGTGTTGTAGCAAACGTCTTGGGAAATCCAAAGCGTTTGCATCGCTCCCAACAATGGGAAGGAGGTCGTTACTTCCGTCCTGGACGGGGAGGAGGCGGGGAGTTCCTTCATCGCTGGTACTGGTGTAACAGGAAGAGCCATTGCAGCCGTTCGAACTGGGAAGCCGCCGCCCAAGATCATCAGTGACATCAATCAAGGAGCATGATTTTTGTCCCACCCGGTGAGGAGCAGCGACATTGGGCGTTATCGCCTTTGGCTGCGTCTTGGATGTTGAGGCATTGTGCTGCTTGGTCTTATTAAAATCCTTATCAGACCTCACCAATCTCAGGGGTGAGGTGATCTCCACAACATACAAGGGAGCTGACATGAAGTGGACATTGGACTGTGGCTTTTACAGCCAGAGATAAGAGAACAGGAGCAGAGTATATATAAGCTCCGGCAAGGCCAGGATCAGCAAGCAGACAGGAGACAGAAGTCAACAAGCGGTCAAGCCGTTGAATCGTCCTCGGGTCTCGCGACTGTTCCTGGATGGACTTCTGAAACCAGTGTGTCAGTGCTCACGTATCCGAGAAGCACGTTGTTCGATTCTTGGCTGCTATAGGCCGGTCTTGTCCAGAAAGATGCTCACCAGATTTTGCGGGGAAAGGGCGACAACATCAAATCACGAGTCTTGGCGAAGTCTTCTGTCCAACAACATGTAGACAGCAAGTACCAGGACGGCCGCTCTGGCTGTCGACGTTATTCCTTTTGTCTTGTTGTTTTGGCAAGACAAGGATGACATCATCAGCAGAATAGATCATATGTCGTCCAATCCTTTCGCTAAAGTATCTTCCTGCAGTCTGAGCTTGGCTGTAGGGATACCTTTACTCTACACAGTGACCAAATTACACGTCAATAGGGCGTCACCGCCAATCACCGAAAAACGTGCTTCTCGATGCATGCACGCTTCCTCATCTTACGACATCGGATCTTCATCCTCTTCCGCTCCTCAATACTCCGTACATGACATCAACGCCTACAGCGCGTCCTCGGCCATAGGAGCGGCAAGGGTGCTCTGACCGTCATCCCTATGCCTCCAGATTTATTCGGCATCGACTCGAAGGAAACGACGTAGGAGCCTGGGAGGGACTTAACTAGAGATGGTCTAAAAGCAGTGGGCGGTAATGAAGCAACCCGGAGATGAATTGAGGATAGCATCATGACTTTGGCACATTTCAAAACACAAGGATGTAGATAAGAAGTGACATCTATACTCTAGTAGTATTTGAGCGAGAGTGTCTCGATATTACTAAGCCCCAAGTCCTTTCGTTGTCTGTGACAAGTTATCCCCCAGCGCCTTGCCTTTTCCATGGGGACTGTGCTAGGTCGTGACACGTTAAATTAACATTAGAAGTTATCGTGAGAACACTTTACATGTGGGTATCTCTTCTGAAGCGCAGCTCCATGCTCCTGTCGCTCTTCTCGGCCCGCTTCGCCTTCGACCCCGGGGCTGGCTGGGTGGTATTGGGTGTGATGACAGCGCTGTTGAGGGTGTTGGCCGTCTTAGGAGTGCCAGCAGTGCTGACAGACGACGGTGTGTTCTTATACACGTTGAGAATGGATGTGCTTCCGCAGAATTCGTTCGAATTGCCGGTACACAGCATGTTGCACTTGCTTGCATCCGCTGTGACGGTTGTGGTGGGAAGTGAGGAACTGCAGTAGCACTCTCGGCCATACTCCAAACCGGCATACGTCGCGCCTGAAGCCTGGCAGAATTTGACACAGGATTCGACGGTCATTCCACTTTGGTTGGTGTAAGATGCGCCGGAGAGAAGGCGTCCATTGCTTGCCTCGTTATAACATCCTTGTGACAAGTAGGTGCCGACATGCTTGACAGTCGTTGGAGGAACGTAAGTTGTAAGATTGTATACGGACAGACGCGAAGGACCACCGCAGAGCTCTGTCTTATTGCCGGTGCAGGCCATGTTACAGCCATCATAGCCGACGCTTGAGTATGACTGAAGTCCATTGCCACAGTAGCACTCACCACCATACTCAACACCAGCAAGACCGTAGTTGTTGCTGCTGCTGCTGCAGAAGGCCTGGCAATTCTCAACAGTCATCGCGGTATTGCTGCTGTATGAAGCACCCGAAAGAGCTCGTGGTGTCGTTTCGTTGGCGCATCCGAGATATGCCCAGCCGTTTGTAACGGCGCCCGCCGTGGGAGTAACAGTCTGTGCAGTTGAAGTGGTGGTGCCAGAACTCGAGGTCACATTCTGAGACGAGGTCAGACCTCACAAGGGAATACCACGGAGCATAAAGTAGGAGTAACGTTCTTTCAATAGCGTCGATCTAGAACGCCCAGCAATCGCTAAAGTAAGTGATTGCGGGTTAACGAGGCGTTGAGGGACAGCATTTAGGTGTAACCCGCGAGTATGATGTACTCCTCGTTATGCATGTAACTTCACGACATGACTCTAGCCTGGTGTGGTCGCGACTTTGAAGGCTCATCTTGTTCGACTCGATCTTCCTCGGGTTTCCAGCAGTCTATCTCATCGAAATGCGCGTGCCGGATGCGCTTGAGATCTATCGGCCTGTTGTCTGCATACACCTGTCGCGCTTGATTATCGTGCTTCTTAGATGAACCGCTGCCAGTCGATGACAGTAAAAAATATCAGGACCTGCAGGGGTGCTGTCGGCTGGATATGCGCAAGATCGAGTGTCCAGCCATTTGGTATTCGGCAATTGGCCGTTTGATATATGTCTTGCACCAGTCGGCGCACAATAAACATGTGCACTTCCAAAGGTACGAGAAAACTTTGGCCCATAAATTGTACTCAGGTCGGGATTCCCGGAATCCACGCCTTGGTAAACAGTGACCATGAAGGTTCCTATCGACATGAAGTCTTGGATGGTTCAACATTTAGACGACCTCTATATAGGCCCGCGTGAGCAAACTGTCACTCCATCTTTCGACCTTCACAGCGCATGGGACCTTGGTGTCCGAATTTGTTTGTCCATGGACGCTAACAAAATGGATGTAACAGAGACGAAACAATATTCTTACGGAGCGTTTCACTCTATGTGGCTCGTTGCTGAGATATAAAGATCGTACGACCTCGAAAAGTGTTGATAAGACTGCTGTTCCAGATGCACGACATTTCAACTTTGATATCTAGAACTTCCAAAGATCAGTTGGGACAATTTGGAAATTTCTTTATTTGGTCAGTACCTATTGCTTCCATATTTCTCACGTCAAATGCTTTCTACATTATCAGTACGCATTCCAGCGCACGCCAGATTCGACTCACAACTGAGTGGCCATGCGTTCGGGTCGTCATTACCCAAAAGTTCTCTAAGCAGAATCGCTTGAGACAAGATGTACGAGGGGTACAAGGGAAACCAGAAACGGCTTCATTTTGCGATCATCTTATCTTCGAAGCCGTTTCTGCGAGGTAAAGTATTCCCTAAAAGATCAAAGAGTGGTTACACGAAGGATTCCAATTGCGCCACCACCATCTCAGCTTGACCAGTTACATGATCCTACTCGATAAGGTCGCAGCAGGTACAACAGCAGTCTCTCGAGTCTTGTCACACGGGGCTTGCTTGGATCGTGATGCGTTTTGGCTCTTGTTGACAGGGTTTCTGGCTTCAAAAGGCGCTTTCCTTCTTTTATATTGCTTTTGGGCTCCACGATGTCGCGTTGAACGCATTCTGGTGAGCTTGGATGGCACGATTGCATGTTGGGCAACTTGACGCAAGGTCGGGAATTGCCAGTCTGGTGTCATGTACGTTTATAGCACATCACCGTATCCATTTACCGGATCCAGTGTAATGTGATGCTGTAGCGTTTCCCATTTACCATAGGCGGCCGAAAATTACGCCACTTTGCTCCTTGTGAGAATAGATGGATTCTCCGGTGTCAAAGATTTTCGATCGATGGTAAGGAATAGGGATAATTCAGTAGGCCTTATCACATGACTCAAATCTGCAGGTAGATCGGAAACAGAATCCCCTATAAGTCAATGCTAGAAAGATAAGATCAATCGTCATCACTTCAATCGGGCTACTACCGACGGCCGCTCTCTTGATAATACCGCTTTATACTCAGTTTATGCCGGTGTTAAAGTCTTTGACTTCTGGCTCACATTTCATACTATTAACCCTACCATGGATGCTACTTTAGGGTTATGCTGTACTTGTCGAGAGCAACGTCTATCGGACACCGATTTATCGATACTTGAGGCTGAAACGCTACGGTCTACTTCAGGTCTACTTGAGTACGAGCAATGTTCTAGCATGGCGCTGACGTCGGTGAGTATCTTATCTCGTCCCAAAGGATAGCTGCAAGTCTAATATACATCCAAGTGGAAAACCTTCAACTTCTTCGACGTCACAGAAGTGAAGCCGGCAAAGGACAGCGAGAGTTCTGCTGCATTCGATGTGTGTTTTATCTTCCGCGGCGTCAGATGAACAACTCTATGCTGACTCTGCAAGAGCAATGAATTCAGCTCCGTCTGCTCTGGCTCGGACAACCTTTTCATAGGGGGCAACGATGGCAACGTTCGGATCCTTTCCTCTGCCTTCAAGGTCGTCCGGAGTTTCAAAGCACACGATATGGGCTCGATCACCCACATCAAACAGATTAATGGAACGGCACTTCTTGTCACCGTAGCTGAGGACCTGTCAAATGAGCCCGTTCTCAAAGTATGGGCTTTGGACAAGCCGGAGAAGAAGACTGGGGGACCCAAGTGCTTGTCGACCTTGTCTATCCAGAATGGCCGCAAACAGTTCCCGGTATGGTTGCTTTTATGGATTACGATTGGCTCAGACGTCTGATTATGGTAGATATCGGCGTTCGCAGCACTCGAAAATCTCTCGCAGCTCGCGGTTGGGTTTGGAAATGGTGCAGTCACGGTCGTCCGAGGGGATCTGATACACGATCGAGGGGCCAAACAAAGGACTGTCTTCGAATCTGAAGAGCCAATCACTGGAATTGAGTTCCGCGAGGGACCCAATACCACATTGTACATCGCGACCACAGGTCGCATATTGACCCTGACAATCACCGGCAAAGGTCAAGGTCAGCCGGCGAAAAATTTGGAAGACACGGGATGCGGTGTAGGATGTATGACAGTGGACGATAGTAGTGGCGATATCATAGTAGGACGGGACGATGCGATCTACTTCTATGGTGCGAATGGTAGAGGACCATCCTACGCGTATGAAGGTCCGAAACAGCTTGTCGATGTCTTCGGCGACTATGTCGCTTTGCTCTCCCCGCCAGAAGTATCCTCTTCAATGAAGACCAGCAGTCTCGGACGATTCGTTGGTGCTGAAAGAGATACCATGTTCAACACGTCGACATTCGCTCTTCTCGATACAGATTTGAAGTATGTCGCGCATACTGAGACAACGTTCTCACAGATTAGGGCGCTATTCATCGTATGGGGGGACTTGTTCCTGCTCACACTAGATGGCAAGGTAAGCTTCTAGAAAGGTTTCCTAGGTACTTACTATGCTGATCAGACAGATCTTCCGCTATCACGAGAAGTCTTTGCAGCAAAAGCTAGAGATCTTGTACCAAAGGGATCTCTATGTTCTGGCTATCAACTTCGCGCAAAAGGCGGGTGTGGACACAACTCAACGGAATATTATTCTTCGTAAATACGGAGACTACTTGCACAGAAAGGGCGACTATGATACAGCAATGCAGCAGTATCTGAAAGCCATTGACAATACTGAACCTTCGCAAGTCATCCGCAAGGTCTGCACATCTTCGGCGAAACCTTGTCTTCCTTTACTGACAGGTGGTGCAGTTTCTAGATTCACAGCGTATCAACAATCTAATTGAGTATCTAGAAGAGCTACATGAGCACGACAAAGCCACTGTTGATCATACAACGCTTTTGTTGAACTGCTATGCCAAATTAAAGAACATCGAAAAGCTTGAGACCTTCATCAAGTCTGGTACTAATTTTGATCTGGATACCGCTATTTCTATGTGTAGACAGGGCGGCTACTATGATCAAGCCGTCTTCTTGGCCAAGAAGCATGGAGAGCATGAACTTGTCGTCGATATACTAATAGAAGACTCCAAAAATTATGAGGATGCCTTGGATTATATCTGGCGGCTCAATCCTGATCTGTCATATCCGCTGCTAATGAAGTATGCCAGAGTACTACTCGAGCATTGCCCGAAGGACGCTACACAGCTGTTTATTGATTACTACACTGGAGCATACCAACCAAGAACAGATTCTGTAAAAGCGACTCTAGACACGGCTCCTGTTACAGGACCAAGTGCTGTACAGAATCTAGCCTCCTTCATACCATTGCCATATAGGCAAGCATCCGTCGCGCTTTTGCCGGCAGCCGGTAGCAACCCACAGACAACTTCCCAGCAGATGGATACCGCGGTCGCCGAGGCGGCGACAACTGCTGAAGATTATGATGTGCCTAAGCCAAGAACTGCCTTCTCTTCCTTTGTTGATCATCCACAAGAGTTTATTGTTTTCTTAGAGGCTTGTCTTGAACAAAAGGACCTACAAGAAAGCGACAAAGTCGACTTGTACACCACACTGTTCGAAGTTTATCTTGAGACTGCGAATTCGAGGAAAGGGCTAGATAAACAGGAGTGGGAGGTCAAGGCCAAACGGCTTATAGATCGTAAGGATGTAGGTGTTCCGCCGAAAAGTTGCAGTTCACGTCTAACAACCATAGATTCCCATTGATACATCAAACGTACTCCTACTATCTCACCTGTCAAATTTTCGAGACGGCACAGTCATGGTTCGCGAACAACAAGGTCTCCGCTTCGACATCTTCAGGTCATATGCCTCCGCCAACGATACGATCGGGGCGATTAAAGCGCTCAGGAAATATGGTCCGGAAGAGCCGCAACTATACCCAGCCGCACTAGCATATTTCACATCAAGTCCGAAGGTTCTTGATGAAGCCGGTAATGAGCTCAACGTGGTACTGAAGAAAATCGAGGACAATGGATTGATGGCGCCAATACAAGTCATCCAGATTTTAAGCACTAACGCGGTGGCAACTATGGGGACGGTGAAAAAGTATCTCAGCGAAGCTATCGAGAAAGAACGCAAAGAAATCTCCAACGTAAGTATCGCTAAGGACCGGTTCTTTCCATTCAAAGAAGGCTGATGGGCCGTAGAATCGACGGCTCATTGAGAGCTACCGCACAGAGACCGAAACCAAGCGAAAAGAAATGGATGAATTGGGCAACAAATCTACCATTTTCAATATCAGACGGTGTTCAGCCTGCGGCGGAAGTCTTGATCTACCAACTGTCCATTTTCTTTGCAAACACTCATTCCACCAGAGATGTCTCAATCAGACAGCCGATCAAGACTTGGAATGTCCGCAATGTGCTGCCGACAACAACAACATCCGAGCCTTCAGAAAGGCTCAAATAGATTCTTCAGACAGGCATGATATGTTTCAAGATGCATTGCAGCGGAGTCGAGATAGGTTCGGGACGGTCAGCGAGTTCTTCGGCCGCGGTGTCATGGCCGTGCCTACAGAATGACGGTCTAGGATGTGGTGGATATGTTGTAAAAGAGTACAGCAAGAGTGTGATTCGGATGAGGGAGATTTGGTGTTGCTAGCACTGCGGCACGCCGCTCAATGGCGATTGAAGTTTCGAGCACTGGAAGTATGGCCCCTCTCAATGAAGGAATTAGCGGCATCCTGTCGTGAACTCGTGATCCAGTGAAAGCGTGTAAATGGTTGAGCTTGGCATCACGTGATACGCGCGTGATGCTGTTCGCGTCACCAACCACTCGCACTCTTTACCCATCCTTAATGATCAACGAGGATGGGAGGGCGTAAGATTATCCAAGACTCGGATGACGAATCCAATCCTGAAGCGAGCCCTCCACCTACTGACATGGCTGGGCTTGAACTGAGCCTGAGTCCGATCATCGATCTCCAGTACTCGTCTCCGCCCAGAATTCTAGAGCAATCGGGGGAGACAAGAACCGAGTCATCTGGTATTTGTTCTCGTGCGCTGACTTTATGTTTGCTAATGCTCGTCCGACAGTGCCAGCAAGTCGCGGAACAAGGGATGCAGAGGGCGGTCCTGCCGAGCCTAGTTCGGACGATGAATGTGGTCGAACAATTATACAACGTTCTTCGCAGCAGCACCATGCTTCTCCTAAAGCCTCTCGAGAAAGCAATCGCCGAGCGACGACCGCTTTCTCTGAACTCAGAGAGAAGAGACCTTTGAAGACATATGGGGCAAAGGATAGCCTAGATACTATGGGCTTCTATGGGCAAAGCGACGATGAGGAACATCCAAGGCCACGTAAGAAGCCAAAGACTGGCTCAGCGTCGAGCATGACGAATCGAGAGACTTTGAGTCACCAGGAAGATGCAATCGTTCCAGGTGATCCCGCCGCCAGCAGAGTCGAGGCTATGCTCAACAATTACGATGGGGGAGAGGATTTCCTGACGAGCAATTGGAGCCTAGGCTCTTTTCCAAGTATCCATACTTCTGTTCAGAGTACGACGACACCTAAGACTCCCAAAACTACGGGCGTCTCCGGTCCGTTAAGATCGCAACAGAGTACTATACCTACTATAACCGATAATACGCCTGCAGCATCCAATGTAGCGCATCCCACAGGCTCGTCTGAGTTCAATGCATCCAACGGCACAATTTCAAACCCCACACTGTCTACAAAAACACCAAAGAAACCCCCTACGCCCAGCCAAGAGTCTTCAAGACAACGCTCCCAAACAGAGATGGACAACGATATTGGCCAGAATGATGATGCGCGTAGGACTCCAGCTTTACAGCCATCTCAAGCATCAGAGCGCTCTGTCGCCCTCGAAAAGTCTCTTGACATCAACGACGAACTTGCATCGACAGTCACCAAGACCACAGCCAGCACAGCGAAACGCAAGGCCTCAAAAACCAGCCAGAAGCCAGAGCCGGCGGCAGCGACCCACTCCGATGAACTAGGCACGGACGATCTCGCCGGTGGTCCGCCGAAAGAGCAATACCAACCTCGGCCGAGTCGATCACGATCCAATCGCAATGACGAGGACCTCGTAGTCCCAGAGGACTTCTCCAAAAGACCAGAAGTATTGGCCAAGAAAAAGGCGAGCAAGCGTAGGAAAACTACCGCTTTGGCCAGGCCAAGTCCGAAGGTTGAGATTGAGGATGACGACGACGAAGATGAAGACCTTGTTGCTCTTCCTCCGCGAACTTCGAAGAAAGCGAAGAGCGCTATCGAGCCTGTCGTGCTCATTCCAAGCGAAAACGACCATGTTGAAGTGACGGAGCAAGCCAAGGCACCCATGGATGACGAGCATCCCCTTCCAAACGAGGCACACTCACCGGAAAAAGTGCCCCATAGTTCTCCGCCAAAGAAGAAACGAGGGCGTCCCCGCAAACCAACCAAGGAGCAGGAAGCCGCAACGGAACCGCCCAAAGAAGACCAGCACCCACCCACCGACGACGACGACGATCTCCCCGCCCCCGAAGACCTCCCCAAGAAAGGTGGCAAAGGCCGTACACTCAACACCGACACCGACGATAGCGCCACCGCTCCAATCAAAAAAAGTCGCCAAAAGCGCAAAGCCGACACCACCACCCCAGCCATCCTCCCCGACGAGACGAACGACACCGACGACGCTCCTCCCCCAGCCTCAGCCGACGAGCTCGATCCCCATCTCTCGCAGACCGAAGGCAACCGCCGCCCTCCTCCCCCCTCTACCACCACTACCGCCTCAAAAGCCAAGACAGCAGACCCAGCTAGCCTGACCACGCCCCCCAAAACCCCGCAGAAAGCCGCGCAGCCATCTTCTACGGCTAAGGGGCCTGACAAGCACAGCCCGCTGAATAGCAGCAAGGTGAAGTTCCGCGTGGGCTTGAGCAAGAGGGCGCGGATCGAGCCGTTGTTGAAGGTTGTGAGGAAGTAGCGGGAAGGGTGGGTGGGTGTTGTGGGTAGTAGGGTGGGCTGAGAACAAGGCAAGGGTAGGGGAATTTTGGGAGCTAGGCTGGCTTATACCCATCTGTACCGCTTTGATGCTTTATGTGCTTGAGTTTCTGGGGGGTGAGAGGTTCGAGGGATGAGATATATACGCGTCGCATGTATTGCTTTATGAATAGCTAGGCAATCATGAATCAGAGCTTTGCAAAGTATAAGATCAAGGAGCGAAGTACAATCAGAATTCGCTAGCAAGGACATAAGTGCACTTGAAGTGTTGAGAGGCATTACCGTTCAAGAATCTCAGTTACAGCAACCGACACTGCGTTGGATAACCTTAAAAGATCTAAGCGATCGCACTGCAATGGCATGGGGATATATATCTCGATCAATTCCTTTGAACAGCGCACAACACCGCTACAAGAAAACCGGCAACACCCTCTCCAGCCCCGGTCCTCGTACAGAATCCCTAAGAAAATCCCACGGCACGAACCGCTCACTCCCTGCCGAGTAGTTAGCCCATCCTTCCCCCCTCAAAGCACACGAAAAAGAGAGACTTATAAAAAAAAGCCCCCCCCAAAGCCGCTATCCCCCCCCCTAAAGGGCGAAACAGCGGCTCTTCTCTCTAATCCATCGCCACTTCCCCACCCCCTACCACCCGCCCCTAACCCCATTCTCTTTCCTCGTCATCCACAATCCAACGAACATCAATCCCAGAGCTCAGAGAAGACAGACACGGAACACCGGTCTTCCAGGGCAGACAAGCGCTAAGCTTTGAGCCTCACTCGAGAGAGGTCCCGCCCTGGAGAGCAAGTTGCCGTGTTTGCCTGCCTAGTCTCGGCTCTGGAGATTGGGAGGGACGCTGGGACTGCGGAGCCTGAGGAGGGGAAGGGGAGGGAGAAAGGCGGTTGATGACAACCACATGCGATACTTCATGCAAATACTGCCCCAGCGATCTTCTATATCAGTTACGCAGCATCAAGGTGATACAGACCGTCCTCCCAGGAGCTCCCCTCCTCGCCAGTCGCACGCTCCCAACCCCATCGCCCAAACACCGCTGGTGCCGCATCTCTGGGTCGCTTCTCTCCTCCTGATGAATCTCTCTGTTGTAGTGCAGTACCCTCAGAGACTAGTCTTTGTTTCCGCTCCCCCCGGGTTATGGGGGGAGGGCAATTGTAAGCGGACAAACAACATCCTCAAAAACCGCTTCCATCTCCACACCAGTCCCGCTAGGAAAAGGAGGAGGTACACATATCCCCGCTGCCGAAGCGGCGGGGACGGAGAGTCGGCGCTCGCCGGGCGCGTTGTAGGATCGGACCTACAAGGTGGCGATCGACGCGTCTGGCTTGGACTACACCGGTGGCTGGGTGCCGAGGTGTAGGTTTTGAGAGCGGGATAGAGGGTGGTGGCGATTGGATAAAAGGTTCCCTGGTGGGGAGGGGGTTGGGGGATGCGTGCGGGACGTCTTCGCTGGGTGGGGGAGGAGGTTGAGGAAAGAGGAGAGTCCTTCGCTTGGCCTGACTATGTCTTTGAGAGGCGACGAGCTGGGTCGCATGTGTTGGTGTTTCCCGTTGCTTGCAAGCGCAAGTTCGGACGTTCTCGATGTCTTACACGCTTTCTGAGCGACTTGGAGCTACCCGGAGCGGGCTGTTGTGCCATGAGCCCTGCACTGCCGGTACTTGTGACGGTAGAGGCTGTGAGGGCGGTTGCAAGACACGCACACTTCTGTTGTGGGCTAAGAGACCTCGCTTTGTATTTCTGTATCGGAGATCTTGCGATGCTCCCACAGATATAAAATTGCCGGCGAGTGGATCTCCGCTTTGGCATCGACGTATAGTCTAGCTTGAAGTGTGCGTGAGAATGCAGCCTGTTGTGGGCTGAGTACAAAGGTACTCCAACATGCTCGTAGCTCCTCGTGCGCCCAGATCGCGGAGTAGAGAACCGAGAAGTCCTATCAGTAGCTTGCAAGCAATGATGGAAAACCGACAGCGCATGCGCTCGACGCTGAAGAGCATGATCGTGAAATGGCTTTGCGAAGAAAACGCGACTCTGCAACAAGCATCCCATCCCCACCGAGCTTACCGAAGATCCCAAGGGCAGCCTCGCAAAGAGAAGCCCGACGCATCCCACCTTCTATCTTCCAGACACTCACCACGCGCCGCATCGCCAAGACATCCCAAAGATAACCAGAGCATAATGTCCAGCAGAACGAACTGACGCGCGCCCCCATAGGAGGTCTGACCAATTCCGGCGCATAGAACATTCATCTCACCGTCCCCGCAAGGACTCTGGACGTCAGAATCTCCTTTCCCTTCTCACACGCCCTCCGTCGCCCCAACCGAAGCCAGAGCGACAGATAAAACGCAAAAGAAGTTAATCAGAGACTTGACAGCTATAACCGCGATACTAAGAAAACCGACGACAACTTAGGGTTAAGTTCCGAAGCTCATCCACCTCGCACTACCCTTTACGAAAGTTTTGACGTTCCGCAGCACCACCAGGATCACAGACTTGCCAGTGTTGTTGAGTGAGACCATGCTGTGAGGCTCGAGGGAACGCTGACGTCTGGACTGGTGGCGCAGGTGTGTGCGAGGGGCGTTGAAACATTCCTGCCCGAGGGCTGGAAGATGAGGCTCGGGAGACTGTGGGGAAGGTGCGCTGCGTTCTTATGTGATGCTCCGGAGAGCGAGAGATTAAGAGGGAGCGACTAGATGGGACGCTGTTGGTGAAGGGCTCGGGGCTGGGAGGGATACGGGGGATGGCGAGATTAGGTCAAGCTGATAGTCGGGTAGGTATCGAGATGTGCGAGGCTGATCGTAAGTCAATTGAGGTGTAGATGTCAATGAAGTATGCAGAAAGCGTGGTGTGAGAGAGAAGAAGGGATGGAGCGGAAGCGGCTGGGAGACTTGATGTCGCGCCTTCTTTAGCGCTAGCGCAGTATGTTGTCAAAACGCGTCGACACGTGACTTCTCCAGGGTGCAGAGAGTAAAGTTCTTCTCACCGAGACGTACTATCAAAATCTCACACGCATCGAAGACTTTTCGAGAGCGGTTCAATAAATGAATGGCTGGTCTACGACTGAGTTCGCTTTACGTGAACAGAAGCTCGTGCTAGACCAATCGCCCCGAGGTATGTCCAAAACCTTATACAATCAACTTATCAAATGCTGTTGGTAAAGCTGAGAAACACCTTTGTGTTTTATCGTCCTGGTTCTGTTAGTCTTCTCTTCCAAAAAGCTTAATCATAAAGACATCTTTGGGAGTGCTCGTAATTGAACTCGCACTACGAAAGTTTTATCCCCAGCTATCAGTACAGTTCTCTCTACAGCGCCATCTCTGCCTGTCCTGAAACATGCGAGTGGATGAAGAGTACCTACCCTTTTTCTAGCATCAACTGGACAGATCGAGCTCCGTAGTGAAGAGTGAGAATGGTGGGAAAGTAGTTGACAAATGTAATAGAAGCGGACCATGGAAGAGCAGGTTTATGATTGCCTTTAGGGGTTACCCTGTACTGCGGCCGTTGATCGTCCTGGAGAAAGAGCTCAAAGGGCAGGAGAAAGAGGGACCATGTTTTTAGAGACTTGGTCAGGGGTATTTTGATAAAACCACACCGAGACTAAATTGATCACGGCCCCGTATTCATCGACATCGTTTGCTTCTCGTTCTTCATGCAACATACAAGCTACGTACTTCCTGGCCCGCCGAGCAGAGCAAATCTCCTTACGATGCCTGCCATGTATTAGCAACCAGGACTACATCTTCAACTTTTAGTAGAAAAGTAAGACTCACTCGGCCCAATCTCATCATACTCCGCCTTGGTATGACAGTAACTCCTGAATTCCGGTGTTTGCCCTAACAGACTACCTCCGAACCACGGACCATGTCTTTGCCTTTTGTGGCTTATCACCTGCACCTCTACCCCACTACTTTTCGCCCCCGTATTGCTTCTTGCCTCGGAAGCCCTGATGCGATCATCAACCATGTGTTTGATATCTCGCTGTAACCTGCGTCCGAAATCGCGATATAGCGTTGAGCCGCCGGAAAGAACAATGTTCTTGTATAGTCCTTTTCTGACATCGATCGGTGATGATTGGATGACTCCATCAACAACAGTGGGGAGGGGAGTGAGGAAGTCTGACGAGTATATCTCGGGGTTGAAGAAGATCTCTGGGGCTAAGAATCGCTCGTATCCCACATCCACCACTGTAGTCTTTCCGTTCGGCTGCGTGACTGTGTGTTTCGCAAAACGAGTGGGATCCTTGTCGAATTTTGCGAACTCCTTGACCATGTCTGGGCATACGTAGCAGTACTCTTCTTTTACCCTTTCGGCAGTCTTTAACGAGCTGTCGGGCTCGCCTCGATCTCGGAGTAAGGACTGCACGAAGTATGTGATGTCTCTTCCGGCTATTGGTATGCTTTTGATACTGCTCCCTATTACATAACCTTCAGCGACAGGGATAACATGGGTAACGCCGTCGCCGCTATCGATGACAGTGCCAGTAAGCGAGCGGTCAGAGACTTTGGAAGATGTCCAGGAGGCGGCGAGGGCAAGGACGGCTTGGACGGCGATGTAGAGGCCGGCGCAGTTGAAAGATTCAAACATGATTTCAGCAGTGTTCTCGCGGTTTTCTGGGGGATTGAGGGGCTAGCGAAGCTGGTCAGTGAGAGTCGAGGAGTGATTTGAACGAGGAATTTGATACAGGTTCTGTAAGAAGAAAGTAATGGTCCTCGGGTTCGACGCGCAGGTATTTGAAGATTGAGTTCGACCAGAAACGCTCCATATGATCCTGACGGGTTCAGTCACGGCTCAAGGGTAGGAATTGAAGCTGGTTGGTTGTGTACCCAATTCTCGACCTGCCCATGCCGTACCGGGTAATGTATACCATATCCTAGCCGACCGTCAGCGATCCTATAATTGTAATTCCCACACTCAGCCCCACCATACCGGGTCCGCTGGCTGCTGTTAAGGCCTCATCGCCAATGAAAAAATCCAAGTCCTCAGTCCCCCTCTTTGCTGACAAGTTGCTTCCGCTAGCGCCTCCAGTGAGAAATGAAGGTTTGTTCGCAATTGCAGGTCGTCCTGAACCCGAGCCCCCAGATCCTCCGACACCTCCTTTGGTGGCTATCGCTGTAGGGAAGACGAAGGAGGGGGAATCATTTCCGGCGAAGCCTTGAAAGTATTAATATCTAGGCAGTAAATCACAGAAGCAGTCTGCAGGGCATACCGAGCTTTGAGAAGCCAGTCCCACTATATCAATTGTTCAGCTACTGCCTGCTGGATCATCTTGAGAACGGAATGAATGCGTACTTGTCTATGACAACAGCTGGGGTCTGGTTCGCCATGAACGGGTAACCGAAAGAACAGAATGCACAATACTGCGCTCCACCGATCGAAAGACGAGATCTTGTTTAACGGGCCATGATTGAAACCATATACAACTTTCATCCGGCAAAATAAATCTCGTGGTACCTGCTGGCCGCGTGGTGAATCCTCGGCAAAACGTTGTTGCGGCGCGACCCAGAGCCTTCAGAAGAACTTTAGGTAGCTCTATGGGAATAACAACCCGCATCCATCATCATGAGTGTAGGTCTCCAACAAGGGTCGTGTGTGCCTAAATCACTAACAGTCAATTAGTTCGTACCGATCAATCCCCGGCCAATGCTCCAGTCGCTGTAAGCTTCCTCCCACCCACCCCGTGAACCTTCACTAATCACCCATCGCAGCGTCAACGAAGAAGTCATCATACGATTGAAATGGGGGCAGACCGAATACAAGGGCCGATTGGTTAGCGTCGACTCCTACATGAATATCCAGCTGGCGAACACAGAGGAATACATTGATGGGAAAAGCCCGACGACTTTAGGGCAGGTGCTGATACGGTCAGTTGATTGTTATGGATTTTCTCTTTGAAACGTTTGCGGAGTTCTTCTAAGTCCTCCCTGGGCTTGGAGTAAGAGAGCTAATCGTTGGTTGTTGATCTAGGTGTAATAATGTCTTATGGATATCTGGCGCGAAGGGAGTCAAGCAGGAAGATACGGAGATGAAGGGATGAGTGTGCGTGACCTAGGACAACTCCAATGCTGTGGGGGAGTATGCGGCTACAAGGAAGGTCGCTGAGAATTCTGCCAGCGTCGAGCGCAGAACCTGGCGCAACGAGTTCAAACATACAGTGGCACGATCCCGTCGAAGCCTCGATCCTGCGATTGAGATTGCAGATGCTTGAGCGTTGATACCCAGATAGAACATCACAAAGTATTTCGACCGCTCTTGTTGTGGTTGCATATGCCTATGCAGCTTCTATATATCATTCTTTTGCTGGACACGTACCCACTCAGTTCGCATATGACCAGGGGCCCCCGCTGGCAAAGCTGACAGAAGCAGCGGACATGAGAGGACGAGAAGATCAATGTTAGGGCTCATGTTGAGTAATATTACATGCGATCACCTCTTTTTGGTCGGTGCACGTAAGCATTGCACAGAAGTACAAGACAGCTGTCACAGGTATAGGTACGGAGCGGCCTTTCAATAACGGCCCAACGACTAAAGATAGTATTAGGTTGAAGGCCGGTCTCGGTGTCAGAAATCTATGGCTTTGAGTTACTGTCTTGTATGCTGGAATACAGCGTCTGCTTGCCATTCTCTCATGGATCCGTCAATGACCAGAATATAAGTATATGGATGCTTCGAAGGTTCAATATCTCCCTTATGTTACACATACGATAATACAATAAAATCTGTGGTGATTGCGGCAATTTGATGTATGACATACGTATAAGTCATCTCCCCATTTACCAAAGAATATGTATATACTTCATGCTACTGAATATTCAGGCCAGAACTCGACGATATACAACCGTAATCACACCCTTTGAACTCAAAGGAGCCTCGGCCCTTGCCCTAATTGCCTAGGACTCTCTCTCAGGAAGTCCTAAAAATAACCGAGTATCCAATATAATGGGCCGCAGAGTCCCGGTCCAGTACTCTGAAAGGATGATTTTCCATCAGTCTAGCAGAACAGGGCGCCATCTTTTATGTAACGTGATTAGCGTCTCTCTTCCTCAGACCGCCATCGCTTGAGCTGCTAGTGTTCTGTTGCTGCATCACGTTCATAGCGCCTGTCTCGATCATTCCCTATATGCAGCGAGAAAGCTTAATTAGCCAGGGCTCTTTGAACTGATTCATGAGTATAGCGTTTGTAGGTGGGCACCGAAGATAGTCTAGATTAGCAATAAAAGATTCGCCAGTAGAAAAACAAAGTGTATACAGCACCGAAGTTGTATAGAGGCTAGGTATGAAGCGAAGCTGAGCGAGCCGTTCTTCCGAGCAACGGTTGCTTGCGGTAAAGGCCACACATCTCAAAGGTCTGTTGTGTTTTGAGATGCTAGATGTGAATGGGTAGGGGAGTATGTATCAATCATGCTTTGTGGGACACCTGCCGTATTCGTGATGTGCCTCATCAGTCCTTCCTCTCCATGCTCATGCACAGCGTGGCCCTTGCCGATCTTACTGAGACTATCCCTCATCAAGAATTCATAATAACCGGTGGCAAATAGCGTAGCTGGCACATTAACCAGGATCGCAATCCAGGAATAGTTCAGATAGCTAAAAGCTTCGCCGCCAAAGAAGATAGCCGCAACAATACGAGTGCCCAAGTCTCGAGCAAGGTTGGTTGAGATGGTGATGTCAGCGAAGCCCCATACCATAACAGCATAAGCAAGGCCAATAGCGAAGGGAGCGCTCGTTGGTCCGACGAAGGGGTTGGCAGGGTCGAGGCAAGCCCAGATGACGATGCCGATGTAGCTGTCCACAAAAAATTCGATGAGGAATAGATATCCGAGATTACTAGTCGGCATAAGCAGATAGTCCTCTTACGCCAGGTTTCGATTCGACATACGTTTGCTTTGGGTTAGGGAACGAGCATAGGATGCTCGCAGGTCCGCCGTTGTAGACCAAGCCTTTACCAGTTGCAATGCTCTCTGCCTTGAATGCCTGTATTTCAGGCCAATACATGCCCATCAGAAGCAAGCCCGCCACGAAAGCACCGAAAATCTGGGAGAATATGTAGTGGGGCACTTTTCTCCATGGAAAACCTTGCCAGAAAGCGAAGCATATGGTGATAGCCGGATTGAAGTGCCCACCAGATGTAGAAGCACATGTGATGATTGCGAAGGCGATGCCAATTGCGAAACCCCAGCCGATCGAGAATATACTACCAAAAGCTGCAGCTCCTATCGGACTGGCACCGTTCAGCGTAAATGTCGCGACCGCAGCGATGCCTGGAAAGCTATAGAGGTGTATTAGTGAGTCTGCTACATGGTAGGATCGTCCAAACATTGCATACACATAGAAGAATACCCCGGTAGCCTCGGCCATGCATTCCCTCAGGATACGAGGTCGGCGGTGTTCGAAGTCAAGCTTTCGTTGTGACACGGGTTTAGTAGCAACGACGTGTCTTGACTGATGTTGCTGGACTGCTTCGGTAGCACCAAGCTCCACTGCATGGATTGTTAGACTTGGAACCGTAAAAGTTGACGTCATGAGCACTTACAATCGTGGGTCTGAAGGCGGTGCAAGTCAATGTCGCCCATCTTGAACGACTACTGAGTGGCAGAGTAGTATGCTGTAAAAACTCGTATTGAAAGTCGAAAAACCAGAGGAAAGCAACGACTAAAAATTTGCGAGGAACTTGGAGCAGCGAGGTATGGATATATTAAAAGATACGAAAGATGCCGCGGCTACAACCCTTCTCTGGGAACTACGACGAATGTGCGATGGCAAGCCGCGGTGACGCTACCATGGCTGACGATCTACGGCAACGTTAAGCGGGACATCATCATGATAATGGTTTCTTCCTCCCGCTTGACGGTGACTTCCCATCTACTAGACTGCGAAGTGAGCTTGAGTGCTGAGTAACCCAATGTGCCGAACGAAGAAGCCATGCGACGAAGATGTTGTCCCAGCTGCTGTTCCATGGTGCGCATGGCACACGAGGAATGGCGATATGCAGCACGGTAGGGTTCGGAGTCTGTGTGTGGGAGTAGCGCCGGCAGTTTGCGTCGACGTCAACAATCTCCCCGCATGTGGAGATCCCGAGAGATGGAGAAGATCCTCGGCAAAGCGACTTTTTGGCCGACTTTATTGGTGATCGCAGACGGCCACTATCCCCAAGGTGCGCCAGAAGTTCAGAACTGATAAATGGGCGCGGCGAACCAGGCCTAAAGAAGATCTCGGGGATTAAAAATTTCGATGGGTTTGTGTCTGCGTCGGATCCACAAGTAACCCAGCGCGAACGCGTATCAGAACCCAACCTCCCATGTATCACTGCGCCCATATTCGTTCCCCTTTCTTTCTAAAGTAACCCGTTCTCATTGGAGCTCCAAATGCCTATTCACAATCCTTTTAATCTGATCAGAAGCGCAGGGGCATCGTCAAGGGAAACCTTACTGGACTCACTATAGGCAAAGTTCGTGTTCATTCTGTTCAGTCCTGTAAAAGTAGCTGCGCTTCTTGGTGCTCTGCATATTTTTGTCATCCGTTATTCTTTGGTGCTCTGGGTTGTCCAATGAGTCCCTTCAGCTGTCCACAGGGATGAGCGTCTTGTAGGGTTGTCTGCTAGCATCTTGAGAGCACACACAGCCGCCTAGATGCTGTAAGGGCGCATTGGCGAGGCTTCCCAGCAGGTCCAGGCCCAATGCATTGTGGTCGCACTGGTGAAGAGAGGTGGAGGAACCCACAGATAGATGCATTCGGCACCGTGCGTACGTGGCCAGGTAGGTAGATAAGGTAGAGGTGATATGGCAGGAGCTTGAGGCTCCCGAGAAAGGTCAAATGCCTTAAGTGATTTTGCTATTTCTTGACAACCTCAATTTCCTAGCAGGCTCCAAGAAAGAGACACTGTTCCATAGGAATAAATACTTCTTCTTTCCTTGTTCCTGAACATGTACCATGCACGGTTGAGAGAAATGCAAGCATTGCCTGGCGTTAGTTGAGCGAAAGGTTGGATAACGCAACAACGATCTGATCGACAATCTAGAGACTCGGAGCTACTCGTAAACGAAGAAGTTGGAGACACGTCACTTCTCCACGCGTGACACGCGTTGCCGAAGAGCGAAAGGAATACGAAGTAAAAGGTCGAAAAAATCTAATGAAACGACGCCATAATGTTCAGACAGATATCTTGAGATTGCATACTACCAGTGCCTGGACTAACACATCTGCGACATGGAGTGCCAGGCATCTTACACTAGAGCAACGAGCGAGGATAGATTGAGCACAGCATAATCCCGGACACGTTGCAGAGATTCGAGGCTCAAGATCCACGTCTCTCTTGTCGATAAATCGTACTTCCAACATGTTGTGCTCGGATAAATTTCTAGCAGCACGACCGTGCAAAAGTCATCGCCCACAACTTGATCGTAGAAAAGCCTATAGCTTCCTTGTTGAAGAGGGGTAATGGGCAGCCATGGCAATGATCCATCTTGAAGTACCGTTTGATTGATGCTGTACCACGCCATGGCTTTGATTGAAGGCAAGCAACGCGCTGGATGGATACATGTAAATTGCACCTGGCTGTAAAGCTAAGGCAGAAGGACACGAGCAGTAGAGCCACGCGCTCGTCCGTGAAAGAGGCGCTTTCCGTGAGGCCGAGCTTGCAAGATATTTTAGACTGTATGGCTTTTGTGGTTTCGAAGTCGGCATCATCCGCAGCCCCGCACATGGCCCTCCTCCACATTCTTCTTTGTTGTTACTTAGCGGTCTCGACCATCGCCAAATATACCTTGCATACTTTGACCTATCGTTGGCACGGCTGGAAGCTATGCGGCCTCTAGAAGCTCTTGAAATGGTTCCATTTGCTGCCATTGGCCAGCAACACGTTGTAGGAACAGATTCTTGGTGGAAAGGGCACATACGGTTATGCAAGCACACGGACTTGACGCCGCAAAGTACATGTTACCCTCCGGACACTGCCCCTCATCCACCAATGTGGGGTCGATCTGGTGGAGCAAAGGAACTGGATCATAAGTAGCATGCCTGTCCGTAAAGTAGTGTTATGCATTCAATTGAGTCAACTTACCTTACACCATCCCGTAATCCAGCCTAGGACTATTGAAAGCTTTTTGAACTGCCACAGAACACTACACAAAGAAGCCATGTCTCACGATATCCCAGAAAAGCAGTGGGCCCAGGTCATTGAGAAGACGGGAGGACCAGTCGACTACAAGCAGATCCCAGTAGCAAAACCCGGCCCAGACGAGGTCCTTGTCAACATCAAGTACTCGGGTGTATGCCACACAGATCTGCATGCTATCAACGGTGACTGGCCATTAGCCACGAAGCTCCCGCTTGTGGGCGGCCATGAGGGTGCCGGTGTCGTGGTAGCGAAGGGCGAGCTGGTGACGGACGTGGAAATCGGGGACCACGCAGGTATCAAGGTCTGTATCCAGAGCTCGCGGGATCGGCAACCGCTGACAACCTTTTACCAGTGGTTGAACGGTTCCTGCCTGGCGTGTGACTTCTGCCAGACTGGTGACGAGCCACTCTGTCAGAAAGCCCTCCTTTCGGGCTACACGGTCGACGGAACGTTTCAACAATATGCCATTGGCAAGGCCGCACATGTGGCTAGGATTCCCAAGGACATTCCACTTGACGCCATCGCACCGGTTCTCTGCGCAGGCATAACTGTCTATAAAGGCTTGAAGGAGTCGGGTGCTCGTCCAGGACAGACCGTGGCTGTTGTTGGTGCTGGTGGAGGACTAGGCTCCCTGGCATGCCAATATGCCAAGGCCATGGGGCTACGCGTCATTGCCATCGATGCTGGTGACGAGAAAAAGAAGATGACCCAGGAGCTTGGCGCGGAGGCCTTCGTTGACTTCTCCACCTCGCAAAACGTCGTTAAGGATGTGCAAGCTGCTACCGCAGACGGTCTCGGACCTCATGCAGTCCTTCTCGTCGCAGTGAACGAGAAGCCATTCCAACAGGCTGCCGAGGTATGTGACAGTTGGAAGCAAGTCTGTGTCATTTGAGCTCTAACCTGTGTTTAGTACGTCCGTCCTCGCGGTACTGTCGTCGCAATCGGTCTTCCGGCCGGCGCATTCCTCCGAGCTCCAGTGTTCGAGACTGTCATCGGCGTCAAGACAATCAAGGGCTCCTATGTCGGCAATCGCAAGGACACTTCCGAGGCTATCGACTTCTACCAGCGTGGCCTAATTAAGGCTCCGTTCAAGACGATCGGCATGAGCGAGCTCCAGAAAGTGTACGATCTGATGCGTGAGTCTGCTCCTTTGTTCTACATAAGAACAGCGAATTGCTGACGAGTGCACAGACGAAGGCAAGATTGCAGGCCGGTACGTTGTTGATACCAGCAAATAGATGGAGATGCTTCAGAAGCGAACATATCGTAGTGGCGGTGGTTGGCTTCTTGTCATCAGGCGTTCGAAAACGAGATATTGTAGAGTAGGACCAGAATTTCGGGTCGTTGCGGGCAATATCTGCCTGTGCACACTCAGTTTGTCAGCATCGATGATCTAGATTTTAATTTTGCCTCACCTCTGCAAGGAAATACAAGTAACTTCCCAGGGTTGAAATAACCTTAGGGTTTACTTGAGATTTGAGTGCGCGCTAAACTTCAGTCTTCGTCGCACACTTCTACTTTAATAACAACCAGGCCATACAATTTGATTACGGAGGCAAATCCAGATATCAATTGAAACCATATGTCGTGGCTCTAGTCTTGGGAAGACATACTAGGGCGAAGCGGCCAGCGAAGCTGCCCACCTCCAATGTATTACAGCTAAATGGCGCTTCGAGATGTGAGGAAGGACTTCGTCGATCAATGTTAATGTGTCGAACGCGGATATAGAACAGTAAAGTAGTTGCAAAATATGGCCGTAGCCTGTATCTGCCAATCCTGGTTCGTCGTACTTTCCATTCCTCGTTTTTAGTGTATTTCCTGCGTTAATCGGTTGAACCAGTCATTCTGCACGCCACGTTATTTGTTGGTTCTCCAGTACAGAGCGAGTCGCTGTTTCTTCGTCGCATCAGTCGTTCTAAGGTATGTCCTTGCTTGGCTACAATGTGTAATGCCTCAACATTTGCCGAATCGTCATGATCCACATAAATTATCGTACATCTGGCTTTCTGCTGTTAGATACTCTGCATCCTTACTTTTGCTTTATCCCAGGGTGCACTTTCAACGGCCACTCAGTCCTGGGCACTCTCAAAGAGACATGTCGACGGTGTGACGATGGAGACATCGACCACAGTCAAATCGTATTTCGTCCTTGAGGACATAATTATTGAGTGACATTGGGAATTGAACAAAATCAAGACGAAGAGTCTCATCAGGCTCTTGCCATGACATAGTGCACCCATTTCTGCCGGCGCATGGGATAGCCTCTGCTGAGACCAGTCTCAGGTTAGACACGACGCGAGATTACAGCACACTCAATGTTATACTTTGGATTTACATCAGGTTTCCGCACGTCCACAGCCCACTGCCTAGAAGAGACCGTTCTACTGCATATTGCCAAGCTTGCACTGTGCCTTGCGTGGTTTGTTGTTTGGCTCTTGTGATAGAGATATCTGTTTCGGCCGCTTCGAGGTTCTATCATACAAAACGAGCTTACAAGTTGCAGGAGGCCCACGGCTGACTTGTAACTGTGCCCTCAAGTCTTCTTTGTTAACGATCTCCCAGATGGAAGTTGGAACCAAATTGGACGTGTTTTCAACAAACAGGTACGAGTCCTTATAGTTTTATTCTTCCACAGCATTCCACATCAAGCCTCCCAAGCTAGTGAACGCTTCTACTTGAAAGCCACATCTCTCCTGTAGTACCATCGACCGCCAGCGCTCAATTCCGAAACGATCTTGTACTGCAAGATACTTTCGACGAAAGAAAGCACAAGGACCGGATTGATATAATCCCACGCTGTTCGAGGACTATTGGGGCTGATGGTTAGGGAATCGAAGAGATTGCCGTAGCCGAACATTGATGGTTGAAGCTCTAGTTTCTGGATTGACGTCTAGCCGAGTATGCATCAGTATTTCGGGAGAAAGTTTGATCGCCGTCGTGATATCGCAAGAAAGCAAATTTACGGAGAATGGGTGTTAGTGGATACCTGTTGGGAATGACTAACCTTGTTTGAATCATTGCGATCAACACGCGCGTACTTCTCAAAATACTCCTTCAACAGTTGCAAACTCGGCTGATGGCTGCCTTGCACGCTAATGCCGTTATGCACGATTTGAATAGTCATCTGATACGGTACTTGGGATGCAAACATCACTTCCGGTCGTGCAAGGTGTTGACTGACGGAAGTGCGGTAGGCGTAGCGCTCGCAGGAATGTTATCCCTGGTGGGTATGTCCACTGTAGCCCAGTCATTGTCCTCGGCTTTCGAAGCTGGTACAGATATCGTGGAGGGCTCTTCAAACAAATTTTGCAGATCCATTGAGACGGTCGAGGCAGCAAAGTTGCTGTAAGGAGGTGACCGTTTTGGAATCAAGATGACGAATTCAGAAGCCTCCTTTGACCATGTTGTTCTGACCTGAGAGCCAGGCTGCGACTTTGGCAAGAGCTCAGTGATTGTTCAAACTCGGCGGATCAGAAGCTCCCAAAGGTAACGGTAGACTTACCTCCACAGGCGCTCTCACCACAGTACCCCTCTCGGTGACCATACCAAGGAACTTCTCCGTCCACACTGCATTTGCATCATCTTGAAGTCGAGCAGTAAGACATTCAGCCCATGTCTGAATCACGGTGGTGATGTTGGGAACGAAGGTCTCTGAATCCGGATAGAATTTCTCCAGATCCGACCAGAGCTGGGCAGAGTCGACCTCGACATGCACTTGGTAGCCCAGTAGCTCAATAAGGGTATTGAGAGCATCTTGAGCTGCAGTATTCGGATTCTCCCAATGCTTGCGGAGGCCGAGGCGGACTTTCATTGGTCTGTTTCCAGGGTCAATAGACAGGTTGCGCAGCTCTATTCAATACGATTATTCAATTGAACATTGCCCGATTTAGTTAGCGTGATCCCAAAAGGGCAAGTAGATCTGGCGACTTGGCAGTCCCAATTAAATTAGTATTCAATTATTGAATACCCATTCAATTAACTCACCATCTTATTCAATTGCTTCAATTACTCGTCTAGACGTAGCTTGTAAAGATTATAATTAGACTGGCCGCGCTGACCCGGAAATGTCACGTGCAAATGCCAAGACCCGAGTCAAAAAAAATTCGAAGAATCGAATCGCTCAAAGTAGTTTAGTAGATTACTATAAGTAGTTTAGCGCGCTTCGCGCTAATCTACTTTGAGCGATTCGATTCCAAAAAATCGTCACGACCCGGTCTTGGCGCCGGGTCGGGCCAGAGGGGTGGTATCATAACCCGGCCCGACGGTCAGTCTAATTATAATTATCTTCTCTATCGTCGTCGTCGTCGTTGTCGTCGTTATGTCTAGAGATATACTCAAAAGTTATCTTTCCGTTCTTGATTTAAATACTTCTTCGCGACAATTAAAGTCTCTGCAATTATTATTATCTTTGCAATTCTTGCAGTTATTGTTATCTTTGCATAGACTGGTCGCGCTGACCCGGAAATGTCATGTGCAAATGCCAAGACTCGAGTCAAAAAAAATTCGAAGAATCGAATCGCTCAAAGTAGTTTAGTCGATTACTATAAGTAGTTTAGCGCGAAGCGCGCTAAACTACTTTGAGCGATTCGATTTCAAAAAATCGTCACGACTCGATCTTGGCGCCAAGTCGAGCCAAAGGGGTGATATCATAACTTGGCCCAACGATCAATCTATCTTTGCAATTCTCGCAATTATTGTTATCTTTGCAGGTCTCGCAATCTTCAAAGGATACACAACAATCGCTTTGTAAACAAAAGAAGACATCTCTAATTCGAATTAAAGTTGTTTTAACAATTGTTAAAAAAGAGAAAAAAACAAATTAATAAAAGATATTAAACAACAATTACACAAGAATTGAAGAAACAGAATGTCAAGTTAGATGCAAATAACAATATTAACTTTAACTTTTATACTTAAAACATTGCTAGTCGATATTGTGCTTCTAGCACTTTTACTACTTCTTTGTTATTAAAAATCTCTATTTCTTTTATCTCTTACAAGCAAAAGAAAGATCGACAACTAAATTAAAAACTTAATTATAATCAACAACTTACAAAGAAAAATAATATTATTTTTCTTAATATATGCGTAACTAGATTTGCGAAGTATAGTATCAAAACTATACAATGTTTTTAAATAAAATTAGGAAGAAATTTAAGACAACAATAGATTGTAAATATGTCGACGTTAATAGATAAATAAAGCACTTAATAAGTAAAAGAAAAGCAAATATTAGAGTTTTACACAAATTTAATTATGCAACACAAGACAATAATTGAACTCAAGTTATCGATAAATAGATATCTACATTTGCAATATACTAGAAGACAAAGAATTAAAAAAGCTTTTCGCAAAAAAAAAGATAAAAAAGAATGCAAAATACAAAAAAAGAAGAAAAAACTTAATTAACAACTAAAGAATAAATCGAATTACAATGTCTTTTTTTCTTTTTTCTTTGTTGTCTTTGTTAGCAATAAGAAGAGCTTCAAAAATTAAAGCAATTTCGAAGATAGTAGCTCTAGTATAGTCTCTAACGCAAAGAAGAATGCAAGAAAATCGAAACTTGTAATAGAAACAAGCTCTTTATCTAATAACAATGCAATAATAATAGAAGATCATTTAGACTACAAAGAAAATATAAATAATAATTAATATACAAGAGTATAAGTCTTATTTAAAGATAACAACAACTATTTGTCTATATTTTTTGACTCTCTATTAAATAAATCTATATTGTTAAAGTTTATAGAATATTAAGAAAATAAGATTACAAAATAGTTTTAAAATAATAGAAAAACTTCGAAGAGATCTAAACAAATATGTGTCAATATAATAGATAGCAAAGACTTAGACAATTTGCAAGACATATTAATCGACCACTTTAAAAATCGAACGTTATTAACAAAAGATTCATTAAAACAAGATTCTTTGCTAAAGAAGATAAAAAGTATGTTTAAAAAATATCTAATAGAATATATTGCAAAAGTTTCGAAACTTAGATGTTATTTTAAGAAATTGTTGCATAAGTATTATAAAAAATATATTTATTTTTGATAAAATAATTTGTTTAAAGATTTGACTAGACTTAGCAAGAATATAGAGCAACTAAATTAATTATATAGAAGTAGTAAAGAGAAATTTGTAACAAGCAATATAAGAAAGAAGAAATTTGCAACAAATAATATAAACAACAAGAAGATTGTAACAAGCAATAAGAGAAATAGAAAAAAAAGAACAATAAATAATCTAGATTTAAGAGAGTAAATTGTAATATTAGATGCAAAAAGAAGATATTTTTGCGAAAATATTTATAATTTAAGACAAGAAGTATTATTATTATATTTTTTTCTTTAAAGCTTTGCAAACTTTATTTAAGAAGAAAATAAATAACAAGATATTTAATTATTAGACTTTTGTATACAATATTATCTTTTTCGAGAATATTAAATATATGTTAAAGAAATATAATACGCAAGTTGCAATATAAACAAATATAAATTGTATTTATCTTATTGACAACTTAAGATTTTATCTTTAAACAAAGAAAATAATAATTTAATATTTGATTGCATTTGTGTTACGATAATCGTACTTTCCTTGCTTGGCAAAAATAGTATTTCTTGCTTAGCAAAGTATTTCTTGACAATCAAGCCTATATTTAGATTTGGAGGACTTTTTTCCTTCTAGCTAGCAATTTAATTCTTTTTATTACTAGTGTTCTTTATGCAGTGCAAGAATTGTATTATTTGATAGCTTCAACAAGTTGTTTAGTAATTAGTTTCTATATTAATTGCAAGCAAAGAAGAATATCTTAGTAGAAAGAAATTACCTTATTATTATTTCTACTTCTTAGAAGCCTGCTTTATCACATCGTAAAGTCTGCTTTTTTTACTGCAAGAATTGCCTATTAGGAAGAGAATATCTTATTAGTATTTCGTATTGATAGAAGCTTGCTTTACGAGCAAACATTACAATTTCTCTCGCTAACAATCTTGACGTCGTTGCTAAAATTGTCAAATAAAATTATTGAGCTCGCGTGAAAACTAAACGATTTTCTAGTAAAGATTAGCGAATTATTGTCGAAATAATTCAAAAAGTTTCTATCTATCTTGCAAAGTATATTGAACAATACGTTCAAGCTAGTAATTGTCTATATAGCAATTAGAAACAATAAGCGTTCAAGATTTGCAAAGTCGTTCTACTATTTAGTAGATTAAATTGTAGATCGATCGACTTTTACAAGAGCTATAAAGACTTTCGTAACAAATACAAAAGTCTATCGACAAACGTCAACTTACTTTAGCTTCTTCTCTTCTTCGCAAACAAGAAAGTTAAAGACTTTAAATTAAAAAAGAAAGCATTCTTTAGAGCTTAAAGTCTTCGACTTTACGTATTATTACACAATTTTAAGAAGTCGACAATACTTCGATATTAAAAAGAAATCAACGTTTGTTCGATTTTCTTGTATTAATTCTATTGATCTTTTTTATTTTATTTGTTTAGAAAGCTTTTCTTGACTTTTAAAACAAATTTATATTTCTTGTTACTTAAACGTCTTTCGAATTAAGCTCTTTCGAAGTCTATATTATCGACGTCTCTAAGAAGAAAAGGCGAGAAACGAGTAAAACGTTCAAGAACAATTAAGAAAAAAATATTTTGTCTATTTAAATAAATATATTACGTGCAATAACGTTAATTATAGCAAAAATCGAAGATCTAGTAAACAATTTCGCAATACAAAAGTTAATTAATCAAGCAATAACTAAAGCATTAGCAAGCTATATTACTTAATTAAGCAAGTTGTCTTTGTTTGTTGCTTTTTTAAGCTTAATAAATCTTGCTAATTAGCAAAGCTCTTCAAAACAACAAAATTCTTCGAAATTAATAAAATTAATCAATAATAATATCTTAGAAAATAACGTTATATTTTAAGTCTTTAATTTAGACTATTTTTATCTAAATTTTAAGAAATTCTATAGCAAGAACAATATTGTTACTATTGAAAAGAAAATTATCTATCGAGAAATATATATTTTTTGTCGCAAAGTAGACGACTATGCTATTACAATTAAGAAAGAAAAGATTAGAAATTATATATCTATATACTTTTGTAATAACGCGTTGTACTAATAATTAAACAATCTTACTTAAAATGAGAAAAATGCAATAATTGTCTTGCTTAATAAACTAGATCGTATTCTTTATTGTTTAAAAAAACGATTCAAAATCTTTATGTTAGCGATTTAAGATAAGCTAAATTAAGAAATCTTTTTTGTAAAGAATTCGCAAAATAGTGTTACAAGTCGCGTGCTAATAGATACTATTCGTCGCGCATCTCTCTTCACAAAAGATAATTAGAAAGAGAAGATCTATCGACAAGATCAAGGTAATTAAGAAGGCTTAATTCTTGAACATCTTGAATTCGAGATTAAGATAATTAAGATAATCAAGATTTTGAACATCTTGAACATCTTAAATCTTAAATGATAAAAAGATATATAGCTTTTGAATACGACTTTCTTATGAATCGTATTCAACTTATCTTAAGTCTTTACTTATTATTACTTTGATTCATTGAATCATTTATGAAAATTTATTGAACATAAAATTGTTTATAGTTGCAATTCTTGTTATCAAATGATTGCTTGCATTGTCTAAAGACGTCTATAAATCTCTTCGATAGCATAACTTTCTTTAATACTTTTGACGAAAGTACTAGCGTAACACTTTAAACACTCTAAGAATGTTTGTATTAAATCAACGCGTTTTTATTTCGAACAATAGCTCAAAAACATCACGTCGACTCTCTATTGACAAAGACGACAAAATAAGAATTAACAAGCTTGACGTTTATTATGAAGATCGTATTGATCTAAAGAACTAACTTATATAAATAAATATCTATTTTATCTTCTATCTTGTTTTAGCGAACAAAAAGACAATTTTCGCATTAACATTTTTTAGAGAAAGAGTTTAACATTGACTCAAATTAAACTTACGCAAATATTTGAAAAATTATGACAAAAACTCTCGTACAATGTTCACGAATTTCGATAATTTCAAGAAAGAGCTTCGAAGAATTTTCGAAATATTCAACGAAAAACAAATCGTAAAAAGAGTGATTTAGCACTTAATTTAACGAATCTTTGCAATAGATTACGTAGCAAGATTTTAAAAATATGTCAATTTTATCGAATAAAACGATGTTGCACTTATAATAATGTTTCGATAAAATTTTAAGAACAATCTCAAGAACGAAATTATGCGCGATGACAAATTTATTAACGACATATTTAATCTTATTGAAGTAGTTATCGATTTCGACGACAAATTGTATGAAAAAGTTATGAAAAAACGATACAATTAATTTTACAAAAGAGCGAGAATCTTCTTTGAGTCAACGATCGAATATTATTAAAAAAAAATTTATTCTAATTAGAAATATAGCAATTTAAATTATCGTAAACTTGCATTTATAAAATTAGATTTCACTTAATAACGCAAAAAAAAGAATTTTAAAGAAAAGCAAAATAACGAATCTTAAAAAACATACTATTTATGTGACAAATTGAGTCACTTCGCAAGAGATTATCGATTATAAAACTTAATAAATCGTCGATAAATCAATGTTATGTTAAGAGAGATATTCGATAGCTAGAACGACATTAGAAGGCAAATTAACATAAAGACGAACACTTTCGAAATTAAATTGAACGACAATTATTATTTGATAAAGAACTTAAATCAATTATAAAAAGTTTTAGATAAAATATTATTAAACAAGGCATTCGCATTTACGCAAGAAATTAATTAAGCATCTTAAAAAACTATTAAATCTCACAATCTAATTATTGACTCGAACGAAAAATATAACTAAAAGAATTTTCATAAATGTATAAAAAACATTACGAATTATTTCGAAACTTTAATTAATTTATCGAAGATCATAAACGAATGCGAGAAGAAACTAAAAAGCAATGTTATTACAAAAAAGAACATATTCGACATTACAATAAAACAATTAGATCTTACAATATACGCAAATCTTAATTGAACAACTTGTTACAACAACTTATGTTAAACTTATTTAAAAGAAAAAAACGAAATTAATTAATTTTTTAAAAAGTCAAAGTTAGCAATCTAACAAAAAAAGAAAGCTTAGCGCAAATAGATGTTTAAAGCAAAAGTTATAACACAAAAACAAAAAAAAGTTAATTTTTTTTAATAAAGAGCATATTAGAGAAATGCAATATATTAGTTTAACAATAGCAACTAAACTTAACGACTCACATACAATGTTTTATCACATTAGTTAAGATTAACGATTGTTAACTTATAACAATAATTAATTTTAATGCGATAAATAATTTTATAATCAAAACTCTTGTAGAGAGAAAAGAATATTTTATTTAAAAGAAGTTTAACGCTTACAACTTAATGATTGTAGATAAAAACTCATTATTCGCAAGAAATAAAAGAGTGAACAAAGAAACGAAATTATTATCGATAGCTATCTAGCAACATTACGTGAAACTAATTTTTAGTATAGTGAAAATAATCATTTACAATATCGTTCTAAAAATGCTTTAATTGAAGCAACACAATTTAGAAATTAACTAAAATACACAAGTACTTAAATTTGCGCGATGTGATCACATTATTCACATTTAATCTACGCATCAATAATGTTCGATAATAAATAAAAGATTAAGTCGAAATTTGATCGCAAATAGCGAGTTTACATTTTTGCAAAAAACGATTTAATGAAGTTCGACTTAATAGACATTGACAAAAATTAATTAAATTACAAAGTTAAAATAAATGAAAAAAATTGCGAATTTTCTAAGAGCTCTAAACTATTTGATACAACGAGAAAATCGCTAAAGCACATATTACGAATATACAACAATTGAAAGCATCTATTTTAAAAAGAGAAAACAATTAAGATTTTATTTTAACATTAATCGTAAAATTACGAAATTAAACTTAAATTAAACAAGCAATTTACGTTTGAACTTATATATGCTTTATTTAAAAAAAAGTTAAAAACACTTCGCAAATATTTGACAAAAAACGAAAAAAAAAATAATTTATAAAAAAATCTTAATCATAGATAAGATATTCGATTCTCTTTGTACTTAAAAAGAACGAAATTCTTCGTTTATGTGTTAATTATTAAAAGTTAAACAATATTACGATAAAAAATCGATATTTATTATTTAACATTAGCGAGCTTCAAAATCGATTATTTGAAGTAAAGTACTTTATCAAATTAAACTTACAAAAAGCGTACAACTAAATTAAAATAAAAATAGAAAAAAAGTAAAAAATAATTTTTCGCATACAATATAAATTGTACAAATACACAATAATGTTGTTTTAGTTTACGAACGTTTCGACAACGTATTAAAAAATAATTAATAATATATTAAAACAATATTTGAGTTAGTTTGTTATAACATACTTAAATAACATCATAATTTATTCAAATATTTTAAAAATACATATGAATTATATTTTCAAAATATTAGAATGTCTAAATAAAAAAAATTTACATTTTAAATTAAAGAAATGCGAATTTTATTAAAAAGAAATTGATTTTTTTAAGTTTGTCGTTAAACGATATAAAATACGCATGAATCTCGAAAAGCTATGAGCAATTAAAGAATAAAAATTATTTATTAATGTTAAAAAAGTTTAGTTTTTTTTAGATTTCATAAATTACAACAAGAAATTCATCAAGAATTACTTCGTTAACGCAATATCATTAACGAATTTTACGAAAAAGAAAACGTTATAAATATAAAAATTAATAAAAAGAAAATTATTTTAAGATCTTAAGTTAAAATATTTAAAAAAATCAATATTAAAGATGTATAACTTACGATTGTTAAACTAAATTGAAATTGACGCATTAAATTTAGTTATTGATGCATGCTTTAATTAAAAGCATGAAAACATATAACACTTAATAACATATCTTTCGAAAAAACTCTTATTAATCGAATAAAATTATGATATTTACGATAAAAAGCTATTCGCTATTGTAGTTTCTCTAAAATCATAAAAAATATACATCGAAAAATTATTAAAACTTACGATTCTTATAAATTATAAAAATCTTCTACACTTTATTATTATTAAACAATTTAACAAAAGACAAATGCGATAATTGAAGCAACTCGAACAATATAAGTTTAAAATACAATATACATTAAACAAAGATAATAATAAAGCAAACGCACTTAACAAAAGAAATAATTATATAAAAACGAAAAAATTGTTTAATTACAACATATTTAAGATCAACAAGAACGAATCATTATTAATAAACAAATATAAGCTAAATGTTATCTTAAGAATACTTAGAAACAATAAAGAGAAGTTTTTAATAAAAAAAGAAAAATTTCAAATATTTATCGACAAAATCGACGAATGTATAAAGAAACATCATGATAAATCATTGCAAAAACATTTAAAAGTGATCAAAATTCTTTAGCTTTTACTTTAGCATTATTAGTTTTCTTAAATAAGACAAATTATTAAGATATACATTAAAAGATGTCTTAGTTATTAACAAAACAAACATAATACATATGCGAATTATGACGAGATTTAATATTAAAAATTATTTGAATCGTTATAAAATAAAGTTACGATAAACTTTATTATTAAGTTGCTTAAGTCAACGAATTTAGCAATTAAAGACAAATATAATTCGATACTAGTAATAATTGATAAATTTATCAAATATTTACATATTATCGCATGCAAGAAGAAGTTCATAATAGAACAATTAAAATACATTGTATTGAATCGACTTATACGATATTACGATATACTTAAAGAATTAACTAGTAATAGAGACAAGTTCTTTACGTCTAATTATTAAAAGACATTTTTATTAATGTTAGAAACAAGACTTAGAATGTTCATTATTTATTATTCGATTACGAATGATTAAACAAAACGAACAAATTAAAGTCTAAAGCAATATCTAAGATATTACGTCAACAATACTTATAGCAATTGAGTATTATTTTTATCTATAACTTAATTGACATTAAATGCAAAGATCTCGAATATTACTAAAATAACTTCATTTTTCGTCAATTATAACAAAGAATTTAATCTCTTTAAGAAAGAACGAAAGCATTTATTAGCTTAATTAGTTATCGAAAGAATAACGACATTAAAAAAGATACACGATAATATTTCGAAAATGCAAAAAAAGTCGATTAAGTATTAGAACAAAAAACGAAAAACGACATCTTAATTAAAAAAATAAATAAAATATGTCTTTTTTAAAAAAAAATTTAAGACAAGAAAGCTAAGCAAAAAGTTAAATCATATCAAAGTCGAATCGTTTCTTGTTAAAAAGACAAAGAAATTAATTAATTACGAACTCGATTTACTTGAGAATGTCAAAGTATTTCTAATATTTATATCTTACTATTGAAGTTAACGAATTTAATTACGTCTCTATAGAACACATTTTATTTTCATTCACTAAAAGAGAAACAATATAAGATGAAAAAAATTCTACAACAAAAAAATTAGAAATATCTTATTAAGTGAAAAAAATATTTCATCTTCGAAAACATATAAGAGTTACTCAAGAATTTAAAGAAATGTTTTAATAAACTGCGACAATTTCGTTAATAACAAAATCATTTATAAGAGTTGATAAAACATTAGAAAACAAAAAAGCGAACAATAAAGAATCGATAAAAATATTAAATAGAGCTTCGAATGTCTCTTCAATACATTCGATCTTTTTCTTATTCTTTTTGATCTTCAAGATGTTCTTTGACTTCGCATCATTTATATTTTTTAAACGACAAAATTAGTATTTTTTTTGTTTCGTCTTTCGCGCAATTCTTAGACGCAATTTTGTTATTTTATCATTTAGCTTTTTAATTTTTTGAATAGCTTTATTCATTTCTTGATAATTAGAAGTTAAATCACATTTTTGATTCTTTCGATAACACTTCTTACACTTAAGATACTTCTTATTTACTTGACAAGATACGTCGAATGTAGACTGATCGCGTCGGGTTGGGTCATCGAGTTCGAGCCAAGTTCCCAACTCGTCAAGACCTAGGTCGAGTCAAGATTTTGATATCGAAAAGTCAATTTGGGTCACGATGTTAATATCGAGTATTCGAGTCGAATCAAAGGATAGATATGAAATACTTAGCGTATAACCTGGCCCAACTCGTCAAGACTCGAAAAATTTAGATTATTTTTGAAAAAGTGCATTAATTAACTTAATCAAGTTGATTAATTTAATTAATTTGTTTATAATATTATATAGTAATGCATTTAGGTAATGCATTTGTACGTTATTTGTGCGTTATTATTTTTAAACTATTTTTAGTAATTCAAATAATGCGAATTTTTTTAAAAATAGAAAATCTTGGCATTTTGACGTCATTTTCGATTGCTTGGCGAGTCGATTGGGCCGAGTTAAGAAATCGTTGACCTAGGTCGATTTCGAGTCGGGTCACGATGTTGGTACCAAGTATTCGGGTCGGGTTAGAAAGTTGGTACCAAGTATTCGGGCCAGGTTAGAAAGTTGGTACCGATTCCCGGCCCGACGGTCAGTCTAGTCGAATGAGACACAAATTCGACAAGAACGTATTGCGAAAATGACGTACTTATAGCGACGATCGACAACGAAATTGCGACGTTGTTCAATGATCAACTTGATTAACATAATAAGAAAAAATAAATAATTTCGAAACGAAAACTCTTGAAGAGAGAAAATAGTGTTACGAGTCGCGTGTTGATAAATACTATTTGTCGCGCATCTCTCTTCACAAAAGATAATTAAAAAGGAAAGATCTATTAATAGAATTAAAATAATTAAGAAAACTTGACTCTTAAACATCTTGAATTCGAAATTAAAATAATTAAAATAATTAAGATTTTAAACATCTTAAACATCTTGAATTTTAAATGATGAAAAGATATATAGCTTTTGAACGCGACTTTCTTATGAATTATATTTAACTTATCTTAAGTCTTTACTTATTGTTACTTTAGTTCATTGAATTACTTGTGAAAATTTATTAAATATAAGATTGCCTATAGTTGCAATTCTTGTTATCAAATGATTGCTTGCATTGCCTAAAGACGTCTACAAATCTCTTTAATAGCATAACTCTCTCTAATACTTCTAACGAAAGTATTAGCGTAACGAATAGAAAGAAGTCGTACGTATATATACAAAATATAAAGTTGTATGCTATACAAACAAATTTAAGTAAAAATCTAGTTAAGACAATCTAAGTTTAAAATTACTTGCTATTAAAGTTTTAAATAACTATATTGTTGCTTACAACAAATATTTTAGTTCGAAAATTCGACAAACTAATAATAAATCAAAAGAAAATGTAAATACGTATTGCTTTATCTTAAGAGAAAAATAAGAAACAAAATAATAAAGAAGTCGATTTTTAAAAAGATCGAAAAACAAATCTAAAGTTAACAAGAAATCTTGTTATAATTGTTCGCAAACACAATTAAATAAAAGAACTTTTATAAATTGTTCTTTCTTTAATTGTTATTTTAAACAAGAACAAGATAACTTTTGTTCAAATTATTAGCAACCTTACTTTTCTTTATATTAGCAAAATTTCTTATTTTATCAATTGCGCTTTTTTTCTTTGCAATAGGGTTTTCCTTACTAAGAAGAAGGCTCGAAATTTTTTTACGTCAATAATAGAATAGAAGCTTATACAAATTAGCAAAACGCAAATATGTTTAAGTCGAATTCGACTTAAATTTACTCAAGTTAATGAAACGTTCAAAATATTCAAAATCAAAAGATTGTTTTATCTTTAACAAAACAATTGTTAACAATTATCGCCAATAATGTTAACTTTTATCGAAATAAATTGTACAATTAAGATAGAGTTTCTATCGTAAAAAGAGAACGCGACAAATTCTCGTACTCTTACGAAACAAACAACGCGAATTTCTCTTCTTAAGTCTTAAATTCGCAAATAATATATTAACAAATTTAATTATACTTCGATAATTAGAACTAGACTAATCGCGTTGACCCGGAAATGTCACGTGCAAATGCCAAGACTCGAGTCAAAAAAAATCGAAGAATCGAATCGCTTAAAGTAGTTTAGTCGATTACTATAAGTAGTTTAGCGCAAAGCGCGCTAAATTGCTTTGAGCGATTCGATTTCAAAAAATTGTCGCGACCTAGTCTTGACATCAAGTCGAGTTAAAGGAATGATATCATAACTCGATTCAACAATCAATCTAATTAGAACGAAGATTAAAATTAGAAAGATAAAGAAGATGCAAGGGCATATTACAATTACGCGTTAACAAATGTCGAGACAACGCATTCTTAAGATTAGAAAACTAATTCTTGTAACGAGATTTTCGATAAAAACAATAATAACAAGAAGAATAATAAGAATATTAATAGTTTCTTTGTTAGCGTAACATATTATGTCTCTTCTCAAAAGAACATTGTCGAAAAATCTATTTGTCGACGATGTTAAAATACTTTCGAATTTAGAAAAAAACTTTATATTTGTGTGCGATTGTGCAAAAAGAAAAATTAACAAAAGTTCTTAGAGTTTATTGCTAAGAATTTTCGACAATATTAGTTCTCGAAACTAGCTTTTCCAAATATAACTATACAAAAAATAATAACTTTCTCAATAATATCTTTCAAAGAAAATAAAATAACATTTAGAGCGTAACATTATATTACAACAATAATCAAATATATCGTTAGCAATTCTTTAAGTCTTTTTTGCGTAAATTCTAATTGCGATATGTTTATAATAGATCGCGCTTTTGTTAAAGCGAAAATATTTAATATATAGATTAAAAAATGTCTTCTAGTTCTATTAAGAGATATCGACGCGACAAAATATATTTCAAATAAGTAATTCTTTGTAAACGTCTATTTGAAGAGCGAGAACAAAATTAATAACAAAGTAATTGCTTATATTTGTTACGAAGTTTAATTAATAAATAATCTTAAGACAAAATTTCTTATAAGCATAAATATTCTAGAATCGAAACAAATAATTATAGATATATTAAATCGAAAATTAAGATTTAAATCTTGTAAAAAAAATTCAATATTTTGCGAAATAAAGACTCGAAACAATGTTCGAATTTGTCAAACTATTTGTACAACAAAGAAAAAGATAATTTTTGCAAAATTAACAACAAAAATTGCTACAACTCTAAAGAAAAAAACAAATTTTTTGAGCGTAATTTTTTTTTAAGTTTATAATATTAGAAGTGTATATCTATTTTGTAAACGCAAACTTTTAATTTATTAATTTTTGCAACAATAAAAAATTCTTGTTAATATTTAATAATCGTTGTCGTGTTAAATATATCGTAAAATACAAAAATAAAAAATATTATATTGTAAAAAAAAAAGAATTACTTTCTTGCGACAATTTTTTTTTCCAAAAATTATTCAATTTTATCTAAGTTAAATTTTGCTAAAATACGTTTCTCTCGAAAGCTTATTTCAAAGAAAATAAAAACTTAGCTAAAAAACAAAATTATTATTTGAAAGTTATTCAACAAGATTGCGAAATATGTTAGAATAATTAATTGTAATTCGAGAATTAAAGAAGATATTAACAATACAATAGATTTTTCTTTCAAAGAGTATATAGAAATTTCTATAGTGATTAATTGGCAAATTATTGTTAACGCGAAATTAGCGCACAAAGTTTATTTATTAAGTTAAAAGTTAAAGATTTTAATTAATAAGAAGTTCGACAAGATGCATACACAAAATAGACTAGAATAATTCGGAAATTTTACATTCTTCAAATTTCTCGTTTTTGTAAATTCGAAATTTTAACGCTATTAGCGTTATCATTTTGTATTCTTTGCTATTACAAAAAGAAATAATAATTAAATTACAAGATTTCTCTTATATTATTGTTGTTAACAACAATAATTAATTTTATTAATTTCTTATTAAGAAAAATTATTAAAATTATTTTACAATAATCTTTTACAAAAAAAAAGAGCAATTGAACTTAACTTTTATAAGTTTCAAAGAATTAATATTGTATGTTCAAAATAAAATAAACAAATTTCTTAGATCTTATCGCAAGTTTTATAAATATTATATCGACAATATTGTAATCTTTTCGCGCAATATTGCTAAACATTTAACGTATCTTAATATTATTTTCGCGTTATTTTCTTAAATTAGAATTTTCTTAAAATCTAAGAAATTGTATGTCGAAAATTTAGATCTTTGAACTTTCGAGAAAAATCTTGTTGCGTTAAAAGAACTTAGTTTTTCTAAAATATTAAAGAACTTAAAGATTTATTTGAAAATAACAAATTAACTTCGATTAAAGATTGTTTACTATGCGTAAATAGCAGAAGTTCTTTAGAATCTTACAACAAATTTGCTAAAGAATTTTTCTACTAAAAATAAAAAGATTCGCGCACAATATTGTAAAAATGTTAGTATTACTTCTAGCGAAATAAAGTTACAAAGCTTTTAAATGCTTCAATAACAACTAACAAAAAAACATATTCTTTATTATTATAATTTTTAAAGACAAATATATATCAACATAGATAATTTCAAGAAATATAAGTTCGAAATTTATATTTATTACGTAAAAGATAATCTTAATACGAATTTCTTTTAAGCAATTGACATTCAAACTATAATATATCTTTTTAAGCTACTAAATAACGTTAGAAAGAAATACTAACTAATAGAGTTCGAAGTAACAACGTTTGTTTAAACACTTAAGAAAATTCAATATATATTAAATTATACTTTAGAAAAGTTTATCGTAGTTTTTATCGATTATTTTGCGATAATTGACATTGCGAAGCAAATTAAATTATTATTTTCTTTCGTTAATCGAATACATCTACAACTTATTTGCGTCTTACAACATATTTTACAATTTTCTCTTGACATTAAATAAAAAGTTAAGAAACACAATATTATTCTCGACGCTCTTTTACAATTATTGCGAAAGAATTATTTATAAAAAAATCTTACAAATAACAAAATTTTAAACAAGATGTTAGCGTACTACGTTATCTTAATTAAGATAACTTTATTTTTCAAGAAAAAATTGATAAAGATTTACAAAATCAATAAAAAGTAGTTTAAAATCTACAAAATGCTTCTTAGTTAACGAAAAAAGCTATAGTAATTGACGAAAGAGTCAAAACTATTTAGTCAATTTAGAATAAATATTGAAGAAACGAAAATTTGTTGTTATTATTTTATCAAAAGTTTTAGTTTTGATAGAAATTTAGATTGTAATCTTAATGCTTAATACAACAAATACAATATCGAAAAAGTTGACAAAGTCGAAAACAATAAAACGAAAATCTACTATTATAGTTTCGACAACTTCGACGACATTAAAGAATTTTAAGAAGGCTACTATCTTAAAAGAGTTAACAACATTGAAGAAATCAATTAAGTTTAAAAAAAATTAAAGTAGAAGACATTCAATTTATATTAAAGAAAGAACTTGTTTACTTTTAAAACAAAAAGAACAAACAATTAAGATTGTGTATCTTTAAAGCTATAAAAACAAAAATCTTTAAGCTATCGCATAATACATAGGCGCACGAAGAATTCTTACGCATCTATAATAAAATTATAGTTAGTTATTACATAAGAAACTTGATTAGACAATTGAAAAAATATCTAAAATGTTGCTTATTATATTAGCTTAACAATATAGCTAAACATCGTTTGTATAAACAACTAAAGTCTATTATTATAAAGTCGAAGATATTCTATACTATTACTATTGATTTTATTTTTGCGCTATCGAAGCTACTTAACGAATACGATTCTCTTATATTAATAACAAACAAATTCTTCAAAAGAATTACGACAATATTTGAGAAGACGACTTTCTTAGTTAAGAAATAAATTGTCAAGCTTATCGATGTTCTCGCGAATTGAAATCTCTTTTTATGCATTATTTTCGACTAAGACAAAAAAATTCTATTCGCGTTATAGAAAGAAATTTTTTATTTGTTAAAAATCGATTTACTATATTTTATTGCTTATTATTTATAGTTAGATAATTAATCGAAAAGATTTAACTAAATAATCGAAATAGCACTACGTTATTATCTTACAACGAATTCGAACGCGAATTGAAAGCGTTTTGCTATTAGATTGCGTAATATTTTGAACAACTCAAAGAATACGTTAATAGGAAAATCTTTAAACAAACTAATTTACGAGAAAATTGTTTGCGACGTTCTATTATTGATTGATTTTTACAAAAAAGATATTAATTACGTCGCGAAGAGAGAAAGAAATAAAAAAAAAGTCGTAAAATCTATAACATCTATTAACGTAAAAATAAAACTTTAATATAACAATTGTTATTAGTCACTTATCTTGAGAAAAAGTAATAAGATTTTTCTTAAGCTTTATTTTGAATACAAGATTCTAAATTTGAAAAACTCTAAACTCTCGAATTAGAGAGTAGAGTCTTTTACAATTTTAAAAATCTATAAACATTTGACGTTTAAATTAAATTTATCTCTTAATTAAAATTTTTATTGTGTAATATCTATTGTTATGTTAAAACTTGCGTCAAAGAAGAAAGATTTGTATTCTAAAATCGTAAATATTAAATTATCGTCTATAAATAATATTAAAAAAGATGATCGATATAAGTTCGAAAAATTGCTTAATAGGCGTGTAACGTTGCGCAATAACAAAGATCGAAAAAAGAAAATTGTTTAGTACTTAATTAAGTAAAAAGACTAAAGCTTGATATATAATGTATAGTACAATAAAGTCTACTTAAAAGAGACGTTAAATTTAATTAATAATTATTTAAACATTTACAACGCACAATTAGTATAAGAATATCAAAGCTCGTAAAGTTACGTCGTTTAAGCTAAAACAATAAACGAGTCTACTAAAGTATGTTTTGCTTACAAAACTCGAGATTCTTACTTTAATTGCTTGTCGAAAGCGTACTATTATAAGATTGTTTTATAAAAATAAGTTTGCTTTGTGTTACAATGTTGTTCTACTTATTATATATTTTACTTGCAAATAAACTTCGAAATTCTTAGAACTTATAGACGCGCAAAACGCGTCAACTTTGCTTTATAGTTAAATATAGTATTAACATCAATATTCTTTATATAGTAGCAATAAATTTCTTTGCTTTTGCTCTTGCATAAAAGTATTATTGAGCAAACAAAAACAAATCGATAAAGAGATATTGATTGCGAAACAAAATAGCAATCGAAAAACAAAAGCTTAAAGAAATTGTCTCTTTAAACGTGCGAAACAATTGATAGTGCAAACGAAAGAAAAAATTAATAATTTACTTTTGCTTTGCATAGAATTCGCATATTGTAATAAATTAGCTAAACGCATAGTATAAGAAACGAGAATAGAAAACGCAACGCACAATCTTATATATATCAATATTGTTTTTGAAAACATAGGACTAGAAATTGCTCTCAAGATTTTTCGAAAATAAAATACTATATTAATAAAAGTTATTGTAATTTGCTAATTGTCTTACTACGACAAAGACTTGCTAGAAAATAGATTGCTTAACATAATCTATTAGCAATTCGACAAATTTAAAGGAATTTTGGTTAAAACAATAGAAGAAGTAGTTTTACAAATTCTAAATTTATTAGATTTAATCTTATACTTAAGAAAGAAATTAATTACTACTTTAATTTTTAGCAAATACAAACTTAAATTATTGTTATTAACAAAGAAGAAATTTACTCGACAAAATTGTTTAATTATTAAGAATCGCTACTTTGCGACAGTTAGAAACAATTGTTAGCGCATTTTTGACTTAATAAAACAAGATAAATATCTAAAGAATAAAGTTAAAGCTTTGAAAAAATTGCTTAAAGCGTGCAACGAGAACAAAAAAAAAATGATTTTTGTATTATTAATATTGGTCGTTTATAATATAGTAACAATCGCGAAAATTCTTTTCTTCCTAATAGTTTACTTAAGAATTAAAATTACTATTTTAATCTTGTTAGTAATCGATTATTGTAATAAATCTACTAATCTTAAACATCTTATTTCTAAAACATAAAAAGAATATTAAATATATATTGATTTTTAAAGTTCAACTTTATTCGAGATTTTTGATCAAAATAATAATTTCGAAGATTTTGCTTATTTGTTATTTTAAATGCATTCGAAAAAGATAAAAATAAAATCTCTTAAAAAAAATTTATTATTTTGTTGAAGATAAAAGCAGTTGCAACATTCTACAAATATAAAACTAATTTAAAAATCTTAGCGAAATTAGTATTTTAAGATTCTTTACTTCGTCAATTGATTATATATACTTATAACACAAAAGTAAGAGCTTGCAAAATATTAAACGTAAACAAAGACTTTTATCTACTTGTAAGAGAAGCACTTGTTATTAATATTATTTAGTAGTTTGAAAAACACAATAATTTCAAATTAGTTAAAATTCTACCTTTTCTTGCGTACTACAATATAGTAATAACAAGAATTTGTTTACTAAAATTGTCAATAATACGCATTTTTTTAGCGCGTTTGTAAAGACCATTATATTTCTTAATATTATTGACAATTTAATATTAACATTTTAAAAAACTTCCAATCTCGCGATTGCAACTTTCGATTTTTCTTTTTCTTTTCTTTATATTTGTATTACGACATTAGAATTCGATTTTACAATTTCTATAGATTTTGATTTTAAAGATTTTGTTTTCGCAAATTATATATTAAAAACGATCTCGCAATATTAAATATGTTAACTACGAATAACAAGTTGCGCTCTTTCTTTTATAACGCGCTAATTTCGAATAAACTCAATTTTGATAATTTTTTGATCAAGTATTTTTCGAAGAATTTTACGATTTTGTTCGATCGATAACTTTACGAAATTTATAACGTTAAAATTGCAACGCAAGAACTATATTGACAAAAGATTTTTGTCAACAAGAGAGCAATAAAAGTTAATGTATTAAACAATAAAAAATTAGTTCTTCTTAGAAATCTATCGATTTAAAAGAATTATTACGTCGTAACATATAAAAACATCTAGCTTATAAATATTTTTTAATGTGTTAAAGATAAATACGATATTCTTGTCAAAGAAAAAGATAGAATTGCTATCGATAAATCTACGAAATTAGCAATTTTTCTTAAAGATCTTGTCTTAGAGCAAGAATCTAATAAAAACGAAGACAAGAATAATAAGTCTTTGAAAGACAAGTTCGACAAAGCGATAAAAAAGAAAGCGATAAAAAAGAAAGCAAAAAACAAGAAACGCAAGAGCGAGATAACAAATTCTCTAAGAAGAACAAGATCGAAGAAGAAATAAAGAAGTCTAAAATAAAAAAGAAGTGCAAAAGCAAAGGCAAGAAAATCAAGATAAAGAGCAAGAAATTAAAAACTATGTTGAAACTAGAATTTAATATCGAGATTTTCTCGAAAGAAACTAAAGCTTTTAAATCTTTATCGACTACGTCTTTACTTTAGCCAAATCGAATAATAATAATACTCGTAAAAGCTTTTGTTGTTGTCAAAAAAAATTAATTGCGCATGCAATTTTTAATTAAGATTGTCTTAACATCTAATCTAATTAAGGCGAACAAAAAGAACGCCTTGAAGTTACTTAATGCGATCAAGAAATTCGCAAACAAAATTATTATAAGGGTTGTAAAACGATATTTATTGCTCGCGTTTTTAAATTCTATGCGACTCGAAAATTTCTTCTTGATTAAGAACGCTTTATTACATGTAAAATTCTACGAAAATAAAAAAGAGCTTGGAAAATTCTTGAAGAGAAAATTATATCTACTTAAGGAATGCTTCAATTTAGACAAGTCTATTTGAAGGTCGTATCCTTATCAAGACGCATTCGTTCTATCGTCGCAAACTTAATCTTTTTTTGTCGCTAATTTCTATCACAATTTTATTTTCGCGCGTGACCTTTTCCGATAGCTGGTTACCCTAATATTTTATGCTCTATTATCTTTTCTCGCATTTAGCTATTTACTGCTCTTTCCAATCGACAAACGTATCACTAGCGAATATCTCGCCTCTAGTTGTTTGTCAAGAGTTCTTTTCTTTTTGATCGACATTATTTTCCAGCATCGTCAAAGGCGTATCACTAGCGGAAATTTCGTCCCTGGTTGTTTGTTCTCTCGCGGAGACGAAATTCCTTTTCGAACGATTAGCAATGGATTTATCTTACATTTCGCTACTTGCTTTTCTTTTCGATCGACAATTTTTCAACATCGTCAAAGGCGTATCACTAGCGAAAATTCCGTCCTTGGTTGTTTGATTTCCCACTAAAGTCGTTTTTCTAGATAGGTTCTTTCCTTACTACGCCTCGATTCACCTTTTCGACAACGGGAATCCTTGTCGCCTACGATTATCTCTGTCGTCGCTATCAAGAACAATGGCATATTAAGAAGGTTGGGGGCAAATGTTACGATGATCGTACTTTCCTTGCTTGGCAAGATATTTCTTGGCAATCAAGCCTGTATTTAGATCTAGAGGACTTTCCTCCTTCTAGCTAGAAATTTAATTCTTTCTATTATTAGTGTCCTCTATGCAGTGCGAGAATCGCATCAATTTGCATTAATAATATCTTTAAAAAAATTCTAGAATAAACAAATAAAATTTAGATTAAAAAATACTTATATCAACAATATTATTTACAACTACAATTCTTTGTCAAATTAATAGGAAATTTCTAATTATTAAAAATATATAGATAATTATATTATTGCAACAATTTAATACAATAACAATAAAAAATAATAAAAGAAAAGAAAGAGAACAAAAATTGTCTTCAAGAGTTTAACTTAAGATTCTTCTATATATTTTAACAATTAAACAACAATAACAAGATTTAAGACAACAAGTATTAAAGATTAGCAATAGAAAACTTTATCAAAGCTAGATATATATATAAATACAAGAGAAAAAGTCTAGTAATCTTATAATATAGAGCTTTCGAAATTGTTAAAGACTCTATTAACTTGCAAATATTTTAAAAGACTAGAAGATTGTATTACAAAGCAAGATTCTATTTAATTGCATTAATAATTTGAGATAACTCTCTAGAGATTGTATTAGCGACTCGAGACTCTTGAGATTGTTGTGTCAATATCTTAGTTCTAAAGTTACATTAGTAGATCTAGTTAATTCTAGATAAGTCTTAAACATTATCAAAAATTTAAGAGATATGTCAAACGTTACTCGAACATTACTTGTGTTGCCAAGACTTGTTGGACGCAATCTACAAGAACTATTTGTTACAAATCTAGCTCGAAACAATATAGTATATAGTCTACGACACAATATATAGTACAAAGCATAACTATTTATATGCTCGACAACTTGATAGATACGCAATACTTAATATACTTGACAACAAGCTAAACAAGTAGAGCTTAATATATTTAACAACAAGCTAAATAAGTAGAGCTCGATATACTTGACAACAAGTTAAACAAACAAAAAAAATCTTCTTTAATATATAGATCTTTAGTATAATCGTTAGATCGAATTTCAACTCGATTGGGTTGACTCGTTCAATCTTGACCCTAAGATCAGGCAAATTTCCTAGCTTAACAGAGTGGAGCGAGCAAAGATTGCGCGTCAAGTGTTCAATTCGATTTACCCAATTACGTGACGTTACGTAACGCGCTAATTATATGCGATTAGCGTGAACCCTGCGCTAGCTTAATCGAGTTAGCGCATAAATAAGATAAGATAAGATAAGCGAATGCTAACGTGACGAAGTTAGCTCGAGTTCTTGACATTGACTCGACAAGACTCAACTCTAAAATTGGATTCGCGCCTTGATCCTAGCCCAACCCTACGAAGCTCAAGAGAATAGATTGAATTAAGAAAAAAGTGTTCAACTCGATCCAACGATTACATTATAGATCTTCGAATACAATTTTTTTATAAATTGTGTTTAACTTATTTTAAGTTTTTACTTATTATTAATCTAATTTATTAAACTATTTGTAAAGATTTATTAAATATGAGATTGTTTATAGTTGCAACTCTTGTTATTAAGTAATTGCTTATATTGTCTAAAGATATTTACAAATCTCTTCGATAATATAAATTTTCTCTAATATCTCTTATAGAAGTATTAGCATAATACTTTAAATATTTTAAGAATATTTGTATCAAATTAATGCGTCTCTATTTTAATTACTAGCTTATTAGTATTACGTCGATTAATATTTAGTAAAAACAACAAGATAAAAATTAACAAGTCTAACATCTATTATAAAGATTGTATCAATCTAAAGAATTAACTTATATTAATAAATATTTATTTTATTTTTTATTTTGTTTTAGCAAATTAGAAGACAATTTTTGTATTAATATTTTTTAGAGAAAGAGTTCAATATTAACTTAAACTAAACTTACGCGAATATTTGAAAAATTATAATAAAAATCTTCGTGCGATATTTACAAACTTTAATAACTTTAAAAGAGAGTTTCGAAGAATCTTTAAAACATTTAACGAGAAACAAATTGCAAAAAGAATAGTTTAGTATTTAACTTAACAAAATTTTGCAATAGATTACGTAGCAAAATTTCAAAAATACGTTAATCTTATCAAGTAGAATAATGTCGCACTTATAATAATATTTTAACAAGATTTTAAGAACAATCTTAAGAATAAAATTATGCGCAATAGCAAATCTATTAGCAATATATTTAATCTTATTAAAGTAGTTATTGATTTCGACAACAAACTATATAAAAAAGCTATAAAAAAGCAATACAATTAATCTTATAAAAGAATAGAAATCTTCTTTACATTAACAATCGAATATTATTAGAAAGAACTTTGTTTTAATTAAAAGTACAATAATTTGGATTATTGTAAATCTATATCTATAAAATTAAATTCTATTTAACGATACAAAAAAAAGAATTCTAAAAAAAACAAGATAACAAATCTTCAAAAACCTGTTATTTATATAACAAATCGAATTAATTTGCAAAAGATTATCGATTACACAATTTAATAGATTGTCAATAGATCAATATTATATTAAAAGAAATATTTGATAGTTAAAATAATATTAGAAAGCAAATCGATATAGAGATAAATATTTCTAAAACTAAATTAAACAACAATTACTATCTAATAGAGAGCTCAAATTAATTATAGAAAATTCTAGATAAAATATTATCAAACAAGACACTTGTATTTATACAAGAAGTTAATTAAGTATTTTAGAAGACTATTAAATCTTATAACTTAATTATCGACTTGAACAAAAAATATAACTAAAAGAACTTTTATAAATATATAAAAGATATTACGAACTATCTCGAGACTTTATCTAGCTTATCAAAGATTGTAAACAAATACAAGAAAAAACTAGAAAACAATACTACTACAAAAAAGAATATACTTAATATTATTATAAAATAACGAAATGTTATTAAGACAAATACACAAATATTAATATTTAAGTATAAAGATACTATTATTAAAAAAGCAAACAACTTATATATAGATTTTAGTTAAATAGCTTGCTATAACAACTTATACTAAACTTAACTAGAAGATAAGCAAGAAATTAATTAACTTTCGAAGAAATTAAAATTAGCAATTTAGCAACAGAAGAAATCTTAGTATAAATAGATACTTAAAGCAAAAATTACAATATAGAAGCCAAAAAAAGTTTAAATTTTTTAATAAAAAGTATATTAAAGAAATACAATATATTAGCTTAATAGCAGCAACTAAATTTAACAATATATATATAATATTTTATTTTATTAGTTAAGATTAATAGTTGTTAACTTATAGCAATAACTAATTCTAATATAATAGATAATTTTATAGTTAGAGCTTTTGTAGAGAGAGAAGAATATTTTACTTAAAAGAAGTCTAACGCTTACAATTAGTATAATCGTTGAGTTGAATCGAACATTTTTTTCTCAACTTGATCTACTCTCTTGAGTCTCGTAGAGTTGAGTTAGGGTCAAGACGCGAACTCGATCTTAGAATCGAATTTCGTCGAGTCAATGTCAAGAATTTAAACTAACTTCGTCGCATTAACATTCGCTTATCTTATCTTATCTTATCTTATCTATGCGCTAACTCGATTGAGCTAGCGCAAGATCTACGCTAATCGCATATAAGCGTAAATCCTTGCGCTAGCTCCATCGAGTTAGCGCGTTACGTAACGTCACGTAATCGAATAAGTTGAGTTAAACATTCGACGCGTCTTATGCGCTCAATTTATTCGATTAAGCTAGAACTTTTGTCTAGCCTTAGGATTAGAGTTGGGCGAGTTAACTCGTTCGAGTTGAAACTTAATCTGTCGATCACGCTACTTACAATCTAATAATTGTAAATAAAAATTTGTTATTTATAGAAAATAGAAAAGTAAACAAAGAAACAAAATTATTATCGATAGCTATTTAGCAATATTACAAGAAACTAATCTTTAATATAGTAGAAATAGCTATTTATAATATTGTTCTAAAAATATCTTAATTAAAGTAGCACAATTTAGAAGTTAACTAAAATATACAAGTACTTAGATTTACGCAATATAATTACGCAATTTATATCTAACTTACGTATTAATAGTCTTCGATAATAAATAAAAGATTAAATCAAAATTCGATTGCAAATAGCAAGCTTGTATTTTTGCAAAAGAACAATCTAATAGAGTTCGACTTAATAAATATTAACAAAAATTAATTAGACTACAAAGTTAGAATAAATAAAGAAAAATACAAATTTTCTAAGAGTTTTAAACTATCTAATATAGTAAAAAATTATTGAAGTATATATTATAAATATACAACAATTAAAAATATCTATTTTAGAAAAGAAAAAAAACTAAGATTTTATCTAAGTATTAATTGTAAAATTACAAGATTAGACTTAAATTTAACAAACAACTTATATTTAAATTTATATATATTTTATTCGAAAAAAAGTTAGAAATACTTCGTAAATATTTAGCAAAAATCAATTTTTTTTTTTTTTTTTTTTTAATTATAGATAGAATATTCGATTCTCTTTGTATTTAAGAAGAACAAAACTCTTTGTTTATATATCGATTATTAAAAGCTAAACAATAGTATAGTAAAAAATTGATATTTACTACTTAATATTAGCAAGCTTTAAAATTAATTGTTCGAAGCAAAATACTTTATTAAATTAAACTTATAAGAAACGTATAATTAAATTAGAATAAAAATAGAAAAAGAATAGAAAACAACTTTTCGCATACAATATAACTTATACAAATATACAATAATATTATTCGAATTTACAAATGTCTTAACAATATATCAAAAAATAATTAATAATATATTACAACAATATCTAAATTAATTTGTTATAATATACTTAAACAATATTATAATTTACTTAAATATCTTAAAAGAATATATAAATTATATTTTTAAAATACTAAAATATCTAAATAAGAGAAATCTATATTTTAAATTAAAGAAATGCTAATTCTATTAAGAAGAAAATAATTTTCTTAAATTTGTTGTTAAACAATATAGAGCATATTGTTACGCTAGTACTTTCGTAAAAGATATTAGAGCGAGTTATGCTATTGAAGAGATTTGTAGACGTCTTTAGGCAATGCAAGCAATCACTTGATAACAAGGAATTGCAACTGTAGACAATCTTATGTTCAATAAATCTTCATAGATAGTTCAATGAACTAAAGTAACAATAAGTAAAGACTTAAGATAAGTTAAATACGATTCATAAAAAAGTCGCGTTCGAAAGCTATATACTATTTTATCATTTGAGATTTAAGGTGTTTAAGATGTTCAAGATTTTGATCATCTTAATCATCTTAATTCAAATTTAAGATGCTTAAGAATTAAGTTATCTTGATCATCTTAATCTTGTTGGCAAATCTTTTCTTTCTAATTATCTTGTGAAGAGCGATGCGCGACGAATAGTATCTATTAGCACGCGACTCGTAATACTATCTTTCTTCTTCAAGAGTTTTTGTCTCGAAATTATTCATTCTCTCTTATTATGTTAATCAAGTTGACTACTAAGCAACGTCGCAATTTCGTTGCTAATCGTCGCTATAAGTACGCTCTTCTCACAATGCGTCTTTGTCGAGTCTATGTCGCGTTCGACGTATCTTGCTAGATAAATAAAAAATATCTCAAGTGTAAGAAGTGTTATCGAAAGAATTAGAAATGCGATTTGGCTTCTAATTATCAAAAAATGAATAAAGCTATTCAAAAGACTAAAAAGTTGAATGATAAAATAATAGAGTTGCGCCTAAGAATTGTGCGAAAGACGAAACAAAGAAAACACTAATTTTGTCGTTTGAAAAATATAAGTGATGCGAAGTCGAAGAATATCTTGAAGATTAAGAAAAGTAAGAAAGAGATCAAGTGTATTGAAGAGGCGTTCGAAACTCTATTCGATACTTTTATCGATTCTTCTTTGTTCGCTTCCTTGTTTTCTAATGCTTTGTCGACTCTTATAAGTGATTTTGTCGCTAGCGAAATCGTCGTAGCTTGTCAAGGCACTTCTTCAAGTTCTTGAGTGACTTTCATGTATTCTTGAAGATAGAATATTCTTTTTATTTGATAAGATATTTTTGACCTTTTTGTTGTAAAATTTTCTTAATCTTATATTGTTTCTCTTTTTGTGAATGAAAATAAAATGTGTCCTATAGAGGCGTATTTGAATTCGTTGATTTCAACAATAAGATATAAAATACTAGAAATACTTTGGCGTTCATGGATAAATTAAGTTCGTAATTGATTAATCTCTTTGTCTTCTTAACGAGAAACGATTCGACTTTGACATAATTTAATTTCTTGCTTAGCTTCCTTGTCTTAAGATTTTTTGTAAAAAGATATATTTTATTTTCTTTCTTTAGCTAAGATGTCGTTTTTCGTTTTTTGTTCTAATACTTGATCGATCTTTTCTACATCTTTAAGATGTTGTCGTGTATCTTTTTCAATGTCGTTATTCTTTTTATGACTAATTGTGCTAACAAATGTTTTCGCTCTTTTCTAAAGAGATTAAGTTCTTTGTTATAGTTGACGAAGAATAAAGTTATCTTAGTAATATTCGAAACTTTTGCATTTAATGTTAGTTGCGTTATAGATAAAAGTGATATCTAATTGTTATAAGTATTGTTGACATAATGTCGCAAATATTGTTTCAAACTCTAATTTGTTCGTTCTATTTAATTATTCGTGATCGAATAATAGGCAATAAATATTCTAAGTCTCGTTCCTAACATTAATATCAACGTTCTTCAATAGTTAGACGTGAAGAGCTTGTCTCTATTACTAGTTAGTTCTTTAAGTATATTATAATATCGTATAAGTCGATTCAACACAATGTATTTTAGTTGTTCTACTATAAACTTCTCTTTACACGCGATAATATGTAAGTACTTAATAAGTTTGTTAATCATTATTAATATCGAATTATATTTGTCTTCAATTGCTAGATTCATCGACTTAAGCAACTTAATAATAAAGTTTATCGTAACTTCATTTCATAACGATTCAAATAATTTCTAATATTGAATTTCGTCATAGTTCGCATATGTATCATGTTTGTTTTGCTAACAACTAAGACATTGTTTAATATATGTCTTGACAAATTATCTTATCTAAGAAAACTAATAATGTTGACGTAAAAGCTAAAGAGTTTTGATCACTTCTAGATGTTTTTACAATGATTTATTATAATGTTTCTTTATATATTCGTCGATTTTGTCGATAAATATCTAGAGTTTTTCTTTCTTTATTAGAAACTCTTTCTTATCGTCTTTAAGTATTCGTAAGATAACATTTAGCTCGTATTTGTTTACTAATAATGATTCGTTCTTGTTAATCTTAAATATATTATAATTGAACGATTTCTTCGTTTTTATGTGATCATTTCTTTTGCTAAGTGCGTTTACTTTATCATTATCTTTGTCTAATGTATACTATATTTTAAAACTTATATTGTTCAAGTCGCTCTAATTATCGCATTTGCCTTCTATTAAGCTATTTAATAGTAGTGAAGTGTAGAAGATTCTTATGATTTATAAGAATCGTAAGTTCTAATAATTCTTCGATGTATACTTTTCATAATTCTAGAAAAACTACAATAGCGAATAGCTTTTTGTCGTAAATATTATAATTCTATTCGATTAACAAGAGTTTTCTCGAGAGATATGTTATTAAATGTTATATGTCTTTATGCTCTTAATTAAAGCATACATCGATAACTAGATTTAATGCGTCGATTTTAATTTTACTTAATAATCGTGAATTGTACATCTTTAGTACTAGTTTCTTTAAGCATTCTAGCTTAAAATTCTAAAATAATTTTTTTTCTATTAATTCTTATATCTATAACGTCTTTTTTTTCGTAAAATTTGTCAATAATATTGCATTAGCGAAGTAGTTTTTAATGAACTTCTTGTTGTAATTTATAAAACTTAAAAAGAATTAAACTTTCTTAATATTTATAGATGATTTTCATTCTTTAATTGCTTGTAATTTTTTAAGATTTATGCGTACTTCATGTCGTTTAACGACAAATTCAAGAAAGTTAACTTCTTCTTAATAAAATTCGCATTTCTTTAGTTTAAGATGTAAGTTTCTCTTGTTTAGACATTTTAATACTTTGAAAACATGATTTATATGTTCTCTCAAAATATTTAAGTAAATTATGATGTTGTTCAAGTATGCTATGACAAATTGATTTAAATATTGTCGTAATACATTATTAATTATTTTCTAATACGTTGTTAGAACATTCGTAAACTTGAACGACATTATTATGTATTTGTATAATTTATATCGTGTGCGAAAAGCTATTTTTTATTCTTTCTCTATTTTTATTCTAATTTAGTTGTACGCTTCTTGTAAGTCTAGTTTAATAAAATACTTTGCTTCAAATAATCGATTTTAAAGCTCGCTAATGTTAAATAATAAATATCGATTTTTTATCGTAATATTGTTTAGCTTTTAATAATCGACACATAGACGAAGAGTTTCATTCTTTTTAAGTACAAAGAGAATCGAGTATTCTATCTATGATCAAGATTTTTTAATAAATTCTTTTTTTTTCGTTTTTTACTAGATATTCGCGAAGAATTTCTAGCTTTTTTTCGAATAAAGTATATATAAGTTCAAACGTAAATTGCTTGTCTAATTCAAGTTTAATCTCGTAATTTTATAATTAATGTTTAGATAAAATCTTGATCGTTTTCTCTTTCTAGAACAAATGCTTTCAATTGTTGTATATTCGTAATATATGCTTTAGCGATTTTCTCGCTATATTAAATAGTTTAGAACTTTTAGAAGATTCGCAATTTTTTTCACTTATTTTGACTTTATAATTTAGTTAATCTTTGTTAATGTTTATTAAGTCGAACTTTATTAAATCGTTTTTTTGCAAAAATGTAAATTCGTTACTTGCGATCGAATTTCGACTTAATCTTTTATCTATTATTGAACGCTATTAATGCGTAGATTAAATGTGAATTGCGTGATCACATTGCGCGAATCTAAGTACTTGTGTATTCTAGTTAACTTCTAGATTGTGCTACTTTAATCAAGACATTTCTAGAACGATATCATAAGTAATTATTTCTACTATATTAAAGATTAGTTTCTCGTGATGTTGCTAAATAGCTATCGATAGTAATTTCGTTTCTCTATTTACTCTTTCATTTCTTGCGAGTAATAGATTTTTATCTACAATTACTAGATTGTAAGCGTCAAACTTCTTTCGAATAAAATATTCTTCTCTCTCTACAAAAGCTCTAGTTATAAAATTATCTATTGTACTAGAATTAATCATTGCTATAAGTCGACGATCGTTGATCTTAACTAATGTGATAAAACATCGTACGTGCGCTATTAAGTTTAGTTGCTACTATTGGGCTAATATATTGCATTTCTCTAGTATGCTCTTTATTAAAAAACTTGAACTTTTTTTTGCTTTTGCGCTATAACTTCTACTTTAAGCGTTTGTTTGCGCTAAGCTTTCTTTTATTGCTAAATTGCTAACTTTTATTTTCTAGAAAATCAATTGACTTCATTCTTTTCTTCTAGATAAGTCTAGCATAAGTTGTCGTAGCAAGCTATTCAATTAAGACTTGCGTATGCTATAGAGTCTAATTGTTTCATTATAATGTTAGATATATTCTTTTCTATAATGGCATTGCTTTTTAGCTTCTTCTCGCATTCGTCTACGATCTTCGATAAGCTAGCTAAAGTCTTAAAATGATTTGTAATGTCTTTTATGCATTCGTGAAAGTTCTTTCAATTATACTTTTCGTCTAAGTTAATAACTAGACTATAAGATTTAATGATTTTCTAGAATGTTTAATTAACTTTTTGCGTAAATGCGAATGCCTTATCTAATGATGTTTTATCTAGAACTTTCTATAACTAATCTAGATTCTTTACTAGATAGTAATTGTCGTTCGATTTAGTCTTAAAGATGTTCGCTTTTGTGTCGATTTACTTTCTAATGTCGTCTTAACAATCAAGTGTCTCTCTTAACATAACATTGATTTATCGACGATTTATTAAGTTTTGTAATTAATAATCTCTTGCGAAGTGATTTAATTTGCCACATAAATAGTACGTTTTCTAGAATTTATTATTTTGCTTTTCTCTAAAGTTCTTTTCTTTGCATTGTTAAGTAAAATCTAATTTTATAAATGCAAACTTACGATAGTCTAGATTATTGTACTTCTAATTAGAACGAGATTCTTTTTAATAATATTTGATCGTTAATTCAAAGAAGATTCTTGCTCTTTCGTGAAATTAATCGTATCGCTTTTTCATAACTTTTTCATACAATTTGTCGTCGAAATCGATAACTACTTCGATAAGATTAAACATGTCGCTAATGAATTTCTTATCACGAATAATTTTGTTCTTAAGATTGTTTTTAAGATTTCGTCGAAACATTGTTATAAGTGCGACATCGTTTCACTTGATAAAATTAACATACTTTTGAAATCTAGTTGCGTAATTTGTTGCAAAGATTCGTTAAATTAAATGCTAAATTACTATTTTCGCAATTTGTTTTTCGTTAAATGTTTCAAAGATTCTTCGAAGCTCTCTCTTAAAGTTATCGAAGTTTATGAACATCGCACAAGAGTTTTCGTTATAGTTCTTTAGATACTTGCGTAAATTTGATTTGAATCAATGTTAAACTCTTTCTCTAAGAAATGTTAATACGAAAATCGTTTTTTTGTTCGTTGAAATAAGATAGAAGATAAAATAAATATTTACTTGCATAAATTAGTTCTTCAAATCAATACGATCTTCATAATAGACGTTAGACTTGTTAATTCTTATTTTGTCGTCTTTATCAATAGAGAATCGACGTGATGTTGTTGAGCTATTGCTTAAGATAGAAACGCGTTGATCTAATACAAACATTCTTAGAGTGTTCAAAATGTTACACTAGTACTTTCGTAAAAGATATTAGAGCGAATTATGTTATTAAAGAGATTTGTAGACGTCTTTAGGCAATGCAAGCAATTACTTGATAACAAGAAATTATAATTGTAGACAATCTTATGTTCAATAAATCTTCATAGATAGTTCAATGAACTAAAGTAACAATAAGTAAAGACTTAAGATAAGTTAAATACGATTCATAAAAAAGTCGCGTTCGAAAGCTATATACTATTTTATTATTTGAGATTTAAGGTGTTTAAGATGTTTAAGATTTTAATTATCTTAATTATCTTAATTCGAATTTAAGATGCTTAAGAATTAAGTTATCTTAATTATCTTAATTCTATTGATAGATCTTTTCTTTCTAATTATCTTGTGAAGAGCGATGCGCGACAAATAGTATCTGTTAGCACGCGACTCGTAACATATATATAGATTTCGAAAAGCTATAAGCAATTAAAGAATAGAAATTATCTATTAATATTAAGAAAATTTAATTTTTTCTAGATTTTATAAATTATAACAAGAAATTTATTAAGAACTACTTTGTTAACGCAATACTATTAACAAATTTTACAAAAAAGAAGATGTTATAAATATAGAAATTAATTAAAGAGAAATTATTTTAGAATTTTAAGCTAAAAAACTTAAAAAAATTAGTATTAAAAATATATAATTTACAATTGTTAAGTAGAATTAAAATCGATATATTAGATTTAGCTATTAATATATACTTTAATTAAAAGTATAAAAAAATATAATATTTAATAATATATATTTCTAGAAAACTTTTGTTAGCTAAATAGAATTATAATATTTACAATAAGAAATTACTTACTATTGTAGTTTTTCTAAAATTATAGAAAGTATATATCGAATAGACTGGTCGCGCTGACCCGGAAATGTCATGTGCAAATGCCAAGACTCGAGTCAAAAAAAATTCGAAGAATCGAATCGCTCAAAGTAGTTTAGTCGATTACTTTAAGTAGTTTAACGCAAAGCGCGCTAAACTACTTTGAGCGATTCGATTTCAAAAAATTGTCGCGATCTAGTCTTGGCGCCAGATCGAACTAGAGGGATAATATTATAATCTAACTCGACAATCAATCTAATATCGAAGAATTATTAGAATTTACAATTCTTATAAATTATAAAAATCTTTTATATTTTACTATTACTAAATAGTTTAATAGAAAACAAATATAATAATTAGAGTAACTCGAACAATACAAGTTTAAGATACAATATATATTAGACAAAAATAATAATAGAGCAAACGTACTTAGCAAAAGAAATAATTATATAGAAACAAAGAAATTGTTTAACTATAATATACTTAAAATTAATAAGAATAAATTACTATTAGCAAATAAGTACAAGCTAGATACTATTCTACAAATACTTAAAGACAACAAAAAAGAGTTTTTAATAAAGAAAGAAAAACTTTAGATATTTATTAATAAAATCGACAAATATATAAAAAATTATTATAAAAAATTATTGTAAGAGTACTTAGAAGTAATTAAAATTTTTTAGCTTTTATATTAGTATTGTTAGTTTTTTCAAATAAGATAAGTTGTCGAGATATATATTAAACAATATTTTAGTTGTTAGCAAAACAAATATAGTATATATATAAGCTATAGCAAGATTTAATATTAGAAACTATCTAAATTGCTATAAAACAAAGTCACAATAAACTTTATTATTAAGTTGTTAAAATTAACAAATTTAACAATTCAAGACAAATATAATTTGATACTAATAATTATTAACAAAGTTATTAAGTATTTATATATTATTAGATATACAGAAAAGTTTATAGCGAAACAACTAAAATATATAATATTAAATTAACTTATATAATATTACAATATATTTAAAGAACTAATTAGTAATAGAAAAAATTTCTTTATATTTATCTATTAAAGAATACTTGTATTAATATTAGATACAAGATTTTAAATATCTATTGTCTACTATTTGATTACAAATAGTTAGATAGAAAGAACAAATTAAAGTCTTAAGCAATATTTGCAATACTATATTAATAGTACTTAAAACAATTGAATATTACTATTATTTATAGTACAATTAATATTAAATGCAAAGATCTTGGATATTATAAAGATAATTTTATTCTTCGCAAATTATAACAAGAAATTAAATCTTTTTAAAAATAAGCAAAGATATTTATTAGTACAATTAGTTATCGAAAGAGTAACTATACTTAAAAAAGTACAGAAAAATATCTCTTCTATATAGAAAAGATCCATTAAGTATTAGAACAAAAAACAAAAAATAGTATCTTAGTTAAAATAAAGAGATAAAATTTATTTTCTAATTAAAAATCTTAAAACAAGAAAGAAAAGCAAGAAATTAAATTACATTAAGATCGAACTATTTTTTATTAAAATAGTTAAGAAATTAATCAATTACAAACTCGACTTACTTAAGAACGTTAAAGTGTTTTTAGTATTTTATATCTTATTGTTGAGAAGTCAACTCTAATACATCTATATAGAAAATATTTTATTACAAAGTTCAAAAAGAAAGCAAATACAAAGCAGAAAGAATTCTAGAGCAACAAAATTAAAACTATTTTATTAAGTAGAAAGAGTATTCTATCTTAGAGAACACGTAAGAATTAGAGAAGAATCTTGATAATTGCTATAATTTTATTTAGAAATTCTATTAATATTTGAAAGATTATTTAATATAGCAAGAAATAATTAGAAAATAAAAGACAACTCGACAAGAGTATTTGCAACAAAACAATTAAAGAATTCGAGAATATTCGACTCTTTTAAATTTGACAACAAATATTATATCTTTTATTTTGTTTTCGAATTAATTTCTTTTAGAATTTTCTTATTTTGTAATAATCGAGTTATAACAATTGTTAATAGAACTTTATCTTTAGCAATTTTGATAAAAAAAAAATCTATTATAATTAAAGAAAGATTATAATATATTTACGCACAATTTGTCTATATAAATACATTTTAAATACTTTAAATAAGATAACAAGTCTTTTATAACAATATAAAAATAATCGAAGAGAGAGCAGCGTTTGCAAATAATCTCTATTAATATATTATAGTATTTAATTTCGAATACAAGACAAAGATAGCTTTGTTGCTAACAAGACATAGTAAGAGAGACAATAACTTTCGGAATAAAAAATTTTAAAAAGAAAAATAGTATTACGAATTTAGTTCGAAACAATATAATAGATAGTCTACAATACAATATATAGTACAAAGTACAATTATTTGTATATTTGACAATTTAATAAGCAAGCAATGTTCGACATACTTAATAGCAAGTTGAGCAAATAGAGCTCAATATACTTAATAGCAAGCTAAGTAAGCAAAATTCGATATACTTAACAACAAGCTAAGCAAGTAGAGTTCGATATACTTGATAACAAACTAAACAAACAAGAAGAATTTTCTTTAATATATAGATCTTCGAATACAACTCTCTTATAGATTGTGTTTAACTTATTTTAAGTTTTTACTTATTATTACTCTAATTTATTTAACTATTTGTAAAAGTTTATTGAACATAAAATTGTCTATAGTTGCAATTTTTGTTACCAAGTAATTGCTTGCATTGTCTAAAGACGTCTACAAATCTCTTTAATAGTATAAATTCTCTCTAATATCTCTTACGAAAGTATTAGCGTAATATATTTATTATGCGCAATTAATTATGCGCAATTAATTACGCGCAATTAATTACGCGCAATTAATTATATAGAAAGAGTTCTTCTAAAATGTACGTCGCTCTCGCGTAGAAATCTTACAAATTGTTTGATTCTACTACTTAAATTACTATAATGTAAGCAAGTAACAAGTAAAAACATAATCGAAGCGTCGCGAGAGTTTGTGCGTATCTCGAATATCAAAATTATACTTTTTGTTAAGTCTTTTCTAACTTCTTAAATGCAAGTTTCCCGTTATTTCTTAGACGTTCTCAAGACTAGTCTCAAACTACTTGAGCTATTTTAGCATCTTAAAATTAAGAGATCAATTACTCGAAATATCAATATGTCTTGTAGATATATATAGCAATTAGTTAAAAGAATTGTTGCTAAATAGAGATTTTCGATCGATTATAATTTAACTTTTATTTGCGTCTTAAAAGTATTAAATATTTATAAAGTTTAAGTTAAATTAAAGAAGTTTTTGACAACAATGCAAATCTTAAATATTTGCTTGTTAAAAAAGATCTATCTTTTGTTTGTATAGTCTAAATAAAGAGATATAATATACAATTAATAAATATAAATTTTATTGTTGTACAATTAAAGTTTCTTTCGATTTTTAAAAAGAGTTATTAATCGATCTTGCAATTCAAACTTCTATAGTATTGTAATATTGTTTATTTTGTCTTTATAAAAATTGTAAATAGATTCTATTAAATTGTTTAAACAAGTAATAGTTAGTCATTTTATTTTATATCACTTTTTTTAATCAAAGTAGTAGAATTTTTATCTTATATTTAATTTGCAAAACTTTTGAAAAGTCTTATTAATAAACTCTTATATAGTACTCTTATCTCTAATCTTTTCTACTCTTTTTATTAGACTAGTCGCGTTGACCCGGAAAATGTCACGTGCAAATGTCAAGACTTAGATCAAAAAAAATTCGAAGAATCGAATCGCTCAAAGTAGTTTAGTCGATTACTATAAGTAGTTTAGCGCGCTTCGCGCTAAACTACTTTGAGCGATTCGATTTCAAAAAATCGTCACG
>JAABUQ010000380.1_pt1 | contig 102738 bp, 95 predicted proteins | sample 5560001 | NCBI WGS metagenome assembly JAABUQ01 (sample SAMN10711888, study PRJNA513371) | rock metagenome | isolation source: Antarctica rocks | place: Antarctica: Victoria Land, Finger Mt nord | collected 2015-12-18
CGTAAAACGCCAAAGCTGCCTCATCTTGTTCCATCTTGATCGCTTCACTCGCATCTCGATGCTCGTTCTTTCTTTCTACGGATCTTGCTCAGAAGTTCCGGGAGATTTGTTTAGTCTAAACGTCAAATCAAGCTATTACGATGTTGCACATTCTGTCTCTTTCTTTACCAACCCCATGTACCAGGACCACCTTTGAAAGGGCCGACAATCTCAGCGGTTACCCATCCTCCGTAGAAGTCACCTTCTTGAGCTTGAACTTTTTCGCCATTGACGTAGCAGGCATCCATTTTGCCTGGATAGAGGGCGATGTAGTTTGTCATTGTCTCATAGCCGGGAGTTGGATTACGATAATACCAGGCACCATTGGGCACAGTCTTCTCTCCTACCTGAATAGTGTAGTACGAGGTATCTCCCTTAAATTCGCAGTAGGTGCTGCGTGAGGTCGGGATAAAGTATTCCATCTTGATATCTTCGGGCGGGATATAGTAGACGGGCGGATGGCTCGTCTCTAGCACTCGTTTGGCGCGATGAGTGTCGGCGATAGTGATGCCGTTGAAGATGACCTGTATGTGTTTGTCGCTATCCTCCAGCCGTGGTGGGCGCGGATAATCCCACACTGATTCCTGTCCAGGCCCGGGCTCAATTCTTCTCCGTAACATATCAGTTCCTTTCTATCATCCTTATACATCAAAAGAGGCATATATGTAAAACCTCTTGCCCATATACGATATCAAGTACTATTAAAATGGATAACGTTCCTTGACCTCTAGCTCAACTTTTCAACTATCTGGTATTTTCTTATAGCCAAAGGGTATAGTCAGCTTTTCAGGATGAGGACTTTGAAGTTGCCCATACCTGTGGGGTTGGTGAGGAGCGAGACGCGTTGGCGCAGGTTGTACCACTGTAGCAGGGCGGCCTGTCCCTTGTCGCTACCCCGTGCGTTATCGGCGACGGCAAAATCGCGCTGGTGGATACGTTCTAGTTCTTCGTCGAGGCCCATCTTGCTCAGCCACTCGCGCTGTGTTGTGAACGTCTGTAGCTTTAATCCTTGCTTGCTTGCCTCGTTGATCAAGGCGGTGAAATTTACATGTGCTGTGAGATCTTGTTCGCCCGGCTGTACCAGTGGCCGGTCGGTGAGTTGGTGTTTGTAGTAACAGGTGAGCGTGCCATAGAAGCGTTCAGGGGTATAGAGCCCGGAAGCGATATCTCCGTAGTCGATGGTGAGGAGAAAGTGGGATCTTTTCTGGTTGGAATCGGGCTCAAGGAGGCGTTGGGCTGTGTGCTGCATCCAACTCAGGGCGTCCAGGTTGATTTCAGCGCGCCAGCCGTCCTGGTACTTCCGCCACGGCACTTCGTTGGCATCCAGATAGCCTTCTACCTCTGCACTGCTCGGCTCTCCCAGCGCCTCCACAAACTGACCATTTTGAGCGTCCACATAGACCTCGTAGAGTTGCTCTCCCTGTTTCTGCACAACATGGACTGGAAAGGCATCTACCAGCTCGTTTGAGAGGATGACGGCAGGCGGTGATGCGACAGTGTTTTGCTTAAGATTGTTGCTTGCTTGTAGATTTGCCACATCCTTGCTCTCTGTAGGGCTGAATGTGGTAAGGGCGTTTTGACCGGCGTTGATGTCCTCTGTTTGATAGTCGAGTGCCTCGTTGAAATCTGGGGTCTCTAGTGCCGCCCACGCGCGTAGATCGCTGGCGAGATCACCACGTCCTGCGCCTTGCTCTACTACGAGAAATGATGAAGGGCGGTCAAGTTCTTCCCATATGTGCTGGAGCTGGCGGCCCATACAGTGGGCGAAGAAATCGGTGACGTCTGTGCTTGTGTAGTAGTCGCCTTCCCAGCCCATTCGGGCAGGTCCGCTGACGTAGTAGCCGTAGCCGGGCTCATAGAGCGCCATGCGCATATAATCGGCGAAGGGAAGAGCCCCCTGCTGCTGGATGCGTTCGATAATGCGTTGTTGAAGGATTGATACTGGCATATTTCTTCACTTGCTTGCTTATAGACCGAAATTGATGACTAAGAGGTCCAGCGCCATCTCTGGTGTCAGACGGCTGCGCTTGAGCGCGGCGTCGGTTGCTAGAAGCTGGCGATAGGCGCTTTCTAGCTGGAGGACGCTGAAGTTGCCTACCTGGCGCAGGGATTTGTCGGCGATAAAGGGCGCGACACCCAGTGTAGAGGCGATCTGTGGGCTCCGCATCCCTTTCTGCGCCAGTTCTTTGACAAGGAGCAGTGAGCGAACCTGTGAGGTGATGGTGCCAATAAGCCTCAGTGGAGGTTCTCCATCCGCCAGTAGATCGTGCAGGATGTTTAGAGCCTGTTTGCGATTGCGCTGGGCCAGGGCATCGGTCAGGTCGAAGATGCGTGCCTCCTGTACATGTGTTGATAATAGACGCACATCTTCAATTTTGATCGTTGCTCCCCTGCCTATATAGAGCGCCAGTTTATCCAGTTCATTAGCGAGCAGACGCAGATTGTTGCCGATGAAGTTTGCGAGCATGCTGACTGCATCGGGCGCGATCTTAACTTCGATACTCTTTGCACGCTGCGTAATCCACTTCTCCAGTGCGGCACCTTTAGGAAGGACGCTCTGTATGACCTTGCCATGCTTCTCGGCGGCTTTGAGTAGTGCGTTGTTGCTATCCAGGACCTCTTCAGCCAGGACGATCAGGACGGTCGTCTCTGGGAGTATAGCGGCGTGTTCGGCCAGAGCTTTCTCAAATCCTGCACGCCCTACGCTGGCTTTCTTGCTCTTGCGCGCTTTGCCGCCCTTGTTCGTCTCTGCTGCCGGGCTCGGTGACGCATCTTGCGTCGTCTCGCCGCGCTTCCTCTTTGGTAGTCCATCGACCACGATTAAGCGCTGCTCGCTTAAAAATGGTAATGTGTTACTACTCATTACGATTGTTTTCACGTCGCTGTCCGCGCCGCTGTAGGTGTCCTGGTTAAAGCCAAAATCCCCCTGCTGTCGTAACTTCTTGAGCTGTTCGCGACTTGTAAACTCATCCTCGCCGTGCAGTAGATAGAACATATTGATACTTATTCTGCTATTTGTCGACGGTAGTCGCGCGTGTTGCGGCGAGCCACCAGAAGATCAGCGAGTATGCCTGTAATAAGTCCCATCGCTGAGCAGAAGAGGGTGCATCCGAAGAAGGCAGAACCGCCATTTGCTCCTGCGAGCGATGAATTGAAGATGAGAGTGCCAGCCCAGGCCTGGATAATCAGGAAACCAAGCAGTGCGCCCACAAATGCTCCTACAACAACTGCTATGCGGTTCTTTACATTACTCAGCCAGAATGTAAGGAAGAGCGCGACGGGCAGCGAGATCAAAAAGCCAAAGAAGCCACCGATAAAGACCGGATCACCAATATTCAATGCTGCGATAACCATTATAGAGAGCCTCCAATAATAATGTGTAGTTTAAAATAATCCAGTGCTATGCTGCTGTTATTATACGGCAGTTCCCTCATGTGTGACAATATATTTCTCCACAGAGCCAGAGCTATTTACAAGTCATGTACACACCCGCGTAGCGACAATCCCTTGCGGTTGTCGTGGTGGGCTACGATCAAGTTGGCTACCCACGACAACCGCAAGGGATTGTCGCTACGCGGGTGGTCTGGATTATAAGTATAACAAAAGCAGAAACTAGTACATATAGTTCATATTTTCAATCTTTCTATGCAGAGCACAGAAAGATTGAAAATATGAACTATATGTACTAGTTTCTGCTTTTTAAGCCTTTGCAGCTTCTAGAGCGGGTGTCGGAGTGCAACTTCGCAATTCATGGCGATTGTGTAGCCATTCGCGTACAGTCTGCCTCAAAGCTCTAATCGGCGTCATATCCGATTGGTGGGCGTTGTAGAGTGCCCAGCCGATCTTGGGCAGGTTTAAGGCATCGGAATAGACCAGGTAGCGGCTCTCCCAGGTGGGCTGGAACTTCTTTTTGAAGTTGTACAATGATTGGTTTTTGCTGGGATTGCCGAAGCGATCGGTCAAGAAATCGATGCTTGTATCCAGGAACGTCTCATCCTCTTCGTTCACGTTGCTTAATGGAGCCAGACCCAGGCTAACCATCTGAGAGCCGTCGCTCTTCATATATTCGATCGCACGAGCTAACAAGAGTTCCATCGTGCCCGGTGCGCACTGTTCTGCACGGCGCATCAGGTCCAATCCCCAACCGTAGCGACCATAGATCGGAATAAAGGAGACGAACGCGTGTACTTTGTTTTGCTGGTCAACGGCCACCGCGTAGAGTTGCTTCTCGTCGCCCTGTGGATCAAAAGCGCCCATGCTAAAGCCCATCTCCGAGCCACCCTTTACCGCTAGCCACTGACGTGAAATGTGCTCCATTTGGGCAAGCTGCTCGGCGTCGGTCACTCGACCACGGTAGAAGACGATGTGAACTCCATCCTTCTCCGCACGTTTCGCACTTGAGCGTACATTCGCCATCGCGCCACCCTTAAGGGTAAAGTTCTGTGGATTGACGACGGCATCCTCTCCTATCTTCAGTAAGCGGAAGCCCTCTGCGCGATAGAGTTCAGCAACCTCGGCCCGCACCTGCCAGAAGACGATTGTCCAGTCCTGCTCGTAGCAGAAGGCGACAAACTGTTTGATGACCGTATTCATCTCGTCTTGAGGGCCGATAGGATCGCCTGCGACGACCGCTGTACTTCCTTGAAGCACATAGCTAATAACAGACTTCCCTGAATCTGAGAAGAAGTAAGTCTTGTCCTCGCCCAGCGCGAAGTAGCTAATCGAGTTTGTGCCATACGTCTGCATAAGCTTGCTGACTCTGTCGCGCTCCTGAACATCCGGCATGAATACGGCCGCAACCGGCCGGAAGATCTGTGCCATGCCATAGAGTACTGCGCTGATACAGAGAACCGGTACTGCATGTTGGAAGAGGAACGCCTGCGTTGCATGCGGTATATGAATTGGGCCGCGTGCAAAGATACGCAAGATGATGCCATGAATACCAATGCGCTCGATCCACGGCGCGAAATCATCGTACAGGGCGATAAATCCGCCAATAGTGTAAAAGGTTACGATACCTAGACCCAGGGTGAGTGCTATATATCCGCGTCGAGCCGAAGGGGGATCACTTCTGGCTCGGAAGAAACGTGAAGATACGATCAGCGCCAATGCCAGCAGTAGGGCTACGACTGTAGCCAGCACAGAACCGCTCCGCTGAACATGAAGGACCGCTGAGAGGAGAAGAAGGATCAACGTGATGCTCCATGCATGCTTCTTTCCTCTTACCAGACCATAAGAGAGGACGAGTAGAAAGAAGCCAATGACAACCGTGAATGTTTGTGCAGGCAGGCGGTGATGCATGACGAGCCAGACACCTAGAAAATCGCTCCAGCTAGATTTAGGAACAATCGCCGATAGCATGTCTGCTACACCAACTACAGCACTCAGGCATCCAATAAGATAGCGTACACTATGGCGTATATGATCAATTTTTAGAAAAGATGCTTTTTTTACTTCAGCTTGCATAAAAACCCTTCACTTCATATGTCAGCCTTTTACAACTCCATTGAGGAAAGGGCTGAACGCTATTGGCTCGGTGCTACTTTCTTCTATCTACGCTCTATCTATGCTAAGACCTCAGCTTTAGAAGGTATGAACGAATCTCAAATTTTCTCAGGTGTATAGTGATTTTTACCATACTTTACTTTCCAGTTTCGCTCACTTAAAGTAGTTGTCACAGCTTGCACCATCCAATCTTATGCTCATTCTACACTATAAACGTTGCGACTCGTGCAAATCTTCCTAGCAGATCTATACTTTTCTCCTATATTGAAGCTCTTAAATAAAACGCACGAGGCTTCGTAGAGTGTTAGCTTTCTTATCGTTCTCTAAGAAGGTAGACGATTGAAAATCTTTATTTGTTGCAGGTTTAGTACTCTCTTTTTGAGATGTGAGAAATTACCACATTTGCGCTCTACTTGTAGCCTGAAAGCCGGTCGAAGGGTTTCTTGTTACTGCACTGCTTGCCCCCACGCCCATCGCCTGGTAAGCGCCTGCTAAATTGCAACGCGTCTTTGTATCATGCGTATATTAAGCTAGTAGCGTTAAAGATAGATTAAGAATGCTTGAACATTTCTCCGTTAGAGAGACCTTGTATTGAAGAATTGTGGGGCATAGCATGATGCGTAGGATGACGACCGTTCGAATAGATGAACGCTGGAAGCGCGTGCTGGCATATTCGTTATTCTGGGTATCTGGTCTGGTGCTTTTTTTTACCGAGAAAAATCAAAGTGTACGCTGGCATGCACTGCAATCTATAGTTACATTTGGCGGGCTCTCAATTCTGTTAGTGGGAGTGAGTGTCCTTAATAACACATTATCCTGGATTCCAGTTTTGGGCTTGCTGACATCCTTTGGTCTGGGCTTGCTGTTGCGCATACTGGGCTGGATCTGGTTTTTGCTGTGGATCTGGCTGATGATTATGGCCTGGGTGCAGCCCACGTATCGCCTGCCGTATATAAGCGACTGGATACGAAGCAGATTCTAGAATGTAGCAGGCTTCCTCGACTTTCACTTAATCAGTTTTATTTCATGTATAATTTACTTTTTCTCTACATTTCGGGCTCTATCCGAAATGTAGAGAAAAAGTAAATTATACATGAAATGGCTTAGAGAGTGTCGGACGCTCATCGTCTTCGCTTTCTTCTCTTTCTAGTCCACGCGTACGCCGAAGGCGTGCCCTTCTCCTGAGAGATAGTTTTACGTTTTTTACATTTTTCATACTTTTTTGCGCAAAGCGCAAAAAAGTATGAAAAATGTAAAAAACGTAAAACTATCTCTCAGAACTGTTTCAGGCAGCGAAGCTGCACACTACGTTCTGCTCAGAACGTGGAGACGATGAGCATCCAACACTCTCTTACTCGTCTTTATAGACCAGACCAAGCGTTAGACCAAAGACGAGGTGGCGGAGAATATTCTGAAAGAAAGAACTCCATTTGAAGAGCCTGGGCATCTCACCGTTTTTGATCAGTGGATGATATTTGTCGGCCAGTGGAGTAAGCCACCAGGCGCTCACAATAAACACCTCGCCAAAGATTGATCCTTTGAGCCAGTTAGGGCCGTGCAAGAGGCGTTTCGCAACCGCTCCGTAGATCTCGGCTAGGGCAACTCCATTGAGGAGATGAAGAACCCATGAGAGGATAAATCCGGTTCTTGTGCGCCGCTCCCCCTCTAGTAGCCCTTGAATAAAGCGAACGTCGCTGAAACGATTGCCAATAAGAAACTTATCCCCCTCCATAGCAATACTGTATGCTATAGTTGCCAGCATGCCAGCAAGTGCTGCCCGACCAGGACGCCAGTTAGGCGTAAGAAGCCTATCGGGAAGCTTATTTAGTGTATTCATAGAAAATCCTCTATCACTTTTTAGAGAGTGTTGACTTCCCATCACCTTCGCTTTCTTCTCTTTCCAGATCATGTGCACGCCTTCGGCGTGCTCTTCTTCTGAGAGATGGTTTTACATTTTTTCATTTTTCTTTCATCATTTTTTGTGCTCTGCACAAAAAATGATGAAAGAAAAATGAAAAAATGTAAAACCATCTCTCAGAACTGTTTCAGGCGCTGCACACTACTTTTTGCTCAGAACGCGGATGTGATGGGCGTCCGACACTCTTAATGAACTTTACTTATTAAATCTGGTAAAAAAACAGCACATTGTGTACCAGATTTAATAAACAAACGTCTTTAAAGAATGTCCGATTCTTAATAAAAAATCCTTCTCTTCTAGAGACGTGTTTTCCTATGCTGTAAGGGTATAAAAAGAAGAATCGCTATCAGGCTCCCGCATAGGGTGGCTAAGAAGTTGACCACGTCATTGTTCAGCCAGGAAATTCCACGCAAGGGTTCTGTTCGAGTACCGCAGTTATGGATACGCCGCTCGGTCTCTTTTTGACACACGGGACAGTAGTAGATAGCCTGTACTGTGGCTCCCAGCAGGCTGTCGAACAGGCTTCCGGTCAGGCCGCTGACAAGGGCGATGAGCGGCATGAACGCTGAGGCCGATGGCTGCAAGAGCTTGAATACAAGACCCTGTGCTAATGCTCCGCCTGCCGTGGCCGCCGTGCCGAGCGGCGAGATGCCCCCTGATGTGCCAGCCGCTACTATCTTCCCGGTTGTGATCAGGCGAGGTGGCTGTTTGTTCAGGACTCCTAGCTCGGTTGCCCAGGTGTCCGCGTTCGCGGTCGCCAGTGCTCCAATGTAGCCTGCCTCGATGATGCGACGCGTTGCCGGTCGTCTAGTTAGCCCATAGCCAAGCGCCATCGCCGTCGCCACGCCTCCGTTGGCGAACACTTGTGCAAGATCCCGCTCCGATCCTTTGCTGAACTTATCGGCAGCTGTACTTGCTTTCTCTTTTTCGCGAAAGTGGGAGAGGAGGCTGGAGGAAACAAAGAAGAAGATCAATGCGAGGCCCCAGCTTAAACCTCCTAACCCAAAAGTCAGCGTCCCCGTCGCTATCGCCCCTGGTACTCCACTTCGGCTGAGTGAACGTCGTCGATAGGCAAGGAGACCGATACCACTGCTGAACAGGAGACCCAGGAGTAGGCGGGAGCCAGAGAAAACGCTTGTATCCTTGCTTGATGATAATTTAATCATAAAGAAGCATTGTCCTTGTAAGTTGAGAGAACTGGTCATGCATGCCGAAGAGCATGCACTAGTACCTCTTAAAGAGAGAGCTTATTTTGTTACGCAACGCTGGCTTTATCAGTCTTATGTTAGAGAAGGCATGGAAGAAAGACAAGTTCAGGCGTTTATTTGAGAAGAATGTACTCTTTATCAAAATGCCAATCGGGTATTGCTTCTAACTCAACATAGAGGTGAGGGTGGAGTGGGTCGATATGTTTCATTAGATGGATGTCCACCACACGATTGTCATTGACTCCCAACCCTTCGCAGAGCGCATCTTGCGTGATTTTGAGTCCTCCGTCGAGGTCTCGTTTGAGTGGAGTAGAAAAGTAAAAGTCGAGCAAGAGTGCCAGATGACTTTGTTGAAAGCGAGAACAGAGTTCGTCATGTAATAAGCCTTGTTGCTCAAGTGTACGTAGCGCACTTTTGACTTCGCGCTTAAAGCGTCGCGCAACGGGTGTGCTTACACGACGACCGCTCACCGTGGCATATTGTTCATTTATGCTGGGTGGAAGTGGAAGGGTCAGGCGCAAAAGAGGAGGATGCTCGTGTGCCTCTTCTCTTCTGCCTGAGCTCTGCTCTTGCATAGATGTCTCCTGCTTCATAGTACTTTTGGGAATAGTAATACCGTGCGTATTGTATCATATCAGCATGTCCTATCTTATAGTTCGTTGTTGTCAAGCTGGAACTAAAGAGTGATACACTGCCAAGAAAATAAGATCTGGCGAAAGTGAGGAGCAAACGTGATTAAGTGTAACCACTGTGGAAATATGACCCCTGACGGCCCAATGTGCCAGTTCTGTGGTGCACCACTCTCTAGCAAGAATGATGCTGGGTTTTCTCAGCGGACAGGTACTCAGGAGCAATCAGAGTTGCCAGCCTGGTTAGAGTCGCTACGAGTAGGAGAGCGGCCTGCACCGCATACAGGCGATGCATTGGATTTCTCTACGACCGATTTTATGGAAGAGAGCCCTCTACCGAGCTGGATGCGTTCAGAGCGAGCCGAAGCAAGTGAATCTTCTTCTCTGTCTGCTGCTGCTCCTGAACGGCTACCCGCTTTTCAGAATCAGATTCCTGATGGAGGGAACTTTCCTGCTACAGGTTTTGCGGCACAGTCGTTGATTGACGAGAAATCTCTTCCTGCATGGATGAAAGAAGGGCAGCAGGCACCACCACCCTCACCAGGTAGCCTTTCTGCGTCCAGCTTGTTACAGCAGGATAACGTTCCTGATTGGATGAAGACGCTTCAACAGCAGCCAGACGCTAATTCTGCCCCGTATCGAGAGCCGGCCGGTCAGTTCGAACAATTGACGCAATCAGCTACATTACCTTCTTCTAACAATCTTGGTCCCGGCTTTTCTGCGCACGATCTGCTAGATCAGCAAGCGCTGCCCTCCTGGATGAAGCCTGCGAGCGAGCATAATACGTTGGTGCCACAGAACGATTCATTTGGGCAAAGCGGGCAGGGTACACCTGTAGCGCAATCTGGCTTCTCCGCATCCTCCTTGCTTGATGCAGATGCTTTACCACAGTGGATGCGCGAGGGCGGGCGCAACTCTCAAGCAAATACCGCGCCGCCTCAGCCAGCGTGGCCAACACAAAGTTCTTCAGGAATGGGTTGGTCCGAGAGTAGCTCATCTCCAAATAGGTCGATGGGACAAAATTTCTCTATGGCATCGCCGCCACCTATGCAGACAAATGCTATGCCGGGACAGGGTAGCGGTCTTCCTGCCTCCTCTTTTGTCGATGCTAATGCGCTTCCTGAGTGGTTACGCAATGCAGCCGATCAATCTCCTCAGTCTATGCAATCGTCACAGCCTGATCTATCGGGGTCACGACCAGGATCGTACGCGATACCTCCCCGTGTCGATAACGTCCGCGTGCCCAGCCGTCCGCGTGGAAATGAGCCTGGTGCCAGTGAAAGTAGTGAGGTCGCGGCGAATGTCTTTGCTTCTATGCTCGGTGTTGCCTCCAACGCTCCTACGTATCCTAATCAGCCGCAGGGAGCTTATCAACAGCCGGCTCAGGTTAGTCAGTCAGGGCAAATGAGTCAGATGCCAGGGCAAATGAGTCAGATACCGGGACAGATGAGTCAGGTACCGGGACAGATGTCACAACCTTCGATGCCTTCAGGGTCATTTCCTGGTCCGCATGCTATCGCTAATACTCCTCCGAGCTTGGGGGGGACGCCTCCGTATAATCCCGGTGGTATGCCAGCAAATGCTTTTGGAACGCCGGATGCTCGTGGCTTCTCGTCTGCGCCGAATTATGGAAATAGCTTTCCTGGTAACAACCTGAATCAGGCTGGAAATCCTGCTTCTATGGGGTCTCCTTATCATACTGGTAGTGTCCCGCCTCCATCGCAACCTGGATCTCAGTCTGCGGAGATGAATGGAGAACAGAAAAATACAAAGAAACGTGGGCTGTTCGGGGCTTTCCTTGATTGGCTCTCTCGTTAGTCGTGAAGAAAAAGGATACTGGAAATGTATACACAACCCTATCCAGAGGGTGGACAGGGTCCTGCGCCTACACAAAGAAATACTGCGGCACCCAACTCACTTCTCGTTGCTGATTGCGGAGCCGTCTTCACAAAGGTTTCTTTGTTCGGTCTTGTCGAGGGTCAGTATCGGCTGATGGCGCGCGGCGAAGCTCCCACCACAGCGAAATCACCTTCTGAAGATATTACGGAAGGCGTGATGCAAGCGATCACGACGATCGAGTTTATTACGGGACGACAGCTCCTGGCGGATAAAAAGATTGTTTCGCCCGAGGACGCCGTTGGAAATGGCGTTGACATGTTCATTGCCACTGCTAGCGTTGGCGACCCTCTGCGTATCAGCGTACTGGGCTCAATAAGTCCTTTGTTGGAGAATCTGTCTACTCTGGCCGTCTCTGGTTTATACACTCAAGTGCAGATGATTCCTTCACCTGCATACACTGCTGCCGTAGCGTCCTCTGCTGTTCCCGTAAATGCCGGTGCGGCTGGCGCTTCTCTATGGACGCAAGAACGGGTAGCGATGGAGTGGGACCGTCAGGTGACGCGTATTCGTGAAATGCAGCCCCAAGCGGCCCTGATTGTGGGGACGGCGGATGGCCCTGCCGGTCCAACTCCTCTACAAGAGGCGTGTCAGTTGCTGGTCAATGCAGCACGCGATACCTCTTCGGCTGTTCAGTCGGGTGAAGCCAGAAAGTATTCCGTCATCTATGCCGGTGCTCCTCAGTATCTTGATGCGGTGCGGCGCATGCTCAAGGATGTTGGTGAGGTAACACGCGTCGATCCTTTACTTTCAAGTAGTCAGCTTAGCTCGGCAAGTGCAGCGATTGGAGCTCTCTACGAACGTCTCTCGATTCAGCAGTTGCCGGGCTACGATCACTTACGAGCCTGGTCGAGTGCGCCACCAGTTGCCACTGCCTCTTCTCTGAGTAGCCTGGTACGCTTTCTAGCTCAGCACTATACTATGAATGTAACGGCTGTTGATGTGGGTGGAGGAACGACAACGGTGATGATCGCGGGGGAGCAGGGCGAGTTTATTCCTACTGTGAATACGACTGTAGGCGTTGGGGCCAACATTGGTGATATTCTTCATCAGGTCGGTTTACAACGTATCACGCGATGGTTGCCTTTTAGCACAACGGAAAATGAAGTGCGACAGTTTGTGCTGAATCATATGTTGCATCCACAAGGTTTGCCAGCGGATTCACGTGAGCTGTCGATAATGCAGGCATTTGCGCGTGAGGCCATTGCTCTGACGATAGAGGATGCAAAGAAGAGCAATCCTCAACTTCCAGAGAGCGATCTGATTCTGGCGACAGGCGGTGTCTTATCCCACGCTCCAAAATATGGGCAGGTCGCGATGATGCTTCTCGATGCAATTCAGCCGCGCGGCGTGACATCTCTGGTCCTGGATCGCACGATGCTGATTTCGCAACTTGGGGCTGTGGCGACGGTTGCGCCTGTAACCGCTGTTCAGGTCAATGAGAATGATGCCGTCTCACATCGTCTTGGGACGTGCGTAATTCCATTCGGCAACGTCCAGCCGGGCCAACTGGCTGTGCGCGTTGGAGTAGAATATAGTAATGGGAGACAGATGAGCATTGATGTGATGGGTGGAACGATCGAGGTTATTCCTTTGCAGGTCAATGAACAGGCTCTTCTGACGTTATTCCCTGCCCCGACAGTTGATGTGGGGCTTGGACCGGGTGAGCGTGCGCGTGCGGCCGAGGAGATCGATGGTGGGCTGATTGGGCTGATTATCGATGCTCGCGGTCGCCCTCTAACGCTTCCAACTGATGAAATGGAGCGTCAGGCGCGCCTACTACAATGGTCACAGGTTCTGGGTGCGTAAGCCGCGGAACAGAGTGGGAGGTATCTCTCATGGCCTATCCTCCAGGATGGTCTGGAATACTCCAGGGTGTTGTCAAAAGAGAGCGCTGGCCCGGTGTCTATAGAGCTAGAGGCGCGCCACTGGTCTATCCTGGTCAGATCGTGGCACCAGACCAGCCTGTATTGCGTTTGCTACGAGAGGAAAGCGTGGAGCGGGTAGAGAAAAGGGAAGAGGAGAGCTCAAATCTTTCCTCTCTTCCCCATTTCTCTTCTGAGATGGCAGTTGATTCATCTGAGCAGGCCGATTCTGGCGAACGTATTCCAGCAGGTCTGCACGGCCATGTTGTCAGCTTTACTCAACGGGGAGGTGTTGTCATTGAGAGCCGGGCCGCGTGTGTTAGTGGGAGGATTGGTGCGGGCCTTCAGGTAGCTGGCGTTCTGACGATGTGGCAGCCTCCTCCTACGAGTAGCCCCACTCAAGGTATTCCTCCCGGAGCTATTCTGATTGTTCCCGAACCACCGACCCTTGCACTGCTACATCAAGCTATAAACTCAGGCGTTGTGGGTATTGTGGCAGGGAGTATTGAGCTGTATGACCTTGAAGGCTTTCTGCGCACGGACATACTCCAGTTACTTACCAGCGACACTGTTGAACGTGCTCAAGCATATTTGCCTTCACTTACTCTGCTGTTTACAGAGGGCGTGGGTTCCTTGCCTATGCCGGCCTACCTCCTGGATTTCTTACAGCCACATGAAGGTTCCATCGCACTGCTATCAGGTACTACTTCTGTACGCCATCGTATCGCTCCCGAATTAGTTATCTCTATGTCCACAACAGAAGTGCTGCGCGATGAATGGCAGCCACAATCCTCTGATTCTGCCCTATCTCCTGGTGTAATGGTACGTGTCTATGCAGGCGAATACGAGGGCGTCATTGGTCGCATAGACTATCTTTTTGTTCATGAGCGTGTCTTTCGTGCCGGTATACGCGCCCGCGCCGTGCGTCTGCGCCTGGACGATGAATCTTTTTGTATCGTTCCGCTGCCTCTTGTAGAAAGAATCAGGTAGAGATATTATCCACATTTTGCACGAGTTATCCACACATTCAACAAAAATATGTGGATAACGTGCGGTCATTTTTTCGATAAAAGAGCTTTTGGAAGAGTGCGAATCTACTGGAGTAAGATCAGCGAGTGTCCCTGCATGTCCTTCGGTTGCGGAATACCCATAACTTGTAAGACGGTAGGCGATACATCGGCGAGCATGCCATCGTTGCGTAAGTGGGCCTGAGCAAACGTTGGAGCCACGAGGTAGAGTGGCACGGGATAGGTCGTGTGTGATGTAAATGGCTTGCCGCTGTCGTATTCGATCAACTGCTCAGCGTTGCCATGATCGGCCGTAATCAGTAATGCTCCACCAACGGCAAGTGTCGCCTCCACAATGCGACCAACGCCCGCGTCAACCGTCTCAACTGCTTTAATCGTTGCATCCAGCACGCCTGTATGCCCCACCATATCCGCGTTGGCGTAGTTCATGATGACAAGATCATACTTGCCGCTGCGAATCTGTTCGACGGCGGTGTCGGTGATGCCAGCCGCGCTCATCTCTGGCTGAAGATCATAGGTCGCTACTTTCTGTGAGGGCACCAGGATACGATCTTCGCCCTTGAATGGTACCTCCCGCCGTCCATTAATAAAGAAGGTGACATGAGCATATTTCTCTGTCTCGGCCGTATGAAATTGAGTGAGTCCCTGGTCTGAGATGACACGTGCCAGGGGCATCTCGACCTCGTCCGCCCGATATGCAACCTCGGCGTCCAATCCCTCTTCGTATTGCGTCATCATAATATAGACTAGATCGGCGAGACGCAGACCTCGGTCAAACTTGCCTTCCACCTGTGGAGGCAGTTCTTGCAGCACAAAGGCTTTGGTAAGCTGGCGTGCGCGGTCGGGGCGGAAGTTATAATGGATGACGGCATCTCCAGCCTTGACAGTGGCTACCGGATGACCCTCTTCCATAATGACTGTGGGCAAAATAAACTCGTCCGTCACCTTTTTATCGTAGGATTGTTGGATCGCGTCCAGGGCGGAAGCGGCCTGCTGGCCCTCGCCACGTGTCATGGCGAAATAGGCCATGCCTGTGCGCTCCCAGCGATTGTCCCGATCCATTGCATAGTAGCGTCCGCTGACTGTTGCTACTTTTGCCGGATGTGCTCCACCGATCTCTTTCGCACGCGTCTCTAGCTTCTGCATGAAATCGATGCCACCCGTCGGTGAGGCATCACGCCCATCGGTGAAGGCGTGAATATAGACGCGTTCGATCTCGTGCATCGCGGCCAGGTGCAGCAGCGCTTCAAGATGAGTCTCGTGCGCATGTACTCCGCCGTTGCCGAGCAGGCCACAAATATGGAGCTGCGATTGATTCTTTTTCACATGCTCGACAGCTTTTAAAAAGGCTGGATTGTTGAAGAAGCTGCCGTCTTTTATCGACTCGCTCACCCGTGTGTAATCTTGTAGGACGCGCTTGCCTGCACCGATGTTTTGATGCCCTACCTCAGAATTGCCCATCTGCCCCTCTGGTAGCCCCACCGCTTCTCCCGAAGTTCTCACGGCTGTGGAGGGCCATTCACGTCCGATCCGATCGATATTTGGAGTGCGCGCCAGAGCAATTGCATTCCCCTCTTTACGAGGGTTGATGCCCCAGCCATCCATAATAATGAGCACAAAAGGGCGTGGCCGCCCGGAAGATGTTGTCATATGCTGTTTCAACTCCAATCTGCTTAGTAATTGAAAGAAATAAGCTGTTTATCCGCCACTATTGTAGCATGCGCGATTCCATGCGCATAGATACAATGAGGAACTTATTGTATCCCGCAACGTGTTTGCTTCGTGTTCTTGATAGAGTAAACAAACCAGGATAAAGTGGAAGCTTTATCTCTGCATGTACAGTTGAACGAGAAAACAGGAGAGAACCTATGGGCCAGTTGAGCACGTACATTATTATATTGGTTGCCATCTTCGTCGTCGTCGGCATTATTATAGCTGTGGCTATGGTGCGCTCTCGCAATAATGGAAAAAGTGTGTCGAGTACGACCGCACCAATGCCTGACCGTGAGCAGAGCAACAAACATACACGGCTAGATAACACCGTTGATACTTCTTACAATGGCTCCTCTCCTCGCAATGAAAGAGAACGCAATCGCTCTTAAGTCAGTATCTATACAACCTCTGAGAAGAGTCTGTCTGACTGGTTATATAGTATTAGTTAAACTATCCGCCACCAAAGAACGTATATATCGTAGGGTTGTAGCACTAAGACTAGTGAGCAGTGTTGTACCGCCTACTACCTACACTCAATCTGAGCCTTGATACTGATTATTCAGGAAGGATAGTTATGAATAGAACAAACAAGTATGCTGTTCGCAAAAAGGTGAGCAAGGGGCTACTTGCCACCTTTACTGCGCTGTGCATGCTGCTTGTCACTTCTGTGACTGCATTTGCTGCCACTGTCAATTTACATGACCAGGGAAATATTTTAAATGCTTCCCAGGTACAGAGCGCCGCGTCCTCGTTATCAAAGCCTCTCGACATCTACACGGTATCCAGCTTTAACGGCACAAATCAGGCGTTTGTGAGTACCGCGAAACAGTATATTAATAATCCGGATAAGATCGTGATGGCAATTAAGCCAAGTTATCTCACGATCGTTGGCGGTAAAAATGTAGGTCTGTCTAGTAGTCAGTATAATGACGCTGTTCAGTCTTTTATCAGCGACTACAATAAAAACAAGAATTATACAAGCGCGACTGTCGCTGCTATTGGTTCGCTGCGCAATAATCTGAGCGGAGGCGGCGTTGTACCAGGTGTCGGCGGTGGTAGTGGGATCTTCGGTACCGTCTGCTGTATTGGCGTGATTGCGTTAATAGCAATTGCGGCCTTTACCTTCCTGCGTCGTCGGCAGAATGTTGGGAGTGCCGGTGGTGGTCTAGGTGGCTTTGGTGGCTTTAGACGGAATCCAAATCCTCCTATCGTGAACCAACCTTATAACAACCCGTATAACCAGGGCGGTTATCCTCCTAATTATCAGGGTGGATATCCTCCCAACTATCAAGGCGGCTATCCTCAGCAAGGTGGTGGGATCGGTCCATTAGGTGCTGGTGGTCTGGGCGCGGCGGCTGGTGGCCTGGTTGGTTATGAACTGGGCAAAAACGCTGGCGAGCGTGAAGGTGATCGTGGTGATCAAGGTGGCTTTGCGGGAGACTACGGCGCTGGCGCTGGTGGAGGCTTCGGAGGAGATCAAGGGCAAGGCGGAGGCTTCGGAGGAGATCAAGGCGGAGGCTTCGGAGGTGGAGGCTTTGGAGGAGGAGATCAAGGTGGGGGTGGATTCGGAGGGGGAGATGGAGGTAGTTTTGGTGGTGGAGATTCGGGTGGCGGCTTTGGTGGTGGAGACTCAGGCGGTGGTGGTGGTGGCAGCTTCTAACTAAATAAGGTATAGCGGGGAACATGTCGTTCCCCGCTATACCTTATTTATAGTCACTCTAAGAGAGTGTCTAACACCCGTCATTACATTCTCGCGCCTTCGGCGCTCGTTGTAGGATCTATACTTTTCCTTTTTCTCCCTTTTTAAGCATTGCTTAAAAAGGGAGAAAAAGGAAAAGTATAGATCCTACAACCTCTTCAGGCAGCGAAGCTGCACTCTCTAAGTGATAATAAAAAAGGGGCGGGTTGCCGACATAAGCAACCCGCCCCTTTTTTATTATCACTTAGAGAGTATTCACTCTTCAGAATTAGATGTATCGAGGCGGCGGCGGTTGGGATTGCGGCGCACTATGTCCGCGACGTGGATGCGGCTTATAGCACGTGAAAGTTCGGCCTGCAGCTCAGCGCGCTCAGCATTTGAGTGTACGTCTGCTAGCCGATCTTGTGCGGTACGGCGTGCCTCTTCTGCTCGCGCCTCGTCGATTTCGTCTGCATACTCCGCTGTATCAGCGAGCACGGTGACGCGATCGTTCGAGACCTCTAGAAAGCCTCCTGAGACGAAGAGGATCTCCTCCGACCCTCTCAGCTTAATGACCAGTGGGCCAGCGCTGAGCAGGGTGAGCAGGGCCTCGTGGCGTGGCAGAATGCCGATCTGCCCTTCGGCTCCAGGAGCATCGAGAATATCGGCCTCGCCGTTATAGAGCTCGCGCTCGGCGGTCACCACCTCGACATGCAATGTGTTGCGTGTCGCCATCGCTTAATCCTTCTTCTGATCGGCATCGAAGGCCGCCGTCACATCCTCGATTGCTCCCTGTAACAGGAAGTAGTTCTCAGGAATGTTGTCGGCTTTACCCTCAAGGATCGCTTTAAAACTGCGGATGGTGTCCGCGACCTTTACATACTTGCCCTCGCGACCTGTAAAGGCTTCAGCGACCGCAAATGGTTGAGAGCAGAAGCGCTCTATTTTACGGGCGCGCGCTACCGTCAGCTTATCTTCGTCAGAGAGCTCGTCCACACCCAGGATTGCGATGATGTCCTGTAGCTCTCGATAGCGTTGAAGAACGTTCTGTACTCCACGAGCTGTATCATAATGCTCTTGACCAACGATCGAGGCATCCAGGATACGGCTGGTTGAGCCGAGTGGATCGACGGCGGGATAGATGCCTCGCGACGCGATAGCGCGCTCTAACACAATCGTGGAGTCCAGGTGAGCAAAAGTTGTGGCCGGAGCCGGATCGGTGTAGTCGTCGGCGGGCACGTAGACGGCCTGCATCGAAGTGATCGAGCCTTCTTTAGTTGAGGTGATGCGCTCTTGTAGCTCGCCCATCTCTTCCGCCAGGTTTGGCTGATAACCCACTGCGGACGGCATACGTCCCAGCAGGGCCGACACTTCTGCTCCTGCCTGTGTGAAGCGGAAGATGTTGTCAATGAAGAGCAGAACGTCTCTGTGCTCTTCGTCGCGGAAGTACTCGGCGATTGCCAGTCCGCTCAGCGCGACGCGTAGGCGAGAGCCAGGAGGTTCGTTCATCTGACCGAATACCATTGCCAGGCGGTCGATCACTTTGGCTTCCTGCATTTCATGGTACAGGTCGTTGCCTTCGCGGGTGCGTTCGCCCACGCCAGCGAAGACGCTATAACCACCATGTCCTTTTGCAATGTTGTTAATCAGTTCCTGAATGATAACCGTCTTGCCAACCCCTGCGCCACCGAACGTTCCAACCTTACCACCTCTCATGAATGGGCAGATGAGGTCGATCACTTTAATGCCAGTCTCCAGAACCGCGACATCCGAAGATTGGTCCTCTAGATTGGGAGCGGGACGGTGAATGGGATAGCGTGGCGCGTCAGTGACTTCTGGCATATTATCAATTGCTTGACCGAGCACATTGAAGATACGGCCTAGCGTTTTAGGGCCGACGGGTACGCTGATAGGCTGACCAGTATCATAGGCATCTGCACCGCGTTGAAGGCCGTCCGTTGCACCTAGTGCAACGGTGCGCACCCAGTTATTGCCCAGCAACTGCTCCACCTCAAGTGATAGGTCGGTCTTGGCACCAGCCGGGCGCGTTATAATTTCGTTGTAGATCTCTGGAATCTTATCCTGGGGGAACTCTATGTCTACCACAGCTCCCAGGACCTGCACGACTTTTCCTTTCGTGCGCGTTTCTGTTACTGTCATCTATCTCTCCATTGCAGAAGTACTTCTGCTCCTGCTTTCCTTTGTCTCGTTATTATGCCTCGGAACCAGCTACGACCTCAAGAATCTGTGTTGTGATAGCGGCCTGACGCACTTTGTTATAGGTCAAAGTGAGATCCTGCACAAGATCGTTCGCATTATCGGTCGCATTTTTCATTGCAACCATCTGCGCTGAATCCTGACTGGCTACCGTCTCAAGCAGAGCTTGATATACTTGCACATCTACGTAGCGTGGAAGCAGAGCTTTAAAAATTTCTGCTGCGCTTGGCTCGTAGACATAGTCGATTGCCTCTTGCTCTTCCTGCTCGCCCTCTTCTTTCGGGGGTGGCTGGACGGGCAGCAACTGGATGGTCGTTGGCTGCTGCGTGACCGTATTGATAAACTTTGCATAGACCAGGTAGACGACGTCAACCTCTCCTTTTAGGAAAGAATCGACGGCGACCTGGGCAATCGCTGACGCATCGGAGAGCGCTGGTCTATCGCCGTAGTTGGTGAACTCGGCGAGCATCTTTTCCTGTATGCGCACGACGAAGTTGCGTCCTTTACGGCCTACGGCTACGTAGTTGATATCGGGCGTCCGTCCCTGGCTTGCTAGTCTGCGTTTTTCCTGCTCGCCAGTATTAAGCGCCTGACGATTAATGTTTGCTGGCAGCGCACCGCTGAAGCCACGATCGGGCGAGATCAGTACGATCCCTATATTGCGTACAGGACGCTCTTTTAACAGCGCCAGGTCCTCGACAATCGTATCATCGCCGGAAGCGGCGACGGCGGCCAGACGGCCGACAAGCTCGCGGATCTGGTCAGCATACGGGCGAGCTTGCTCGACCCGTTGCTGGGATCTGCGCATTTTGCTGCTTGCGACCATCTGTAAGGCTTTTGTTGTCTTCGCAATATTTTTGACTGAGCGGATGCGCTGCCGAATTTCTCGGGTTGATGGCATGAAAGCTGCCTCCTAGCGCTTTTGCAGTTGCTGCGGCTGCTCTTCTTGTCCTGGTGCCGCCGTCTTCTGATAATCCTCGACAGCAGCTCCGAGCTGTTTTAGCTGGTCGCCGCTCATCTTGTTACGGCCATTGACCGATGTCTCAATGATGTTGTTCTGTAGATCCTGGTAGTTGGCATCCATGAAGCGGTAGAAATCAGTCTCCCACTGCGCGACCAGGTTCAGCGGCACATCGTCAATGTAGCCATTGGTCACCGCGTAGATGATCATGATCTGTTTCTCGACCGGCACAGGGCGATACTGCGGCTGTTTTAGAATTTCCAGAATGTGGCGTCCACGGTCGATACGTGCCCGCGTCGCCTTGTCCAGGTCGGATGAGAACTGAGCGAATGCTTCAAGATCACGGAACTGCGAAAGATCGAGTTTCAGCGAACTGGATACCTGGCTCATACCTTTTGTCTGCGCACTACTTCCCACGCGAGAGACGGAGATACCAACGTTCAGAGCTGGCCGCTGACCTGCGTTGAAGAGATCGGTTTCCAGGAAGATCTGTCCGTCGGTAATCGAGATCAGATTGGTTGGAATATAGGCCGAAACGTCGTTTGCTCGAGTCTCAATAAGTGGCAGAGCGGTCAATGAGCCATTGCCATAATCTTTACTGAGGCGCGCGGCACGCTCTAGCAAGCGTGAATGCAGATAGAAGACATCGCCGGGGAATGCCTCGCGTCCAGGAGGGCGACGAATGATCAGCGAGATGTTACGATATGCTTCTGCGTGCTTGGTCAGGTCGTCATACACAATCAGTGCATCGCGCCCGGACTCCATGAACTCTTCTCCCATCGCGCAACCGGCGTAGGGTGCGAGATATTTCAATGGTGCGGGATCGGCTGCGCTTGAAGCTACGACGATTGTATACTCCATCGCGCCATGCTCTTCAAGGATTGCGACGGTACGTGCGATCGAAGAGTTCTTCTGACCGATGGCGACATAGATACAGAATAGATTTTTGCCCTTCTGGTTGATGATCGTATCGATTGCCACCGCCGTCTTACCCGTCTGGCGGTCACCGATGATCAGTTCGCGCTGACCGCGGCCAATCGGGATCATGCTGTCGATGGCTTTGATCCCGGTCTGCACGGGCTGATTCACCGATTGGCGCGTGATAACACCGGGGGCGATGCGCTCGACCGGGCGGGTCTTATTGGTATCGATTGGACCACGCTCATCAAGAGGCTGTCCCAATGGGTTCACGACGCGACCGAGTAGGGCATCGCCGACTGGTACCTCTACGATACGACCAGTAGTGCGCACCTCATCGTCTTCACGAATATGTGTATAATCACCCAGAATTGGGCAACTGACCGTCTCCTCTTCAAGGTTGAAGGCCATGCCAAACAGTCCTGTACGGGGAAATTCTACAATTTCAAGATATCTCACGTCTTGCAGGCCATAGACGCGTGCGACACCGTCCTGTACGGTGATTACCGTGCCGACGCTGGCTGTCGATGTTGTATCACCATCAAATCCTGCAATATTTCGCTCTATGATAGAACTGATTTCATCAGCCCAAGTGGCCATCGCTATTCCTCCTAGCGTTTCCTGGAGTTCTCTTTGTCCAATTTCTTTTTATACAGTATAAGTATATAATTTCGCTGCATGCATCCTATCAATGATAGAAGATTCAGGCGAATGCTTTACGGAGATCGGGCTGTCTACCTCTCAATCCCTTGTGCCTGAGCTGGGGATTGAGGAGTTGTTGGATATGTTGGCGTTGGCGCTGGGCCATACCCATCATCGTTGTCTGCAGCAAAGTCTTCGGGGGCAAAACCAGTGCTGCTGGATGAAATACCTGCAAGCAACTGCTGTTGAAGCACATGTAATCGATTGCGTATGCTGCCATCTATCACCTGGTCTCCTACACGAGCCACGACACCGCCTAAAATCCCTGCATCAATCCGAGTATGCATAATTATCTGTTTACCGGTTCTGTGCTCAAGCACTCGCTGAATCTGGGCACCCTCCGTCCTGTCCATCTCGGCTGCCGTCGTGACTTCTGCGACTGCCTGGTTGCGATAATCAAGCACCAGCTTTTCGAGTTCAGTTGCAATATTCGGCATTACTTCGACTAGTTCTCTTTGGACAATGAGCAATGCGAGATTGAGCGAGGTAGGCAGGACGTGAGGCGTGAGTGCATCGCGTAAAACCTTTTCTTTACGCTGCGTAGGAATCTTCGGCTCGCGTAGTAAGTAGGACAGCTTCCGCTGCCCAAATAACTGCGCTATGCCTTGCACATCATCGAGCGTGCGATCAACAGTATTCTGCCTACGCGCGATCTGAAAAATGGCCTCGGCGTAGCGACGTGCAATCGCTCCTTTAAGCATTAGTTGTTCCTCGCCCGATCACTAGTCGTTACAAACTCTTCTACCAGGCGGCGATTGTCCGTGCTATCGACGGAGCGATTAATGACTCTGGTGGCGGCGTCGATGGAAAGATTCACGACCTCGCGGCTTAACTCCATGCGTGCACGGCTGGCCTCTTGCTGAACACGGGCGATCTGCTGCTGACTAATCCTTTCAGCTCGATCGCGCGCTTCTGCTTCAATCTGACTTGCTGCCTGCTCAGCATTTTTAGTAGCTCTTTCCAATGTGTCCTGCGCCTGACGTTTGGCCTCAAGTATGATCTGCTCAGAGCGCTGTGTGGCCTCGGCCAGATCCTGTTTGGCTTTCTCGGCGTTTTCGATGCCTTCACGGATTAATGCCTGCCGCCTCTCCAATGTTCTTTGAAGAATGGGCAGGAAATATCTCCAGAGGAGTACGAAGACGATAAGAAAGCTAATCAACTGCGATAGAAATGCAGCACCGTTAATACCCAGTGAACCCAGGCCGCCGCTTTGTGCAGCGAGTATAGATGCAACTTGCATGTTAGCGCTTCCTTTCGTCAGAAGTGGTAATCTCTACCTCTCCTTACGTAATACGGAGACGTGGCGTGATGCGTCTCTTCCACAATCTTCATTACCCGGTAAGAGGTGTGCTAGAAACAACGCGCTACGTCTCCATGTTACACGTGTACGATTTACTACTTGGCAACAGGAACAAACAGGATCAGCAGAGCAACGACCAGTGCGTAAATAGCGATAGCTTCTGCGAACACGATTGAAAGAATCATGTTGGTCTGAATGGTAGGTGCCGCTTCTGGGTTACGACCGATGGCCTCTAGAGCTTTAGCAGCCAGAAGGCCGATCGCGATGCCCGGTCCGATAGCACCGACACCAATTGCAATTGCAGCAGCGAATTGTACATTCATGATGAAAAATCCTCCTTAGGGACGAATAAATTTGCAATGAAAATGTTGATTGCAAAATGTTGCAAAATACTATATATGCAGTCGCAGCAAGAAAAACTGCGAGTAGCAAGCTTGTTGTTAATGCACTAATGTGCAGCAGCCTCCCGAGCAACGTTCTCTTCGTACTCGTGTACCGCCTCGTGCTCACCCTCTGGATGCTGATGGCTGCTCGTGCCAACTTGCATAAAAAGTAGAGTCAGGAATGCGAATACAAACGCCTGAATGACCGCAACGAACAGTTCAAATGGAATGAAAATTACGGTGGCGAAGACTGGTAGTAAGAAGGCGAAGACGGCCAGTAGGACGCTACCGGCGAAGATGTTGCCGAAGAGACGGAAAGAGAACGAGATAATTCTTCCCAGTTCGCTGACGATCTCTAAAAGGCCAACAATGAACTCAACGATGCCTAGTGGACCATTTTTGATCAACGCTCTTATGTTGATGTATTTGCTTAAATGCTCTCCTGGCCCTAGCAACTGAAAGCCAAAGATCTGCGTAACTACAACGGAGACTACAGCCATAGCTATCGTCAAATTGAGATCAGTTGTGGCAGGGCGAATCCAGGGGATGATTTTATTCGAGTCAGCGCCGAGGAGTAGAAAGCCCAATACCGGCTGACCGACTAATGGACCATGCTCCGTAGTAATCGATCCAATCGTATCTACTCCAGGAATCACGTCCAGCAGGTTCGCAAACACAATAAAGAGGAAGAATGTGGCCACGAGCGGAAAAAATCTTTTCCCTTTTTCTTTTCCTGAAACACCCTCGACCAGGCCCTGTAGAAACTCTATCACCCATTCAAGAGCGTTTTGTAATCCCGTAGGGATCAGATCTCTGCGCCGTGTGCCAAAGTAGAACAGCGCCACCAAACAAATAATCGATATCCAGGTACACAAAAGTGTATTTGTTAGCCATTCTAGCCCAGGGACGCCCGGAAACAACGCCTCTGGTGCTATGACTATGCCAGGAAGTCTCCACAGATTCACTCGGCTTCCTCCCTATTTACCGAGCACTGCAAGGTCTGGTTTCGCGCTTGAGGGCACCGTCTACCTCACTTTTGAAAGACACTCTTGTATAAACGGTATGCGCCATAAAATCCCGAGATCAGGCCAAGCAGCAGCCCGAGAAGTACTAATAATGGTCCGGTATGTAGAAGGCCATCAAGGTAAGATCCTGCAATGGCACCGATGGCGATGGGGATGGCTATCGTGAAGCCCATGCCGCTCAGGGCCCCTAATGTTCCCATTATCGAAGGGTTGGGCGGTCTCTCTTTCATCCTTGTAATCCCATCTGTTTTCTCTCATTTGCACCAGTCGGATTATAGCACATGGAACATTCTTATTGCAAGAATAGCTCTATGTTTTGTACTACTACAAACTTCATTTTCTATTGTTTTATTTATTTTCCATTTTGCCCTATTTGCACGAAGTGCAAATAGGGCAAAATGGAAAATAAATAAAACAATAGAAAATGCTCTTGAGGGTTTAGTAACCCTTGTTCTTATCTACAAGATTATAAAGCTGCTCACCGGCCAGATAGCGTTTCAGGTTAGCTTCGAATATCAGCATAGCCCTCTCCTGGTAGTGAGGCGTGAGCCCTGTTACGTGAGGGCTGATGATGACGTTTGGCAATTGCCAGAATGGGCTATCGGCTGGCAATGGTTCTTGTTTAAAGACATCGAGGGCTGCGCCTGCGATACGCTTACTCTGGAGCGCGTGAAATAATGCATCCTCGTCGCACACATCGCCACGAGCGATGTTGACGAGAAATGCGCTCTCCTTCATCGCGTTAAATGCATCAGCGTTAAAGAGATTTCTCGTCTGAGGAGTGAGTGGCACGGCGATGACGACCACATCGCATTCTTTGAGCAGCTCATGGAGTTGCTCTATCTTGTAGTAGCGTTCGGGTAGCGTCCCATCGGGGTCGCCGATGCCTGGCAGCATAAAACCACGATCGTGATGGTCAGTGCTCTGCTGAGTGGCGAGTATACGCATATCAAAGGCTTTAGCCAGCCGGCCAACCTCTCGTCCGATACTGCCGTATCCAATGATGCCGATGGTTTTGCCGTGTAATTCTTCTGGCATCGATGTACGGCTGAAGTCTTCCTGGGGTGACCACTCGCTCTTCTTCTGTAGCTCTAGCAGTTGCGGTATGCGGTGGTACCAGGCAAGAAGGGATGTGAGAACATATTCCGCGATATTGATACTATGTACACCACTTGATGTGGTAAACTGAACGTCACTCTTAAATAAGGGTTGCGTTAGCACCTGGTTGGCACCTGCCGAAAAGAGCTGCACCCAGCGTAGGTTGGGAGCCTGTTCCGACGTCGGGAAATCACCACCACTCATGTGCAGTATTTCGACGTTTTTCCAGAACTCCTCAGAAATATCCGCGACGTGTTTCCCTGGATGGAATTCAAAGCGAAGGTCAGGTGATACTTGCTCCAGGCGCTGCTGCCATTGCTCTGTTATCGCCGTCTCCATCAGCACCAGATGTGTCTCGGTCTTTTGCATAATGAACAATCCCTGCTTAAAGTGTATACATAAACTGTCGTTGTCCTACTTTATAATACTATGGCATTCTTTCAATGGAGACAGTTATGACCTTTATCTCATTGTTTGCTCCATAAATATTGATCTCGAACGTCTCCATACAAGCTGCCTGCTGTACTACAAGTAGGCTCTATCACTACTATACATCAAAAGCGGACACTTCGGTGGAAGAAAATGCGGTTTACAAGGCCGGCAGGGCGTGCTAGAACAATGAAATCTGTTGTATGATTTTAAAGAGACATCTCTTCTCAACCCTGAGATGTCAATTGAAAGGGCTCTAAGGAGGAGAATTACAGTATGACAGATGATCGCAATGTCGATATAGTTAGTACATTCCAATTTTCGCAGGCCTCATTGGCACTATTGCGCGAGACCGCGCAAGCGAACGTCCTCTGCACCTCGAGCACAGAGGATTTTCTAGCGCGTTTGCAGACTGCTGAAATTCTCTGCTCATACTGGCTGCCGAATAATTGGCGTGAGCTGGCTCCGCGTCTGCGCTGGCTCCAGGCATCGGGAGCAGGTATCGATGGGTTGCGTTCAACCGGTATTTTAGATGTGACGAGTGGTGTGATAGTCACGACCGCCGTTGGCATTCACGCGGCAACCATAGGCGAATACGTTTTTGGCAGCATGCTTATGTTTAACCGCACCTGGCCTGAAATGGTTCGTTTGCAGGATCGCCACGTCTGGCCGCGCAGCGCAAACTGGTATAAACTGGGAGGGCGTGAGCTAGACAACCAGACTCTGGGCATTATTGGCCTCGGCAGCATCGGGCGGCGTGTGGCGCAATTGGGTAAGGCTTTTGGCATGCACGTGCTGGCTACGAGGCGTACGGTTCACGGCGGCGAAAGTGATCCTGATGTAGATCAAATCTATCCACTGGAGCGCCTGCACGATATGTTGCGCCAGTGTGACTATGTGGTACTCGCAGTTCCTCTGACGGCGCAGACCGAGAGGTTGATCGGCGAGGCGGAGTTGCGCGCCATGCGGCCTCATACCTATCTGGTCAACGTCGCTCGTGGACAGATTATCGATGAGAGAATATTGATTCGAGCGCTGCAAGAAGGCTGGATTGCGGGTGCGGGCCTGGATGTGGCCGAAGAGGAGCCTCTACCATCAGAGAGTTCTCTGTTTTCTCTGCCCAATGTTATTTTGACTCCGCATATTTCTGGTGTCAGTGTTCATTATGATAAGCGTCTGACAGAATTATTCGCGGATAATCTGCAGCGTTATCGTTCCAACAGGCCGCTGCGGAATCTTTACGATCCTGTTCGTGGTTATTAATTTCTTTCGGTATCCTAAAAGCGGATCGTTCAAGTTGCATCCAGCCATCGTCAGTATACCGAAGAAAACCGAAAGAATCTAGTGGTTTTAGATTAGAGTAGAGAGGAAAAAAATGAGTACAGATCTGGGTCTCGTGACCCTACTTGGAGCTGATGCTGTCGGCCAGCCCGGCCAGCGCCGCTTCCGTCTTTTCATACGTAGCTTATCAGGCTCCGCGATTACCTGGATGGAAAAGGAGCAGATCTCGGGCCTGTCCGAAGCTCTTGATCGCTCTCTTGCCCTGATTACTGAAGGGCAGGTATTGCGTACAGAGGCTCGTGCCGGCGGGCAGCCTTTCGCCGTACAGATGCCCACTGATTTCCCTCGCCATCCAACCTATGAGTTCCAGGCTGGACAGATTCGCCTCAATTTCGACGAGAGTGACAACTATTTTTCGCTTTCCGCCACTCCCCTAGATGTAATTGCTGAGAGTGGTCAGGAGCCACAGGTGGTCATGCGTGAGGACGAGGCGCTCTCTTTCTCTTTCACGCGACAGCAGGCTCAAGATCTTTCCAGCACCATTCAGTATGTCGTAGCAGGTGGCCGGCCTGTCTGTCCCTTATGCCATACGCCGCTTGATGGCGGACCGCATGCTTGTGTGAAGCAGAATGGTCATCGTGAGATCTTACAATCAGGAGAGGAGGAGGGAGAGGACGCATAAAGAGGGCGCGATCATTCGCGCCCTTCATAATTGCATGCAATTATAGTGTTGGGATAGTTCCAGATCGAGACCATCCTTTAGCTGAAAAAGAGCTATACTTTTTAGCAAGATAGTGAAAGCTACCTAACCGCTGGCCTTGCGAAAACCTGATCCCGAGTAGGAACATCTAGCCGCCAACTACTCGTGGAACCATAACTATTTGTTCTGCTGTGGCGTCAAATTGTTCGATGCGCTGCACTGGCTTACCGTCTACTACACGAAATGCGGTCGCGCCTTTTGCTCTCTCTTGCGCAAAGATCCGCTCCGCCTCGCGGACAGCAGCAATCGCCTCGGAGTCACCAACCTGAGCTCTCTTTTCGTCCCAGGTAAGACGGTCATCTCCACGCCGTGACATCACCCGTAACATTCCCACTGTCGTTCCTCCTTCGGGTCTATGCTATGCAAAAACATAGCAATTGCCAACGAAAACTTGTATGAACTACCTTTTGCAGTAGCTAGCTAATTTAGCCTACCAAACGAACTACGTAGAACTGATGAGAGAGGACATGCATGCACCTGTCTCTCTTCAATCATACTTGTTGGTCAGCCAGATGGACCTCGACCACCTCTTCGTCTGTGCCTATATATACATACGTCTACCAGTGGAAAATGTATATGAGACGAAATAGGTTGATACTACTATTGTACGTGAGACTCAAAAGATAGTCAATGGCTAGCCAAATCTTTTTAGGTATTCTACATTTTTTACGCTCTTGCCCACTTTCATACTTCGTATGAAAGTGGGCAAGAGCGTAAAAAATGTAGAGGAGGGACTCTACTTTTTGGCGTTTACTATGACGAGGCCAACGGTACCTGGGCCAGTATGCGTGCCCAGTACGGCCCCTAGCTTATAGCGCGCAACATTTCCTTTATATGCCGCTTTAACGGCCTCGGCGAGCTGAGCTCCTACCTCTTCATTCGATTCCGCTATGGCTAGTTGCTCGATCGGATCGCTATTAAGGGCGAGTTGTATCAAGCGAGCAAATGCTTTACTACGAGTGCGTGGCTGCTCACCCGCGACGACTGCACCCTCTTTCAAAGAGATGATAGGCTTGACGTTCAGCATATTTCCTAGAAATGCTCTGGCTCCTCCGATACGACCTCCACGGTGTAGATATTCGAGCGTGTCAAGTACCACGAGGATGCGGGTACGTGCAAATTGGTCCTCGATGTGCTCTTTCATCGTTTCCACACTCAGACCTTCCTGCGCCTCAGCTACCGCTTTTTGCAGTCCAAGAAACATGCCTGCGCTGATGCTTTCGGAGTCAACAACCTCGATCGGTACCTTTCTCTCTTCTTCCGGCAGAGTATTCCGCGCCGTAAGAGCCGACTGATAGGTGCCACTGAGCTTAGATGAGAGATGGACGGAGAGGATGCCGTCGGCACCTTCTTCCATAAGTTGTGTATACGCTGCCTGGAACTGTGCCGGTGGTGGCTGCGAGGTGCGTGGCAGGCTCTTGCTCTCCTGCAATTTCTTGTAGAAGCTTGCGTTATCCAGATCTACGTTATCCAGATACTCTTCATCTCCAAAAAATACAGTAAGAGGAACAACTGTAATGCCCAGAGCTTCTGCGACCTCTGGCGAGATATCAGCCGTACTATCTGTCACGATGCGAACAGTCATCGAAAGCCTCCTGCGATACATTCAGGTCTATAGTAGAGCAATAAACCTATTCGACTGAGAGAATATAGGCATAATAGGCTTGACCACCGTCTACAACCTCGATTTCGAGGTGTGAGTGCTCAATTTTAATGCGATGGGCCGTCTCCTGAGCCTGTTCCGCCGTAACATCTTCGCCGTAGTAGAGCGTTATGATCTCATAATCGCCTATGTTCATACGGCGTAGAGTATCGCGCAGAGCATGCTCCATGTTCTGGCTAGCGACCGCGAGGTTACCGTTGATAACTCCAATAAAGTCTCCTTCGCGTACATGCAGCCCGCCAAGTTGCACTGAGCGTACGGCTGTGGTAATCTCTGCAGTTTGTACGGTGGAGATGGCGTGCGTCATGGTCTCGCAGTTGACGCTGAACTCGGCCTCAAAGTTAAAGCTGAGCAGCGCGGCAATGCCTTGTGGAAGCGTCTTACAAGGGACGACACAGATATCTTTTTGTGTCAGGCTCACGACTTGTTGGGCACTTAAGATGACGTTGCTGTTATTCGGCAAAATAATGATTTGTGATGCCGGACTTTTTTCAACTGCATCCAGCAGCTCTTCTATGCTGGGATTCATGGTTTGTCCGCCTGAGACGATCGAGTTGACTCCCAATCCTTTGAATACCTTCTCGAAGCCTGTTCCCGAAACAACGGCGACTGTGGCTATCTGTACAGGCGTTTCTATAGATTCTGTTTCGTCGTCGTGACTATGTTCGGCGGCACTCTCGGCTGCATAGGTCAGGCTCTGCTCCTGAAGATTCTCGATGTTGATATCCAGCAGACTGCCCAGACCAACTCCGTAGTCAAGAATTTTGCCGGGCGTGGGTGTATGTGTATGTACTTTTAGCAGCTTCTCATCACCGGCGACGACGGTTGAGACTCCACCCATGTCGATAATAGTCTGGCGGATCTTTTCGACGTCGAGGTTGCTCCCCTGGAGTAGGAAGACGACTTCGTAGCCAAACTCCTCTTCAACGCTGACGCGTCCCTTCTTAATTTGTGGTTTGGCTGTTGGATGTTCCCGCGTTGCTGTCGCGGAAGAGAGCTCTGCCTGAGCTTGAGGAGTGTTTATCTCGCCACGTACGTAGCGCAGGATGCCTTCTAAGAGTGTGTAGAAGCCCTGTCCACCCGCGTCTACCACTCCGGCCTGCTTCAAAGTAGGCAGCATATCGGGTGTCCGTGCGACTGCCTGTCGTGCCGTTGTAGCCGCTGCCTGTAAGAGTGAGATGAGGTCATCGCCCCGTTCCGCGCTCTGTCTCGCCCCTTCAGCACTTTCGCGAACAACCGTAAGAATAGTTCCTTCAACTGGCTTGAGCACCGCTCGATAGGCGAACGTAGAAGCTTGCTGAAATGCCTCCGCCAGATCCTGCGCGCCGAAGCTCCGCTTATTTTCGAGGCCCGCAGCCAGGCCACGCAGCGTTTGAGAAAGGATAACGCCAGAGTTGCCGCGCGCGCCCAGCAAGGCATCGCGCGCAATCTGTTTGGCAATAGTACTCGCGGATGTCTCCTCGCTATTGACAATGTTGCGTATTGCAGACCTCATGGTGGCCGACATATTCGAACCCGTGTCGCCGTCCGGCACCGGAAAAACGTTTAAGGCGTTAATGCTCTCACGGTTCTCTTCCAGCCATGCTGCGCCTGCAAGAATGGCTTTTCTAAGATCTTGTCCATCAAAGACACTGATACGTCTTGTCCGTTGACGTAGGGCGGGGCGTAGTGTTTGTTCCTCCATAGCCGCTGTGCTACCTTTAGTCCTTTACTTCTTTCTCGGGGTCGTTGGTCCATGGATAAGTCCCTGGACATTTACATTGACCTGAGTGACTGGTGCGCCGAGCATCTTCTCAACCGAGAACTTGACTGCGCTCATGATGTTGTGCGCAACCTCAGATATGCGTAATCCGTATTCTAAGGCAACGTAGACATCGATGCTAATCTGGTCGCTGAGCGTATTTATTCTAACTCCCTGATTGCTCTGCTCTGGCGCAAGAATGATTGCTTGCCCGTTGCGCAGGTGTGGCGAGGCAATGCCTAACACTCCATAGCAGGATAGGGTGGCCTGAACGGCTATGGAGTGTATCGCGTTTGGCAGTACTTCGATCTTTCCTCGGGGGCCTGCGCTGTGCTGTGTCTGTATCGCAGATGCTTTTGGCATACACATGTGTCTTCTCTCTTGCCAAAATAGCCAATATCGGTTATACTCGCATAACGTGTGTGGATTATCCAATCATTGCGCGAGTTTTCTGGATGCAGTATAACAGAGGCCATTAGGATAATCAAGTAAACAAACCATGAGGCATTCCGCGAACCTTCTCCAAAGAAGGAAACGTTTTGTGTCTCTTACAATTTTCGGAGGAAGAGATATGTCTGCAGGACGTTGTGATGTGTGTGAGCGGAAGCCGATGTACGGCAATAACGTTCCATTTTCGCAGCATCGTACGCGCCGTCGCTTTGTGCTGAACGTACAGCGCCGCCGCCTTGAGATCGATGGTGTCACCCGAAACGTGAACATCTGCACCCGTTGTCTGCGTACAATGAGCAAGCTGCCAAAAGTGCGCTGACGTGTTAATGGTCACAGTATTCATAGCGACACCTCTGCAGTAGATTGCATATACTACATTCTCTGTATTATATATAATCTATTGCAGAGGTGCTTCTATTTTTTGTGGAGATGCTCGCGCAAGAGTGTTGACTTCTCCACTGATGTTTTCACCATTTTTGCAGCTATTAGGTGTCGCCCAATACCTGCAAAAATGGTGAAAACATCAGTGGAAAGAGTCTAGAGAGCGGCGGAGCCACAATATGTGAAGCAAACACGCATTGCTACTGCGAGATTACGGGGAGATCTGGTGTCTTGCTATTTTTACGGGTGTTTTCGAAGCGCGTACGCAGTTGACCGCAGGCGGCCGCGATATCGTCTCCGCGTTCGGCGCGCACACTGTTGCTTATGCCTCGCTCAAAGAGAACATTGCGAAACGCGCGAATGGCGTCCGGTCCTGGCGTACTATAGCTTGCTGAAGTAGCATTGACGGGAATGCAGTTGACGTGTGCGAACTGCTGTAACGGAGCCAAAAGTGTGGCGAGCTGCCCTGCGTGTTCCGCCGTATCATTCACGCCTGAGAGCAAGACATATTCGAATGTTACCTGCCGCTTTGTCGCGGCGATGTAGTCTTTGCAGGCCGCTAGAAGTTCGTGCAGCGGATATTTGCGGTTCACCGGCATGGTCTGGCCGCGCAGCTCATCTGTTGGCGCGTGTAGCGAGATGGCCAGATTAACCTGAAGCTGCTCCTGACTCAGCTTACGAATGGCAGGTACAAGGCCAACGGTGGAGACCGTCATATGGCGTGCGCCTAGGTTGAAGCCGTCGGAACTGTTGAGGATGCGCAGGGCTTGTAAGACATTGTCGTAGTTGTGCAGCGGCTCGCCCATGCCCATTAAGACGATATTGGTGATGTGATCGATGGGTGTGCTGCCAGGTAGACCCACTGCGGTCCAGGGATGTGCTCGTAGCTCGCGTGCAAAGTAAAGCACTTGTTCCACAATCTCTCCTGCACTTAAGTGGCGATCGAAGCCCATTTGTCCAGTGGCGCAAAAAGTACAGCCAAAGGCACAGCCGGCCTGGCTGGAGACGCAGACAGTTGCACGTGCACTGCCCTCACCGAGAGGTGGATACAACATTAGCACCGACTCGACCAGCTTTCCATCCGCTAGCTCTAATAATATCTTTCGTGTACGATCATCTTTCGAATGCATCTCGCTCTTGACGATCATTGGCCCAATGCTCGCCTCTTCAGCCAGCAGCATGCGCAATGCCAGCGGAAGATTGCTCGTTGCCGAGAAATCGGTAATAAGCTGCTTGTAGAGCCAATTATAGATCTGTTTTGCGCGAAATGGAGCCTGACCGCGCTCCTTCAACCACTCTTGTAGTTGTGGCAAGCTCAGCGTAAGAAGATCTGTCTTTTTTTGTATCTGAGATGTTGCTGTCGATGTCATATTCATGCACCCATTATAGCACAATCGGGGAATATTCGTATAGCCATTGGTGGAGCGACAATCCCTGTTTTTACCTCCTACTTTTGTTATAATGGTACGTATAGCGTTTAGTGAGAAAATTTTTGGCGTGTGGGTGATACACAAGGAAGAGGACCAGTTTTTATGTCGATCTTGACTGAACAGCCAGAGAAGTCTACGAATCCTGAGCAGCAAAAGGGGATGGCAAGCTTTCGACAAGTGTTAAGAAATCGCAATTTCTTGCTCTTGTGGTTAGCTCAGCTTATCTCTCTGACCATTCTCAACGCAGCAAACTTTGGTCTGATCGTTCTGGTGAATAAGCCGCCCAATGGCACGTTCATGGCTGGTCTCGCCATTATTGCTTTTACTCTGCCTGCCATTCCGTTTAGTGCGATTGCTGGCGCGATTGTGGATAGGATTGATAAGCGTTCTGTGCTATGGATCAGCAATCTGCTGCGCATGGTGACGATGTTGCTGATGTTTGTGTCAACTATTTTCAATCCCTCGGACGTGTGGACGCTCTTTGGCCTGATATTCTTGACCTCGCTGGTTGGACAGTTCTTTATTCCGGCTGAGGGTTCGGCGATCCCCCTGCTGGTTGGCGAGCGCGACCTGGTGCCCGCCCTCTCCCTTTTCCAGATTTCAATGACGCTGTCGCAGGCGATCGGATTTCTCATATTGGGTAGTGTGGCGACACGGCTCTTTCCGCCCTTCTCCTTTCGCATAGGATCTCTCACGCCGCATGTTGAGTCTGTAGATATGCTCTTCTTAATTGCCGCGGTCTTCTATCTTATCTGCGTCGGCTTGATTCTAGCTATTCCACCTCAGGCTTTTCGTCAGCGCTTCCAGCACAGGCACAAGCATGAAACAGATAGTGCGTACTCGGCAGCCAGTCAGGCATTGAGGATGTTGTGGCAGGATATGGTCGGTGGCTGGCGCATCGTGCGTGCCGATCGCCTGCTCTTCTTTTCAGTGATTCAGCTCTCTCTGGTTGGCATCTTGATGCAGTTGATTGGTGAGCTAGCTGGAACCTTTGTGCGCGAGCTGTTGCATCATCCGCCTGAAGACATGTCAATTGTGCTGGCTCCCGCCGCTGTAGGCCTGGTTGGAGCCTCTGTGTTTATGACTCCTATCGTCGAAAGAGTAGGTCGTCTGCGGCTGACGACGATTGGTTTTCTTTCGCTTGCTGGTGGTTTCATCCTCTTGCCCATTTTACAATGGATTGGACAGCGCTTAGATCCAAAGCATGGTGCTGAGTCTCCTGCTTTACTACTGTCTGTGATTATCATTCTCTTCTTGCTGGGCGTTGCTATGGCCTGCGTCAATATTCCCACGCAAACAATCATGCAAGAACATGCGCCAGAGTCTGGCCGTGCCCGCGTCCTCTCGCTCCAATTTATGATTTACAGTGCTGGAACAATCCCTGTCCTTCTCTTCGCCGGCGCTTTTACCGAACTGATCGGCTTTATTCCTCTCATCTTCCTCGTCTCGGCAACGCTGCTCCTCTTCTGCTGGTGGGGAGTAAACTACGTCAAAAAAGGTGATAAACAAAAAGAGGGTTTTGAACAAGACATTGCTGCAACACCAACCGATGATAGAGAAATTGTGAGAGCTTTTGAAGATGAGAAATAGCGACGATCTCTAAAAATGGAGGTGTCTCAAAATCGTTCATGCTTGAGACACCCAATATTCCTCTGTTGAAAGGCCAACTCGTTTAAAGCCACAACGAACAAGCTAGAAGGAACTATATAATATTTCCTATAGCTGCAAATATGTTATTGCTTTGACCAGTAGACGAGAGCTGCGAACGGGTTCCCCTTCTGTGATACTACACTTCCATCGTCTCTCTGCATAAAATATGTGGGTAGGGCATCTCGGATGGCTTGATCACGTTCAGTATTTGGAACAAAGCGGAGTCGTTCGCGTACATCGTCCAGAGCATCATCCCAATCCAGGTACCAGAGGGAAGTAGGGTTGGGAACAATGCGCATCTGCGCAGGGTATCCTAGTTGATGAAGTACGTTCAATGCCTCTAACGCTGCTGGAAGTGAATAGCGTTCCTCATTGTGAAAGCGTTGCCATAATGGCACCAAGACGCCGGTTGGATGATCTAGACCGAGACACAGATAACAGGAACGCTGTGCCGCTGCGTTCATCCCTTCCGCAAACGGAGCAAGGTTGCGCACGCCATACACCACGTTAACCGAGAGGACAACATCTGCTTCAGAAGGATGAGAGTGCGGCCATACTTCTCCTTGCACGGTCACATTCTTCAGTTGCTCCTCCTCTATGTGGTGCTCAAGCTGTGTTCGCATGGCCTCTGACGGCTCAACTGCGATAACATGAGCCACTGATCGGGCCAGAAATGGAACATGTCGTCCTGTCCCCGCACCTACATCAAGCACTGTATCCGTTGATCGAAGGTCAGATTGTAGAGCATGCATAAATGCATCAGGCTGTGCCGAATCTTCGCTTGAACGAGCAAGACGTTGAGCGCGCGTGCGCCAGAAGTCGGCATACTGAGCAAACTCTGGCTCAGTCACTACCTCGGCCTGTTCTCGTTCCCTATCATACATTTGTTGCCAGATTGTCATCCAATCAAAACCACCAGCCCGCCGCGTATCTATGTTCATTTCTTCTCTCCTCGCACTATTGTGAGCGTCACATCTGCAATATCCTGAAGAGTTGCTCGGTCGGTTGTTCCTCTTGCCATCACTCGTATGCCATGACGGGCACTCACCAAAAATCGCGCGAATGCTCGAGGATCTTTGCTTTGAGAAATCTCTCCTCGTTGCTGAGCACGTATAAGTGCCTCATAGAGAGCTTGCTCAAACTCGGCTTGAACGGTCAGGACAAACTCAGCTACTATCGGATCATGCGGTACAAGTTCAACCAGTGTATTTGTCATCAAGCATCCGCAAGGAACGGCGGGGTCGGTCGATTCCTCGACGATATGCTGAAAGATGTCTTCAATGGTGGCAACGGGTGAGCGTGTCTCATCTTTGAGACACGCAATTGCGGGACATGCTCGTAAATCGCGGTAATGTTCAAGGGCTGCAAGAAACACGTGATGTTTATCGCCAAATGCATTATAGAGACTGCCATGATGTAGTTCCATTGCCTCAAGTAACTCCTGAATCGATGTGGCAGTATATCCTTGTTGCCAGAATACCCGCATGGCCTGATCGACGGCCTGTGTAGGATTAAAAGCTTTGTTGCGTGGCATAGTCATTCCTCCCTCTCGTCATGGTAGCATGAACGAGAAAGAAAGGTCAAAAAAGATTCATCCATGCCGTGGTTTCACAAGTGCCGGAACGGTGAATCTTTGGGCCACAATCCATCCTCCTGCAACCACAAGAGCAATCCAACCGCTGATACTATACATTGTTGCGAATCCTCCCCATTGACTCAATGGTTGACTTATGAAGGGAGAAAGGAATTGGCCTAAAAACATGCTTGCAGTCAACCCGCTGACAGCACGTCCTCGCAACAAAGAAGGCGTCAATGCTAGAATCCATAGGCTCAATGTCGGTAACAGAATTCCCATCATAACTCCGGTGAATAGTGCACCAAGCACGATGAGTGGATAGTTTCCAGCGATACCAAGGATGAGGAGTCCTCCACTCAATCCAGCAAATCCTATTGCAATAAGTACACGGCGTTCTAAGAAGTGATTCAGTTTCGGGTAAAGAAGGGCGATGCAGCCAGTACAGAGAGTTGCGGCTGCGACTGCGACACCACTTTGTGTTGCAGTACCATGCATGAGCTTCTGTAAGTAAAACGGGAGTTGAACTGGAACAAAGAAAAAGAGTATCTGTGCAACGAGCATCGTTACATACAGAATCAATGCTTCAGACCACGGAAATCGCTCTACGAGAGATGAGTTTTTCACTCCTCGCTGAATAGATGGAGGTTCTATGATTGTGCTAATAACAAGAGGAATCAAAAGAAAACTGACTCCGTAAATAGCAAAAGGGAAGTGCCAATTTCGATCAGCTAAGAGACCCGCAAGTAAGAGCGCGAAAACTCCTCCAAAGTTCATTGCTGCTGTTTGCCATCCAGCAACTTGCGAACGCTCAGAACCTGTATAGTAGTCGGCAATGAGTGTAGTTGCCGCAGTCATCGTTCCCGCTGTTGCCAGGCCGAGAAAGACGCGGCTGACGAGTAGAGGAAGCAACTCATTGAGGAAGAGTCCAGAAATGCCAGCTCCTCCATAAATAATAGTAGCAATAAGAAGAAGAGGCTTACGTCCCAGCCGGTCTATTATATATCCAGCTAGAGGTGCTCCCAATGCAATGAAGAGGGCGTGAATAGTTAGGACAAGCCGAGTCCAGAGATCCGCATGAGGAAGTGTATGAAACTGTGCATGAATCCCTGGAAGATCGGGAGAGAGCGTCATACTGGAAAGGATCGTCAAGATACTCACCACTAAGAGGGTTCCCTTACGCAATGTATACATATCGGAATCTCCTTGTAAAGGCGCTAAACTGCACTCCAACCACCATCAACAACCAATTCTTCACCTTGAATGAAGGAGGCCGCATCACTTGCTAAGAAGAGAACTGCTTGGGCAATCTGTTCCGGCTGACCAAATCGCCGTAATGGGACGCGACTCACGATATCGGTCGCCATTTCCTGTAAGGCAGATGGTTCTAACCCCAATTTACTATAGATGGGTGTCTCAATTGGACCAGGGCTAACAGCATTGATACGGATACCGAGAGGACTGAGCTCAGCGCTAAAAGTACGAACTAGTGAACGGAGAGCTGCTTTGGAAGCAGCATATATCCCTAATCCTGACATTCCCATAGTGTCGAGACAAGAAGTAGTGACAACAATACTACCTGTTGACCGGAGAACAGAAAGAGTACTCTGAATAGTCAAAATAGAACCTACGACATTGATATCAAACTGCTCATGAATATGTGCTTCAGTCATTTCTTTAAGAGAAGCGAGTTGAGTAACACCAGCGTTGACAAATACAGTATCAAGATGACCAAATTGCTTTTGAATCTGCTGCATCGCTGAGGTAAGAGCTATAACGGAACGCACATCGGCTTGGAGAGGAAGAACCGAAGGACCAAGATCACGAACAGCCTCCTCAAGATGCTGTGTATCCTGACCTAGAATGGCCACATGAGCCCCCTCTATAAGAAATTGTCGGGCAGTTTCTCTCCCAATGCCTGTGGTTCCTCCGGTAATAAGAACAACTTTTTCAAGAAAACGATTCATTTGCTTCCTCCAATATTGGACTAATCAATCAAAAAAACAGGAGTGTGTTGTCCAATTAGCAGTAAAGAAGATGGAAATGTAAATCAGTACTAGCAAGAGGACGACACTCAGAGTATACTTGATTTGGACTGAATAATCAAGAATAAAAGAAGGAAAAAAGGACTCTCTTTTACAATCCGAGAAAACTTCTTTGTGTAGAAAGAAATCTTTCGATAGATCGTTATTGCACTCTATTTTTGCTATCTACCCGCTTAGGGCAATCTCTTTTTGAGTGTGAATACTAGCTCGGTCTCAAAGCTATACTTCTTGATAGCCCATTCTCGCTCGCTTTGATTGACCTGGCCCTGTATAAGTTCACGAAACTGAGTCTCGTAGTGGGTGACCATTCCCTTGCTCCTCCCACCCAGGCTATGTACTGGGTAGGAAACGATGATACAGCGTGCGTTGAGTCTGCTTAGAAGAGCGTGTGCCGCCTGCTTATCCACTTGCTCTAGACATGGCAGGGCTTTGAGTAGCAGCGCGACATCTACCTCGCGCGTTGGACATGCCTGAAGCACGTCAAGAGCTTGTGCGTGACCTTGTACGCTCATAAGCTGTAGATACTGGTTGAGGAAGTCCATCATATGCTCGTAGATGTCATAAGCGTAGTATTCTACATCGTCGGCCAGTCTCATCCAGGGTAGTGCCAGTGGATTGAGGCCGCACGCAAGATCGAGTATGCTATGAATGGGTTGCAGGTCGGCGAACAGGCTGCTATAGAATTGCTCCAGAATAGGAATCCGCTCTTTCGTAGAGGCATGATTGCTCATAATCCTCATGCTCACCTTACGTGCTTGATCCTCTACTTGTGCTGCCCGCTGAAGCTCTGCAAGCCAGCCCGAAAAGTTCGTCGCGCTCTCAAGCTCTCCATGCCCGGAAAAATAGGCTCCGCCAACCTGATGCAGCTTATTCTTGGTTGCCTTGAGCGCATCTTTAGAACTGCGCCGCTTCTGTAGCTCAAGCGCCGCAACATTTCTTATAAGGTCAGGATGAATATCCTTGTATTTACTACTCGCCAGAACATCGCTGATTAGCCGCTCAAGCGCCGCGTTATCTATTGAGGGCATAATATATCTTTTGTTGTTGAAGTCGCATGGTGAGCATGGTCATAAAGCGTAGATTGTGAATGGTGGCTAGCCGGTAGAACAGCGTATCGTTGATTTTGAAGAGATGATGGAGATAGCCTCGGGAGTAGTGTGAGCAGCACAGGCAGTCGCAAAACTCAGAGACCGGCTTGTCATCCTTAATATACTTATCATCGATCACATACGTATATGCAAACCACTTCTCGCCCGTGGCGAACGCTGTCTCTGCACCCGTGAAGGTATACAACCGCCCGTGGCGCGCATCACGTGTCGGCATCGCGCTATCGAAAATACCATAGCCGATTCGCGTACACTCTGCCACATTGCCCGGATGGCCCACGCCCAGCGCATGCATAGGATAGGAACTCGGAATCAACTCGCGTGTGTAGGTAATAATATCAATCAGTAACTGTCCCTTACCATCGAGCGGCCAGCCACCGTAGCCAAAGCCGTCGAAGCCAACTTCTAACAACGCCTCCGCACAACGCCGACGCAATTCGGGCGTCCCTCCGCCCTGGATCACTCCATAGAGTAGAGGTCGTTTCCCCTCTTCAAAGCGCTTCTGCTTAAGCAGCCGCTCAAACTCCTGCTTGCAGCGTTTTGCCCAGGCAATCGTGTGCAGCACAGCATCTTCCTGAATATCGACGGGTGCATCCACATGTGTGCAGTAGTCCAGGCACATAATAATATCGGCCCCATAGCTCATCTGGAGCTGGACCGCTTTCTCTGGCGTAAGATGAAACTTGCGCTCCGCCCCCTCCGGCTTAATAGTAATCCCGTTATCGTCCAGCGTCCCAAACTTGGCGTTTTGTTGGATCAGCGAGTAGGCCTGAAAGCCGCCCGAATCAGTAATAATGGGCGACTGCCAGCCGCTCATCGTGTGCAAGCCTCCCAGCGCTTGAATCGTCGAGCTACCCGGCTTCTGCATCAGATGAAATGTATTCATCACTAGAGCTTGCACTCCGCATCGCTCCAGATCAGTAGCATCAGTTGCACGCACGACACCTAACGTAGCATCTGGCATATAAATTGGTAGGTCAATACTGCCATGAGGGAGTTGCAGGCTGTCTTGTCGCGGTTTCTCTTGCACCGCCTCCTTCGCATCCATTATCTCGTTTGTATCGCTGACCGCCGCTTGTTCCATGAATCCCCTTCGACTATAGTTGTGCAAGGCTAGAGATCTCTAGCCTCGATAGAAGCTTCCCCGATTGTTCTTTCGTTCATTATATCTATATTTGGAGGTGTATGTCTATCATGTCTGCACCCCTTCCTTCTAGTGGACATGGAGTGTCAGAATACGTACAATGAAATAGTAATCAGAGATCAGTAAACTCCCAAGAATCAGTGGAATTGCATGCCACCTTCTCATTGTGGTGCTGGCAAGGCTCGTAAACTTGCTTCTATTTCATTGCGAGTACCCTTGTCATTACTACTGGAAGGATAGAAAGAGTAAATACATGCGGGATTTAGCAATCAAGGCGCTTGATGCTGCTCTACAGCTCGGCGCTAGTTATGCAGATGTGCGTGTTATGGAGCGGACGACTGAGGGGATTGAGGTGAGAAATGGCCGTATCGAGGGGGTGTCAAGCGGGACTAGTAGCGGCTTCAACGTGCGCGTTCTTGTTAATAATGCGTGGGGATTTGCCAGTAGTGCGCGGATGGACGATGTGGAGGCAGAGCGTATAGCGCGTCAGGCGGTGCAGATCGCCCGTGCCAGCGCGCTGGTCGCTGGTGAGCCCGTGCGTCTCTCACCCCTGACTCCTCAGAAGGGTTCATATCGCACGCCTGTACAGGTCGATCCTTTCAGTGTTCCTCTCGATCAGAAGGTTCAGCTCTTACTGGATGCCGACGCTGCGATGCGCAGCGTTCAGGGTATTGCGCTGACAAGTGGCATGATGGAATACTCGCGTGAGCGCAAGTTCTTTCTGAGTTCAGAGGGCAGCGAGATCGAGCAGGAGTTGTTTGACACTGGTGCAGCTATCTCGGCCAGTGCAGTCGATTCCGAGAGCAGCGAGATTCAGACGCGTTCGTATCCCAATTCTTTTGGTCGCCAGGCGGGCACCACCGGCTACGAGATTATTACTGCAATGGACCTGGTTGGCCACGGCGCGCGCATTGCCGAAGAGGCTCTGCAACTGCTCACCGCCCCACAATGCCCCAGCGGTCTCATGACGGTCATCCTTGATGGCCCACAGGTCGCTCTACAAGTACATGAATCGTGTGGACACCCGATCGAGTTGGACCGTGTGCTGGGCTACGAGGCAGGTTTCGTGGGCAAGAGCTTCCTGACAACCGATAAGCTGAATAGTTCTTATCGCTATGGCTCAGATGTTGTGAACCTTACGATGGACTCGACCATTCCTGGTGCATTGGGAACCTTTGGCTGGGATGACGAGGGCGTGCCAGCACAACGCACACCAATTGTTGCTAACGGCATCTTCTCTGGCTATCTAATGTCGCGTGACACTGCCCCACTTATCGATCTCAGTAGCAACGGCTGTGTGCGTGCCGATGGCTGGAACCGGCTGCCGATGATTCGTATGACCAATGTGAGCCTGGAGCCGGGCAGTGGGAAACTGGCTGATCTGATCGCCTCGACGGATGATGGCATCTATATGAGCATCAATAAAAGCTGGAGTATCGATGATCGCCGCCTCAATTTCCAGTTTGGCGTTGAAATGGCCTATGAGATCAAAAATGGCAAGCTGGGTCAACTGTACAAGAATGCCACGTATACAGGCATCACGCCCCAGTTCTGGGGCTCCTGCGATGCAATCTGTGGGCCTGAAGAATGGACCGTTTGGGGAACGCCGAATTGTGGCAAGGGTGAGCCAATGCAGGTGATGCGCACAGGTCACGGTGCGGCCCCGGCGCGTTTCCGTAACGTTCAGGTCGGCGTCGGACGCTGGTCATAGAAATTGGGAGCAAACAGGCATGAGTATTGATACGAAAATAGGAACGGATGAGGCGAGCATACGCGCCCTGCTCCAGAAAGTATTAAGCTTCTCTGAGGCCGAGCAGACCGAGGTTGTCTATAACGCCACGGAGAGTGCGTTGACCCGCTTCGCCACCAACCATATTCATCAAAACGTGGCTGAGAGCGATCATGAGCTGCGCATTCGCGCGATTATGGGTAAAAAGGTTGGAGTGGTGACGACCAATCGCCTGGATGATGAGTCTCTACGCCGAGCAGCCGAGCAGGCTCTGACAATCGCACGCATTCAGCCCGAAAATCCAGAGTTTCATTCTTTACCCTCGCCCCAACCGATAACGTCTGCTCCTGGCTACAACGAGCAGACGGCTGGCTTTACGCCGGAGGAGCGTGCTCGTCGTGTGAGTGTGATCGTCCAGTTGGCGAAAGAGCAGGGTTTGGAGTCGGCAGGCGCGTTTTCTACCAATGTTCACTATTCAGCAGTAGCGAACTCGCTGGGTATCTTTGCCTATGAGCCGCGCACAGACGCTGAGTGTCACGCCGTGATTATGGCTGACGAGCGTGGCTCGGGCTATACACAGCGGATGGCTACAGACGCCTCTACGCTCGATTTTGAGGCGATGGCGCGCGAGGCAGTGGAGAAGGCGCAGCGCAGCCGCAACCCGATCGATATCGAGTTGGGCGAGTATCCTGTTGTGCTGGATACCTACGCAGTGGGCGATATGCTGCAAAATCTTGTCTTTATGGGCCTGTCTGCCCTGGCGGTACAAGAGGAGCGTAGCTTTATGAACGGGCAGTTCGGTAAGCAACTGGTGAGCCCGCTGGTCACTCTCTATGATGATGGTCATGATCCGGCCGGGCTCCCGCAGGCTTTTGACTATGAAGGCGTGCCGAAGCAGCGTGTGGTGATGATCGATCGCGGAGTAGCGAATGCCGTTGTCTATGATTCTTTTACCGCCGCCCGCGCCGGCCAGCCCAATACAGGCCACGCGCTACCTGCGCCTAACAGCGAGGGTCCGATGCCATTACATATAATGCTGGCAGCCGGCGATGCCAGTTTTGAGGAGCTTATCAAGGGCGTCGATAAGGGTATCTATGTAACCCGTTTTCACTACACAAACGTTCTGCATCCGGTGAAGACGCTCTTCACCGGAATGACGCGCGATGGCACGTTCTTGATTGAGCACGGTGAGCTGACGCAACCCGTTAGGAATCTACGCTTTACTCAGAGTATTCTCGATGTCTTGCATGGCGTAGAGGCGCTTGGCCGCGAACGTATTCAGTACACCGATTATGTAACTACTGTTGCTCCTGCTCTACGTACTGCGCGATTTAATTTTACGGGCATTACAGGCGCATAATTAACGATTTGAACAACCACAACAGAATTTTGTGTAGAGATTTCTGCATGGAATTCTGTTGTGGTTCGTAGTCATATTGTGGATAACGTTACTTTAACTTTGTTGTCTACTATGCCCTTTTCTTTTTGTGTCTATACGCTTTATCCTAGTCTCAGCCATACTGTAGAATACCAATTCTTTTGCGTCTATGTAAAAAACAGGTTGTAATATCGCCTCTATTAATAAGATTTGTGCCTCTAAATGCTTATAGACAGAATGATGTTTATAGAAGTTGTGAAAGGACGACTACGAACAATGAAGCTTGGTCTTGTCGATATTCTTTTTCTGGTGACAGTTGTACTCCTGGTTTTCAACGGGCTGCGCAATGGCGCTGTCTTTAGCCTGGTCAGCCTGATTGGGCTTCCCATTGGATTGGGCGTGGCTTACTACTATGGCCCACAATTTACGCGCTTGTTGGCAGAGAATGGCCTGCCGGCGACGCCGCTCATTTCCTATAGCGTACTCTTTTTAGGAACTGTGTTTATTGTGCATATTATCGGGAATCTGATTCGTGGAGTTGTAAAGCGCATTCCGCTGATTAGCCAGGGTGATACGCTGCTGGGTGGTGCGATTGGTTTTGTTGAGGCCTGGCTGCTCTGGGTCTTCCTGCTGATGATTCTGGGAGCTTTCCTGGGCAGCGTCGAGACATCGATCAGCCAGGGCACGCATGTCGTTCCAGGCCTGAATGTCCAGGTCGCTCAATTTCAGAGCTGGCACGATTTCTATAATCAAGCGGTGACAAATAGTCTGTTTGCGAAGGTAAACGGCTTCTTTGTGAAGGCGCTGCCTACCTTACCTGCGGCTAGCTAACGAGCAAAACGCCTACCGCGTCGCGACGCGAGCGAGATATTCTTGCAGAGAGATGACAAAGCTTGCGTTCTTGGTGTCTTCTGCATACAATAGATAGATAATGTGTGCCATCTAGCTATTGTAGTAGAAACCGGAGGTAGCACTACGACGAAATCTGTTCATCTCATCGACACTGGTGTCAATCGTGGCCTGGAGCGTGCCTATCTTGTTGCCGTCGATTCTTCACAGCGAGACGATATATGGAGCGTTGAGGATTCGATTAGCGAATTGGGCGCGCTGGCCCGCACCGCTGGTGCTGAGGTCGTTGGTACGATGGTTCAGCGACTTCATAACCCTGATTCTTCCACCTATGTAGGAAAAGGTCGTGCGCAAGAATTAAGCGACCTGGAGAAACAACTTGGCTTTGATCTCGTCATTTTCGATGATGAGCTCACTCCAACGCAGCAGCGCCACCTGGAGAAACTGCTGAATGCGCGTATTGTAGACCGCACAGCCCTCATTCTCGATATCTTCGCGCAGCATGCACGGACGCGCGAGGGCCAGCTACAAGTAGAATTGGCCCAGCTAGAGTACCGGCTTCCTCGTTTAAGTGGACAAGATGCAGGCTTTACACGCCAGGCGGGCGGTTCGCGTGGTGCAACGGGTGGCGCGGGCGGCGCTATTGGCGTACGCGGTCCTGGTGAGACAAAGCTTGAAATCGATCGCCGCCGTATCCGTAGCCGTATCTCACAGTTGAAAGAGGATATTGAGGATGTACGCAAGCAGCGTGCCATCTATCGTCAGCAGCGTGCCGCGCAAGCAATGCCCGTAATTGCGGTCGTGGGCTACACGAACGCGGGGAAATCTACGCTCTTTAATGTGCTCACTGAGTCGAGCGTTCTGGCAGAGGATAAGTTATTCGCAACCCTTGATCCAGTGACGCGCCATGTCATCCTGCCCGGCAATCAAGAGGTACTCTTCACCGACACTGTGGGCTTTATTCAGAAGTTACCGACAGACCTGGTAGCCGCCTTTCGCGCCACTCTCGAAGAAGTGGTCGAGGCCGATCTTCTGCTGGAGGTTGTGGATGTCAGTCACGAGAACGCCATTGAGCAGAGTGAGACGGTGAATGATATCCTGGGTGATCTAAAAGCGTTAGATAAGCTGCGTGTGACCGCTTTGAATAAAGTTGATCTTTTGGATGATGCCGAAGATGAGGTGGATGTTACACTCTATCCCAATGCTGTCCCCGTCTCCGCGCTCAAACACACAGGGCTGGATGCGCTGTCAGCAAAAATTGCCCAGGTGCTTGCAGATTCTATGGATGAGGTGAAGGTTTTGCTTCCCTTTAATAAGGGTGATCTGGTCGAGCTTTTTCATCGTCGCGGACGTGTGCACCGAGAACTGCACGAGGTCGATGGTACTCTTATCAGCGGCCGCCTTCCTCGATCGCTGCGTGGTTACTATGCACCGTATGCCTCCGCAGCCAACCTCCCATAACGCGTCCCAGCCCTGCCACTTTCCGAAAGATTTTACGTGTTCTACATGGTATCAAAAATTATGCCTAGCATAATTTTTGATACCATGTAGAACACGTAAAATCTTTCGGAAACTTTAAGCTTTGCCCAAGAAGTGCTACTCGTCTTGTGAATAAGGTTGTGAATATGCTATCCTCTGAAAACAACTGCTGTTCCATTCTTGTTGTGAAAGGGTGCGGAAAAGTCGATGTCAGAACGAAGAGTGCAAACAAGGTATCTCCCCTTACGTGTCCGTATTCGTCCGTCGAATGAGCTCAATCTGCATGGGCGTGAGCAGTCTGGCTCTGCTTCTGAAAACGCCTTTCGTCCTCAAGCAAGCCAACCTAATGTTCCTAACCTCTCTCATGCCTCAGCCTCAGAGCGGCATGCTCAACAGATCAAAGAGCTTCTTCGTCTCTCCACTCTCTTACGTGCCGGTGCCAACTTGGATGATGTGTTGCCCCAGATCGTGACTTCTATGGCAGCGTGTACAGGGTTTCGCGTTGCCGTGATGAACCTGCTTGATGAAGCTGGGCGCTATGTGCGTCCCGTCGCCTTTGCGGGCGTTACAGAAGAGGATCAGCGCATGCTCTATGTTCATCCTTTTTCTGTTGAAGCTCTTTCACGCATGATGAGCCAGGAGTTTCGTATCAGCCAGAGTTATTTCATCCCCTATGATCGTAGTGATGCTTCTAACGAGACGTCTCACACAAGTAACGATACTGGTCCTAATGAAGATGAAGCCAGCAGTTGGCATCTCGAAGACACTCTGATAATACCCTTGTATAGCCCACGTGAACAGAGAATTCTTGGATATATCTCGCTTGATGATCCTCAGGATGGAAAAGTGGCATCTCTGGAGACTATAGAGATAGCAGAGCTTTTCGCAAACAGTGCCGCCATCGCCGTGGACAACGTGCGGCTCCTACAAGAGCGGGAGGCTGAACGAGCTTCACTTGATGAAGGAATCGCCGCCCTCCATGATCAATTGGAGCAGGTGCGGCGCGGTGATCTGCGCGTGCGCATTCGCGTAAACCACCAGAAGTTGGTCCCCGCCGCCGATGCTCTAAATAAAGCAATCGAACAGGTACACGCGATTCTATTAGATATGAGCCGCGTGACTCAGGCTATAGATGAGCACGCACAGAATGTGCACTATAATTCTGAGGTCCTTGCTTCTAATACAGAGCGACAGGAAGCACAGGTCAAACACATCTCAAAGGTCATTGATGAGTTCGCACGTATGATGGACTCGATATCAGAGCGTGCTGCGAGCTTGATTCGTAAGGCCCGCGAGGCCGTTGATGTAAAAAATAGAGCTCAAGTTGCTACTGATCGCGCGGTTAAGGGAATGACGAGTGTGCGCGAAGCAACGATGCAATCGACACGCACTATGAAGAATCTGAGCGAGAGCGGACAAGAGATTAACGAGACTATTTTGACGAGCGCTGATTTGACAACTCGTATGCATCTGCTGGCGCTAAATGCCGCAATCGAGGTCTCACGTGGAGGAGAGCAGAGTCGGGGATTTGGAGCTATTGCGCAAGAACTTCGTGCACTCGCTACTCAAAGTGCTGATGCGGCGCATAGAATTGGCTCTTATATTCGTACTATTCAACAGGAGACGACCACCGTCTCTCAGAGTGTGCAGCATAGTACAGAGCAGGTGGTTGTCCAGACTGAATTGATGACGGACGCGGGAGTGGCCCTGGAGGCGATTGGCATTGTGACTGATGATCTGACCAATCTCATTAAGGGGATCTTTAATACGGCCGAAAATCAGTCACAGGGATCGCAGGCGATGCTGAAATCTATTAACGATGTGTCGCATATGACAAGTGATGTAAATCTTCATATGCAAGAGATGCAAAAGTCTATGAACCGCCTCGTCGAGTCAACAAACTCTTTACGCTCTCGTCTCTCGGTCTTTCGTTTGAGTGAACACCCTGTAGATGGACGTTCTTCATAAAAACGACGAGCGTCAGCGTGCGAAGAAGATCCCGCAATCAGTTATAGCCTAAACTACGGGCTTCCTCGTAAGCGCTCTGTGCCTCGGTGACGCGCCCTAACTGTTCAAGAATCTGTCCTTTATGGTAGTAGAGAGTAGCTTCGCGTGGTGCAAGCTCTATAGCCTGTTCGTAAGCTACCAGTGCGCTCTCTTCCTGTTCTGGCTCAACTTGTTCATTACTAGTATCAAATGTTGGAATATGTGTATAGTGCTCATAGATCCATAGTGATAGAGCAGGATTGCCTTCTCCGGCCAATGTTTTCTCTTGTCCCTGCATCACAATCATTTCCCTTGACATCCTTGTTCCCATCTTATTTCGTCTGTAGTTTGCTTAAAGAGAGGCGAAAGTAAGTGCCCTCCACTGTATATGTATAGACGTATGAAGGATGGAAGCGAGTAACCAACTAGCCCAACTGGCTTTTCTTATCGTTTCGCTCTGGCGACTCGTCTCCTTCTCCTTCTATCTTTAACAACGGGTGGATCGTATTCACGATACGCATTTCTCCCTATTTTCCACCCAAAATACCCACACACGATGATCGCAACGAGAGCGATAAGAATCATAACAATGCGTACAACGAGACTGAGTGAGGAACTGAAAAGTTGCGCTAGTTGATCTGCGTACAAACGACTGAATACGGCTATACTCAGGCTAAGTAGAAGTCCGACTGTTACACCGAGACAGCAGCCGAGAGGGCCTCCGTTCGTCTCACCTTGCGCTTCAGGTGGAAGTGTTGAACTGGATATGCTGGAGGATACTGGCTCTCCTGGTGATGTCTGCTTTCTTACGCTCTCGCTTGTCTGCTCGCTGTCACCGATAGTAGATTCTTTTGCTATAAAATCGTTATGCTGGGACTCTTCCCTTGAGAAAGAGTCCGATGGTGTAGACACAAATGGTTTCCCTTTATTTTTAATAGTACGATCCCTTCTTCTGAGAGATGGTTTTACATTTTTTCAATTTTCTTTCATCATTTTTGTGCTCCGCACAAAAATGATGAAAGAAAATTGAAAAAATGTAAAACCATCTCTCAGAAGAAGGGCACAAGCTTACAGCGTTCCGAATTGGCGATCGCCCGCATCGCCCAGGCCAGGCACAATGTAACCAAGATCATTCAGAGCATCATCCAGGACCGCGACATAGATGTCAATATCGGGATGAGCCTGCGAGAGCCGTAAAAGACCGTAGGGCGCGGCGATAATGCCCATGTACGACAGGCGCGGAATGTTGCGCTGCTTGAGAATGTTGATCGCATCGATGGCTGAGCCACCCGTTGCCAGCATAGGATCGATGGCATAGCAGACCTGTAGATCCACATGGTGTGGCAATTGGTTATAGTATTCGAGTGCCTGCAAGGTACGCTCATCACGCCTCAGCCCCAGGTGCCAGACCTGTGCATCTGGAATGACTTCGCGGAATCCTTCAGCCAGGCCCAGTCCCGCTCTCAGTATCGGCGTTATGCCAATGCCTCCCGCAAGCTTATAGCCTGTGGTGGCCTGTAGTGGTGTCTCGATGATGCTGGTCTCTAAGGCCAGCGAAGATGTGGCCTCATACGCCAGAAGCGCGCCAATCTCTTTGACTAACTGGTAAAACTGGGCCGTTCCCGTGTTTTTATCGCGCAACATCGTAATCTTATGCGCCATAACCGGATGGCTCGATATATGCACGCGTGGTAGCTTGAGTACTTCTTCCCGTGTGGGTTGAGCTATGCCCTGCATCGGTAGTTTTGAGTGGTCGCCTTGCTTACCTGTTTCTATCATGTCTTTCCTCTTTACGCTTGAACGCTATCTCTTAAACTTTCTTTGAAGAAATTGTATCAGAGTTACTTCCACGCGTCGAGGGATTAAGATTTTATAATGGTATTCATTTTTGCTTTCTACACCTTTTGCCCCACGGGCAAAAGGTGTAGAAAGCAAAAATGAATACCATTATAAAATGTGTGGGAAAAGGCTCACGTCGTAGGGGTGGCATAGGCAATAGGTCAAGCTTGAGAGAAATACATGACTCCATATGCTATACTAGGCGCATGGTCATAGGTGCCTGTGAAATCACATTACATTTGCCAGAATGTCACTCACTAAAGGACAAGAGGCAAGTTATAAAGTCTATTATGGCTCGTGTGCGCAACCAATTTGAGTTGGCGATCGCCGAGGTTGATGAGAATGATCGTTGGCAGATCGCGAAACTCGGCGTGAGTTGCGTTAGTAATTCTAGTCAGCACGCGGGCAATATTCTTGAGCGGGTACAACGCTATATTGAGGAGACGCGCCCGGATATAGTTATATCTCATATTGAAACTGAACTTATTCACTGGTAAATAGAATGCTACAGACGCTCACTAATCCTCAGTCTGACCTGCCCCCGCCTTTTTATGTCTTAGGGGTGCGCGTAGACCGCTTCACGCAGCGTCAGGCTCTTAATGTAATCATGAATATTCTGGATCGCTCGCATACAGCCGATCAGCAGACTCTGTGTCAGCAGGTAGTAACTGTAAATCCTGAGTTTGTTATGCTTGCGCGGCGCAATCCCTCCTTTCTACAAGCAATCAATCAAGCTGCACTCGTCGTGCCGGATGGGATTGGGATCGTGCTGGCCCTTCGCTATCTGCGCCATCCGACGCCTGAGCGCGTAACCGGGGTGGATACTATTGTTGCTCTTGCCCGGCGTTGCGCGGAGCAAAACTATCGTCTCTACCTGCTTGGCGCGGCCCCCGGCGTTGCCGAGATAGCCGCCGCCCGCCTGCAAGAGCTTGCTCCTGGTTTAGAGATCGCAGGTACATACGCGGGTTCACCGGCTCCATCCGAAGAAGACGCGTTGATTGAGCGTATCCGTGCCGTGCGGGCCGATGTGCTCTATGTAGCCTACGGCGCGCCTGCTCAGGATCTTTGGATTGCCCGCAACCGCGCCAAACTACCTGTTGCAGTTGCGATGGGAGTTGGCGGCTCATTTGATTTTCTCGCGGGTCGTCAGCGCCGTGCTCCTCGGATTATGCAGCGCGTGGGCCTGGAGTGGCTCTATCGTTTGTATCGCGAGCCCTGGCGCTGGCGGCGCATGCTGGCTCTTCCCAGATTCGCAATTCAGGTCATTTTGAAAGGGCGTAATACATGACGCTTGATATTTCTACCACTACGCCAGCAATTACGCGCTTGCGCACTCTTATCGAGTCGTTTAAGGGGAAGCGCGTACTGGTGATAGGTGATATGGTCGCGGACGAATACTTGATCGGTCGGCCTACGCGTATCTCGCGCGAGGCTCCTGTGCTCATCCTTGAGCTGAATGAGGAGCGCACAATCCCTGGCGGTGCAAGCAATGTGGCAGTAAATGCTTGCTCGCTTGGTTCTGACGTTTTGCTGGCCGGTGTTGTTGGTGCCGATCAACCCGGTCAAAAGCTGCGCGATGCCATCGAGAGGTTGCATATGCATCAGAACGGCATCATTACCGACTCAACCCGGCCCACTTCGACAAAGACGCGCATTATGGCTGGCAGCCCACAAATTGTGCAGCAACACATTGTACGCCTCGATCGCGTGGACACCTCTGATATTGGCGAACCATCGAAGGGTCAGATTATTGATTATATTCGCTCTGCCCTGCCAACAATCGATGCAGTAGTACTGTCGGATTACGAAAATGGTGTCATCAGCCCTGACATTATTGAAGCATGCATCCCAGCCGCCCGTGCTCTAAATAAGGTCATTGTAGTGGACTCGCATGGCTCTCTCTTTCGCTTTCAGGGTGTGACGGCCTTGACTCCCAATCAACCGGAGGCAGAGTCGTCGCTGGGGATGACTATAAAAACGCAAGCTGAATTAGACACGGCGGGGCGGCACCTTCTGGACGGCAGCAATGCTCAGGGTGTGCTGATTACGCGTGGGAGCGAGGGCATGAGCCTGTTTGAACGGGAGAAGCCTCCTCTACATCTGCCAATTTATCCTTTACCCTATACAAGCGAAATCGTTGATACAAATGGAGCTGGTGATACCGTCGCCGCAACCTTTACGCTCGCCCTGACTGCGGGAGCCAGCATGTCTGAAGCGGCCTATCTCGCCAACGCCGCCGCCGCCCTGGTGGTGCGTCGTCTGGGCGCAGCCAGCAATACACCAGAAGAATTGAAGAACATCCTAAAATGAAGAATACAGTACATACCTCAAATACTACTCCGCAAAATTACGCTATAGCTAAAATTATGCCACGCACTGTCCTTGCAGATGAAGTTCAGCGCAGGCAACAGGCGAGCGAACGGGGCGTCTTCACCAATGGCTGCTTCGATCTGCTGCACCTGGGCCATGTGCGCTACTTACAGGAGGCGCGCGCCTTGGGAGACTTTCTTGTGCTCGGCTTGAATAGCGATGAGAGCACGCGAATTCTCAAAGGTCCTGGGCGGCCCCTGGTTCCGGAGGCGGAACGGGCAGAAATTCTTGCATCCCTGGCCTGTATCGACTATGTCACCCTCTTCTCCGAAACAACGGCCAGTCAGCTCGTAGATGCGCTAAAACCGGCTGTTTACGTCAAGGGCGGCGACTACGCAGGCGCGCATGACAATCAGCCCGACACTAGCCGTCTCCCTGAAGCAAAGGTCGTGCAGGCTTACGGCGGCATAATTCGCCTCATTCCCTACCTGCCCCATCACTCAACAACAGAACTCATCGCAAAAATTAAACAATTACCGTAAAAAGACTGTGCGGTTGCCTACGGTAACCCGCGTAGCGACAAACCTTTGTGGTTGTCGTGGTGGCCCTGATAACGGCCCATTGGAAGCCCAAGGAGCAGATATATGGCAAAAGATTCTGTGGAAGAAGAGAAGACACTCCCTAAGTCCGAGTCGGACGACGCCCTGGTTACGGCCGTCCCAGTCCCAACAGGAGGGACGGCGGCGAACTCTGAGCCTTTACTGGAAGTGCTGGAAGAAACGCCAGAGCAGGAAGTCCCTGTAACGGAGCAAGGAGTAGAGACACAGTCGGAGAAACCTGGTGAGCGGGGTGAGGTCGTGAAATCTGCTTCTCTGGTAGCTCTAGGTAATCTTGGCAGTAGTGTGCTAGGTATGATCCGGCAATCTTTTATCGCCTCAACCGGAGCCGCGATTTCTGGGCCATTTTTGTCAGCCATCTCGCCAGCGCAAAAGTTCAACGACTTTATTATCAACGGAGCCGTGCCTGGCGCACTTATTCCAACGTTTAACGACTATGCCACGCCTGACAAACGAGAAGAATTGCGTCGTCTCGTTTTTACTATTGTAAATCTGATCTTTCTCGTTATGAGCGTCTCTTCTATTCTCTATTTCTTTATTGCGCCCTGGTTTGTCAATTCTGTTCTGGCAAGTGGATATACGCCAGCCGAACGGCTATTGACCTTACAATTTACACGTATCATCTTCTTCTCCCTGCTCGCTCTGGGCCCCTTTTCTGCTCTGCAAGCCGCACTGTACGCCCAGAAGGAGTTTGGCTGGACCTCCGTTGCCACCGCAGCATATCATGGAGGTATCATTGTTGGTGCTATAGTCACGAGTATCCTGGGGCGGCGCTACTTTGGAGAATACGCTCTGGCCTTTGGCGTTATCCTGGGTACTGTGGGCGAGGTTGCGCTGCTTATCCCTGGTATGCGAAGAACTCATCTGAAGTACATGTTTGTGCTGGATCTAAAGCACTCTGCTATGCGTAAGGTGCTCAAGCTCTATGGCCCGGTGGCGATCAGCTTCTTTGTGACGGCCTGTTTCGCCTTTCTGGATCAGTACTTTGCAACTCAGACTCCCTGTGCACCTTTTATGAGCCGTCCTCAGGGTTGTGGCGATGTGAATTTTTCCGCCATGAACTTTGCAACTCTTCTGATCCAGTTTCCTGGTGGACTGGTTGCCTCCGCCTTATCATTCGCCGTCTTGCCCACGCTGACCACGCATATTCGCGAGGGCGAGATAGAGCGTTTTAAAGGCACGCTGCTGCTAGGCTTTCGTCTGGGACTACTGCTCATGATTCCGGCTGCCGCTGGTTTGATTGTGTTGCAGATGCCGATCGTCAATCTTTTGTTTCATCACGGAAGCTTCACGTCTGACCAGGCTTTACTGACTGGCACCGCCTTGCAGAATTATTCGTACCAATTGCCTTTTCTCGCTATTGATCAGTTGTTGATTGCGGCCTTCTATGCGCGCAAGAATACACTGATACCAGTGACTGTGGGGGCGGTGAGCATCCTTGGTTATCTGGCAGTGGCGCTCCCTTTTTGGAAGACGGTTGGGATGCCTGCGCTGCCTTTAGCTAATAGCGTGCAAAATACGACTCACGCGCTCATCTTGCTGGTTCTCTTGCGTATGGCAGTTGGCTCGCTCAATCTGACGGGCATCCTACCCGCTCTGCTGAAAATCTTGTTCGCAACGGCTATTATGTTCGCCGTCGCCTGGGAGCTACAATCAGTCCTGGCGCATGTAAGCCTGTTCTCTTTGAATACGTTCTATGGCAGTTTGCTCACGGTGATTGTCGCTGGTGGCATCGCGGCGGTTGTCTACTTTGGGCTGGTCGTGGTGCTCAAGGTTGAAGAGGTGACGATGCTCAAGGGGGCACTGATGGCAAAGCTAGGGAAGAAGTAAGATGGCTGCTCGTCTTGAAGGACGCATTACTGCACGTGTGCAAAGAGATCGTTCTCTCCTATGATGTCAGTGCCGACGCGCGAGGTGGCTAGCTGAAAATACTCGCTACTGCGCCATTTGCGCTGCATCTCCTTTGGCAGGCGCGCAATGGGGAGGCTGGGATTCATCTGTGAACGGTGCATCGCCCAGGATTGAGCTTTGAGCTCTTGCCAGCTCTCAGCGTCCAGCAGCACGCTTATCTGATCATCTGCTAATCCTGAGTGTTCGAGGTCGAGATCTCTGAAGATGTCGTCAAACGCCTGATCCTGTAGCCATTCTGACATGAGGAGAATCTGGCGGCGGGCAAAAGAGGTGTAGTAGAGCTTGGATGCTGAGTAGGCAGGACCCAACTCTGGATAGAGAACTCCGTCGGCTGCGGCATGAAATGCGCCTATTGTGTATTTGTAGATGGCGATGTGATCGGGATGCTTGATGCCGCCCGATTCGTCGAAGGTGATTATCACCTGGGGCCGAAACTCGCGAATGATAGCAACGAGCTTTCCTATAACCTCTGCCGCCCTTGCGCGTATAAATGCCTGTGGATGGTGATTGTCTGAAGTGCCGGGCATGCCAGAGTCGCGATAGCCGAGAAACCATATTCTTTGCACATTGAGGACCTCTGCCGCCGCGCGCATCTCCTCCTCGCGCACCTCCCCTAGATTCTCTGGCGCAGCTACCACTGAGTCAGATAACTCTCCTACCTCTCCCCGCGTGGCATAGACCAGGCCAGTCTCGACTCCAAGTGTGTGATAGTGCAGGAGCGCTCCACTGATTAAACCTTCGTCGTCGGGGTGTGCAAAGACGCCTAGTAGTCTTCTCGCTGCCATACTTTGTTCCTTCTCTTCCCTCTTGCTATGAAAGCTATTTGTTACTGTAGCATGTCTAGAGAAGGGCTGTCAATTCTGCTTCTTTTCTACACCTATCCTTAGAGCATAGAAAGAGTAACTAGATTATCACTCTATCTTTCCCTCGATAAATGTGCTACAGTATCCCTTGAAAGGGGAGAATAGTATGCCACGATCGATTTTAGATAGAGAGCTACACGAACTGGATTCCCAGATACAGCAGCTTGGTTCTCTGGTCGCAGAGGCGCTGGAGAAGGCATTGGAGGCGCTGAAGACGGCCGACTTAGCCGAAGCTGGATTGGTGATAGAGGGTGACTCGGCTATTGATCGTCTACGTAAGACGGTTGAGGAGCATACTGTTCGCCTATTAACTCTACAGCAGCCGCTGGGTGGACGCGACCTGCGTTATCTTACATCTGCGCTGAGCATTGTGAGCGATCTGGAGCGCATGGGCGACAATGCCGAGGGAGTAGCGGAGATCCTGCTGCGTACGATTCCTCTACAAATGGTCTCTAAAAATATGGATGCAGGTTTTGCTCCGTCAAATAGTTCACAGATTGCTGAGACTGCGGCTGTACGTAGTCTACTAGAATTGGGGCATGAGGCATCACGGGTACTACAAGGAACCATGAAGGCTTTCTCTACTCTTGATGCAAAGGCTGCCCGCTACATCTGGGAGGAAGATGACGTCGTGGATGTCCGCTATCACCTGGTACGCCATGACTTGATGGCAATGATGGCCGGTGACAGTGCTATTCCTGCACTACAGCATGATACCCTCGCCCTCCAGCGTGTAACGTACCTACTCTGGATTGCACATAAACTAGAACGTGTCGGCGATCATTGTACAAACATCTGTGAGCGTATCGTCTTCATGGTAGAGGGCGAGACCTCTATAACCAGAACTCAGGAAAAGCCTGATTAACTTGCTGCGGCTTCACCACTCTTTAGACTACTTTTTTCGGATGATTTACTCTTTTTGTATAGTAAAAGTCTTGCTTTTACTATACAAAAAGAGTAAATCATCCGAAAAAAGTAGGATGACTATTAGTAGCTTGCTTAGTGCTGATCATTGATAGCCGTCAAAAAGTAATTTGCCAATTGTACATAACCTGCCGGGCTGGGATGGAAGCCATCTCCACTGACATATTCGGGATGCGCCGTCAACTGACTTTTATGGCTATATAAGTCGACCTGGGTAACGCCATACTGATTTGCCAGGGCAGCAATGCGTGTATTCCAACGCTGTATTTCGCCACTCACTTGCGCCTTTTTTGCTGCGCTTGAATGCGAGAGCGCAGGCAAAAGCGTCAAGTCTGGCAGGTTAGCCATCACTATCTTCGCCTGCGTCCCACCGTGTAGCTGCTTCAACAGCGAATCCAGGTCCTGCATATAGCTGTCATAGGAAACGCCTCCAACAAAATCGTTGGCCACGAGCCAGATGGTAATCAGTTTTGGCCCGACTGAAAGGGCGACTGGCAGCTCTTTCTGCATCGCCTCATGTAAGCGTATGCCGCTTATCCCCAGGTTCACCACGTGCGACCCCTTCGGTAGATGCCCTGCCAAAAGCGGAACATACCCCTGCGAACCCGGCTGTGTGCTCCCGACGCCAACCGCGTCCGAAGCCCCCATCGCCACATACACTATTGGCCCATTCCCCAGCGGCTGCCCATTCGCTGCCCTAGCGCCACGTGTCGGCGCTCCATTCCCCGTCTTCCCCGCCGAACTATTTGTTGTCTCACTGCCTCCACATGCTGCAAGCAGCAACGACAATGCTACGAGTACTAATAAAAAGGGTGCTTTGTGCTTTATCTTTTGTTGTGTATAGTACATATTTTGTTCTTATCTAGAAAACTTTGACCACGCTCAACAACGACTATCATAGAGCAATCCCAGTATATCACAAGCCACTTGAACTCATTTTTAGAAGAAAATGCGTTCGACTTCCTTTGCCATCGCATCCTCGTGCCTTCGATGCTCACCCCGTATTATGTATTTTGACTTTTATCTTGATTTCATGTAGTGCACGAAATCAAGATAAAAGTCAAAATACATAATAAAAATTTAAGTCTTATGCATCATTGTCCTTTTTACACAATTCGAGCTTAGCTCGAATTGTGTAAAAAGGACAATGATGCATAAGACTTGGAAAGAGCAGCTCGCTACGCACCAGAGACTGATGAGTAGCCTGCCTGCCCGTCGAAGTTATAGAGGTTTTCGGTCTTGATGAAATCGAAACCACTATCGGCGACGTGTTGTAGGAGGTCGGTAATCTGAGTATGGCTGATGGGGCGCTTGGATAGGAAGCGGCAGCGCCAGTGGTCGGTGGTAAATGTTTCGGGTAGGCCGTTGGGCCAGACGCGCGCGCCACGGTTGGAGATCAACTGTAGCTCCAGTCCATCCTCGTTATGGCGCTGCATAGCCGATCCCAGTTCGTCGGGTGTGCCCTTTGTCCAATCGAGATAGACATCCACGCCGACCAGTTCTTTTTTTACCTCGGCGCGATGCTGTATCACCTGCTCGCTTGTGGCTTTTCGAGGTGCGGAGACATAGCTCACTGCCTTGAGCTTCTCTGGTCGCTGTCCCAGGCGTGCCACAACTGCATCGGCAAATTCTTTTGTGCCTACTTTTTGCTTGCTCACACCTTCTGCGAAGATGTCGTAAGTATGGATGCCTTCTTCAAGAGTACGCAGCCAGGCATTGTGGACGGCGGTCGCGACATCCGGCTGATCGATGTGCACAAGTAGCATCACGGCCGCCAGGAGCAATCCTGATGGATTGGCGAGGTTCTGCCCAGCGCGCCGAGGGGCTGAACCATGAATTGCCTCGAACATAGCGAACTTTTCACCTATATTTGCTGAACCCGCGAGACCAACCGAGCCAGCTATCTGGGCGGCTACGTCGGAGAGAATATCACCATACAGGTTGGGCATCACGAGAACGTCGAATGCTTCTGGCGTATCCGCCAGCTTGGCCGCGCCAATGTCAACGATCCAGCTCTCGTTCTCAATGTCTGGATATTCTGCGCTGATCTCGTCGAATACCTTGTGGAAGAGACCGTCGGTAAGCTTCATAATATTGTCCTTCATGAAGCAGGTGACCTTCTTACGTTTATTGCTTCGTGCATATTCAAAGGCGTAACGAATGATCAACTCGGAGCCGGGACGGCTGATGAGCTTAAGTGTCTCCATCATATCGGTTGTCTGCCGATATTCGATGCCTGTATACGTGTCTTCTTCGTTCTCACGTACGATGACAACGTTCATAGTTGGATGCTTGGTATCGACAAATGGATAGTAGGAGACGCATGGACGCACGTTGGCATAGAGGTCAAAGGTTGTGCGTGTAGTAACGTTCAGGCTTTTGTAGCCTCCGCCCTGAGGGGTGGTAATTGGCGCTTTGAGGAACACTTTGGTGCGGCGCAACGAATCCCAAGCGCTAGGCTCAACGCCGGTGTTAATGCCACTGAGATAGACCTTCTCGCCGACCTCGATTTTTTCGATATCGATTTTGGCACCGGCGGCTTGAATAATATGAAGCGTCGCCTCCATGATCTCTGGTCCAATACCATCACCATAAGCGACTGTGATTGGCGTATTATTTGCCATCTGCTTTCTTTGTGGCATTCCTCGCCTCTGCTGAAGAGGAGAAGCGCCACAACTCCTTTCTGCTTTTCCGTCTTCTGTGCTGGGTGGACCGCGTAGCGACAATCCCTTGCGGTTGTCGTTCGTCCCTTATGCTGGATGCTCGTCTTCTGACATGCTACCTCGACAACCGCAAGGGATTGTCGCTACGCGGACGATCTTCCCTTTACCCACAAAATAAAGTGGGACAGTCCACTAGATCTGAATGAATATGTGCTGCTTTGAGAATGTGTAGATAGTCGGTCTATACTAGATCTATCCGCATTGTACCACACCGTATCGTATCTCTTACGCGGTCGCCTGCGAAGGTTCATCAACGACCGTTAATTTCCCCGTGTTGATGTCGATGACCAATCCATGTACAGGTAGTTTTGGCAGGAATGGACTGTTGCAGATGACACTGACCACTTCCTGAACGTTGAGATGGACATCCTTGAATGCCCCGACCCATTCGATCAGTCCGTTGATATCCCTCAATCCTTCCTGTTGAATCAACTGCTCTGGATCGACGCCCGGTGCCTGCATAGAGGCAATAAGTGCCGTTGGATCGACCTTTGCCAGTCCACACTCGGTATGGCCAACCACGATCACCTGCCGTACGCCAAGCAGATAGACACCACCTGCGAGCGAACGGATCAGATCATTGGCAGCGTGTGGCCGATCAGGGACAGAGATAGTCGCGCCCGCCGTGCGCAATTCAAGCACATCGCCGCGCTCCAGGCCCAGTGCTGGCTCAAACATATTCACAAGGCGGCAATCCATACACGTGATAATCGCCGTACGTTTGCGTGGTGCATGCCCTATATGAGGCACACTTGTATTCTCCAAGAAGCGTTGATTGTTTGCCAGTATCTCGTCAAGCATAGAAATAATATCCTTTTTTTATTGGCAGGTGAAATGGAGAAGAACTCCGTCATAAAGCAGCATTAGTGTAGCATAGCGTCTGTGCATCCACAAGGTTTCCTTTTTATATGTTTGCTTTTCCTGCACAATTTTAGGCTCTGCCCGAAATTGTGCAGGAAAAGCAAACATATAAAAAGTACAGAACGAGCGTCGAAGGCGCGAGAACGCGACAGCGATGGGAGCCCGATACATTCTATTACAAGCTAAGCCCTAAAGAATTGCAGAATTCCCCAGGCTTTTGCGCCGGGTGAGGAGCCGCGCAGGAGAGTAGTTTTTAGTCCTGTCTGCCCCTCGTATTGCTCGACGATGCGTTGTATCTGTCCCTGAGCTCCCTTGTGTGCCAGGATCGCCACCGTTCCGCCACTGCCTCCACCAGTAATTTTTGCACCATAGAGCAGCGCGTCCGGGCCTGCCTGACGTACCAGGTCCACCAGAATATCTGTCCCTTTTGATCCTAAGCCACAGGCACTGTAGCTGGCATGAGACTGATACATGAGCTCGCCAAGGAGCGATAGTTGCTCCTCATCCAACGTCGGTTGAGCGAGCAGAGAGCGGAAGAGGCGAACGCGATGATTTTCATAGATGGGATGGGCGGTCGGTTGCTGGACCGAGTAGGTGCGCTGAGGATCAATATGTGTTACAGGGTCTGTTGATCCCTGATACTGCTCTATAAAATCCGAGCCGAGCAGCGAGGTGGGAACGGAGGCGCGATATTTCATCTCCCAGAGCGAGGGGGGAATGTTGGCAAGATAGCCCCGCCACTGCGGATCTTCGAGAGTAAGATAATCCTGCTCGTGATGGGTGACTGGAAAGCCTTGCTGCTGTGCTATGATGCGATAGCCCATAAAAGCGCCGATGCGTACTGAACCGTAGTCCGCTCCCGTGACGGCATGGCGTACACCTGAGTCGATGCCCCAGATCTCTATATCACCGGGGAGTGGGACTGGGCCTTGCAACTCTGCCGGTTGGCAGAGGAGGGCGAGCAAGCTGTTGTTTTCGCCACACGCCGCTGTCATCTGGTCCATGACTCCACAGGGAGCGCCAACGATGAGATTCTCTACTCGTTGACACAAAATTGCCAGCTTGCGGCCGTCCATAGCGAGACCGTAGGCAGCACAGATTGCATGCATCGCCGCGACCTCCAACGCCGCTGAGGAGCTGACTCCCTTGCCAATGGGAACCTGACAGTCAACGAGGATGCGCAAGCCATGTTCTGGACGTAAGCCACACTCGTGCTGCAAGGCGACTACGGCCCCTAGAACGTATGCAGCCCAGATCTGTTGTGTATTGCTTGCAAGCAGTTCATGCGCCTCTCTGTAGCTCAATGCTCTGCCCTGAGCATAAAAGCTTGCGAGGGGTAGTGAGACGATGGACTCTTCCTCGATCTCGCTTGCCGCCGTGCTATAGACGGTTAGCGTGGGTTCAGATACGAGCTGCACGGCGGCGAATGTGGCGACGGCAAGCGGCATCTCCAGCACGAGTGAGCCTGAGTAGTCAGCTATGCCTCCCATAAGATCCAGTCGCCCCGGAGCCCGCGCGACAAAAAGCGGTCCGTCTTCGCTAAAAAAGTCTTTCTCCTGGTTGTTCAGTTTTTCTAGAAAGCGTTCAACATCTGTTGTATAGCTGTCCTGAAGAAGGTGCTTCTTATACTGCCACATGTTTATCCTCCTTTCTACTACTTCTGCTTATCTTTTAGAGAGCGTCGGACGCCCATTGCCTTCTTTCTTCTCTTTCCGGTCCATGGGCACGCCGAAGGCGTGCCCTTCTAGATGGTTTTACATTTTATCTTTTTCATACTTTTTGTGCACTGCACAAAAAGTATGAAAAAGATAAAATGTAGAAAAAGTAAAATTATACACGAATGCAACGAGCGCCGAAGGCGCGAGAACGTGGTAGTGATGGGCTTCGGACACTCTCTTACTGATTGACCAGACCTCTTTGCTCTAAAATAGATGTTAGTACTGGTGCAACTTGCTCGTAGATCGTTCTATTAGCATATCCGATCCAGGACATGTTTGTGTTGACATCCAGGGGAGCGGCCAGCGGTTTGCCGCGCTCGTCGGTGACGATGATCCCCGCCTCGCGTGCAATGAGCTCTGTGCAGAGATCGTAGGGATGGCAGCACAGTCCTTGAGCCTCGCCGCGCAGGTTGAGGACGGGTTCGATCAGTGGGCGCAGGTCGGCAATCCAGCGGTCATGTCCCATCAACAACTCGTAAAGCTGTCCTCCGCTGCAAATATATTGATCCTCAAATGCCTGCGCCTCTCCTACACGACGGGGTCCAAGCAACTGCCCGACGACTTCGTCGTCTATTGCTGCCAGCTCAGCCCGCGCACCTGGGAAGAAACGCGAGATACCACCGTAGCCCTGCGCAATGCTGGGCTTTTGTGATGGTGAAGGCTGAAGGGCAAAACGTTCGCCTGTAAGCCGATTGTAGCGCTCGCCTCCCGTCTCCTGCCCCTTGATCGCCCACAAGCTATCACTGAGGTGCTGCTTGACCAATGGAATCTCTGTCTGGATGGCCAGTTCGATGTCTGCTATGTTGGTCTGAGCTCCTCTATTGACTGCGACACCCGTTAAGATCCAGGCTGGACGCTTCTGGTACATAAGGCCACGTGTTCCATCAATGGGATCGATAATGATCCGTAGCTCCACTTTATCCGGCTCACTACCGCGCGGAAAGACCACGACGCCGTCCTCTCCCACTCCCTCAGCAATCAGGACAAACGACCAGTGCTGACCCAACTCTTCAAAATGCTTGAGCAAGACTGCCTCTGAGACGCGGTCGATTGCAAAGACCGCGTCTCCCGCCTGCTCGGCTACAACGGTGCTCAAGGCGGCGAGGGATGTACGCTCGGTGGTGGCGACGACTTCGGCTCGGATCGCCTCGTGGATGTCACGTATGCCCTTTAGGAGCGTCTCTACAGAGCGAATCATCTATTTACTCCTTTATCTGCACCTTGTTCACGATAGTGAGTGGTAGAGAGTGCTCGCAATTCCGCTGCCTTCTCCTCTGGGAGAGTATCGCTGATGAAATTGCCGCCGCCAATCTCCGGTCCAGCCAGATATTTCAAGACGTTAGGCTGGCGCAGCGGAGGATGAAAAGCGATAAAAAAGTGATAGTCGTTATACTCTTCATCGTTGGGAGCCTGGTGCAGCACCATCACATAGGGAAATGACATGCGCCAGAGGTTATCAAAGCGCACAGTGACATCTTTCAGCCCGCGTGCTAGTGAACTCACTTCGGCAGCCGAGAGCTCTGACACGTGGGCGACTCGCCGCTTGGGTGCGAGATACACTTCGTATGCATAGCGCGCAAAGTAGGGAACGAAAGCGATAGTATGCTCATCTTCGAAGAGGATGCGCCGCCCATCTTTTTGTTCAGCATTGATGATACCCCCGAAGAGCTGGCGTCCCGTCTCATGAACATAGCGTTGTGAGGCCAGAAGCTCCGTCTCAATTGTTTTGAAGACAAAGTTAGTGGCATAAATTTGACCATGTGGATGTGGATTGGAGACTCCGACGACTTCGCCCTTGTTCTCGAAGAAGAGCAGGTGCTTTATCCCTGCTCGCCTCCCAAGATCGACCGTCTGCTGCTGCCAGACCTCTACCACCGTCTCAATCGATCGCGGAGACATCTCGGCAATCGTCAGGTCGTGTCGTGGACTATAGCAGATGACGCGTGCTATCCCTTGCGCTGGACGCACACGATAGGGCGAGAGCGGTTCTTGCGGATGCGCTGGCGCGTTCTCTCCAACACAGGGATGGTCGTTGTCAAAGACGTACACGCTCTCATAGGCCGGATTCGTGGCTCCAGAGACGCGGCTATTGCCTGGACACAGATAGCAGCCAGGCTGATACTCTGGAATGTCCTTCTCCTTGATTGAGACGACTTCACCTATCCAGGGACGATTCTGTCGGTGTGCTGCCACGACCACCCACTCCTCGCGCAGTGGGTGCCAGCGCTCCTCCCACTTACTCTGCTGTAACAAGGTTTCCTCGCTCATGACCTACTTACTCCTTGAAATTGCTCTTTGAGATTACTCTTTGGTGAAACCGTTTGGATGAGTGCTGTGCCAGCGCCACGCCGTGCGCACAATATCTTCCAGGTTATATTGTGTTTTCCACTCTAGCTCAGCCCGCGCCCTGCGATTATCTGCATAGATCGCGACGGGGTCACCGGGACGCCTCGGTAGCAGCTCGACCTTAAAGTCAATGCCGCTGATCTGCTTTGTCAGGTCAACAACCTCTTTGACGCTGCTGCCTACGCCGGTACCGAGGTTATACTCTGTGCTCTTACCCGTACGCAGCACATATTCAAGGGCCTGGACGTGGGCGATCGCCAGGTCTACAACATGAATATAATCGCGAACCGCAGTTCCATCGGGTGTGGGGTAGTCGGTGCCGAAAATTTTCGCCGACGGTGACTTGCCCAGTGCCGCCTTCATAACCAGGGGAATAAGATTGCCGGTCCTGGTCCAATCTTCGCCAATGACATTATCAAGTGAAGCGCCCGACGCATTAAAATAGCGCAACGAGACCGAGCGGAAGCCAGAAATCTTGTCGAACCAGCGTAGCATGGTCTCAACCATAAGTTTACTTTCACCATACACGCTCTCAGGCCCAAACGGCGCGTCTTCTGTCACCGGCAGTTGTTTCGGTGTACCAAATATAGAACAGCTAGAGGAGAAGATAAGGGCGTTACAGTTATGCTTGAGCATCGTCTCGATCAGCGTAAGCGTCCCTGTTACATTATTGCGAAAATATTTGGCTGGCTCACTCATCGATTCTCCGGGAGCTTTATAAGCCGCAAAGTGAATAACTCCTTCCGGCTTCTCTTGCTGAAAAATTCGGTCCAGACTCTCCGCATCTCTAATATCTCCCTGCACAAACGGCACATTAAGAACCGATTGCCGATTGCCGAGCTCCAAAGTATCAAGCACCACAACATCATAACCCCGCGCCGTAAGCTCGCGTACAGTGTGTGAGCCAATATAGCCAGCTCCACCTGTTACAAGTACTTTCATAAAAATGCCTCCTGCTTCTATCAAAACATTTTCTAAGATACAGTATACCGGCAGAAACGCCCAACGTCAATGCGCGTTCGTGCAGAATATCGACGCGAATCAATATGAAATGACTATATTTGATGCATAGATGAGGAATGATCTTCTCTTCAAAGTGATATGTAGACGCTCTAACCCACTTTGTTTGAACTCTTGCACTCTCCCTGATAGAAAAGAGGTTCCTAAAGCGGCCGGCTCTAAGTGTAGCCCTTTTTGTGTCACAACGCGGGCGAGGTTAAGCTTCGATGATGTGGACTTTCGTTGCGCGAATAGCTGCTAGAGCATCGGGGGAGGCCCCGCTATCGGTAACTAGCGTGTGGACGGCGGTGAGTGGGGCGACGGCGTGGAGAGCGACTTTGTCTAACTTGGTATGGTCAGCGAGGACAATAACCTGCTGTGAGCGTTGAATAGTGATGCGATGCGTAATTGCTTCAAGCTGATTGGGACCGGTGAGTCCATGTGTGGCACTCACGCCCGTGACGCCTACAAACGCTTTGGCGACATACATCTGGCTCAGACTCTGTTCTGCCATTGGTCCGACCAGGGCGAAAAAGTCGGGCAGTAAGAGCCCGCCTATCAGAGTGAGGGTGAGGCCCTTCACACCCGTGAGCTCCATTGCGATGTTTACGGCATTGGTTACCACGGTCAGATTTGTGATGGGATAACGGCGGAGAAGCTGGGCCAGATGGGTGGTCGTGGTGCCGGGTGAGAGGGCAAGCGTATCTCCGGGTTGGATGAGTTGAAGAGCAGCAGTGGCGATGCGCGTCTTCTCCTCGACGTATCTTCCCATATTTTCCTGAAAGGTCAGGTCCTCGGCATAAGTACTGTAGGATAGATTATCGACCGGGATCGCGCCGCCGTGAATACGACGAAGTAGTTTCTGACGTTCGAGTTTTTCGAGATCACGCCGAATTGTGGAGGCATTGACTTGAAGTTGTTGGCTTAAATCTTCAGCAGATACTCTTCCACTAGATAGGAGTTCCTGTAGAATAAAGTCTGCTCGTTTCACCGTATCTGACATAGCACTTCCTGCCTGGTTGCATCGTCTTGCAATTATATATACTCGCCTGATTAAAGTCAAGCATGAAGCCATTAGACTTGCTGTATCACTTGAGAGACGAGGGGTTGATCTTTTACTGGACGAATTATTCCAGGTATGATATAGTGTAAAGAGAACACCATTACGAGAACACGTTCTTCTGAAGACAGAATGGCAATGCATTGAGCGACAATGTACCATTAACAGATGGAGAAGACCCGGTCATCGAGCCGGGTTATCTTGGTTCGACTCCCCCTACAGGTCAGCCCCCTCAACGGAGTGAGCGTTTGTGGATCGACCGTCCAGTACAGTTGCTCCATGCTGTCGATCTGTTGAAACAGGCGAGTCTGGTGGCGATCGATGCGGAATTTACTCAGGTGCGCTCACGTGTCCAGAATGACACCAGCTCTAATGTTCCTCGCCTCGCCCTCTTACAGCTCGCGATTGAAGATCACTGCTTTGTCGTCGATGCACTCCGCTTACAAGACCTATCGCCGCTCGCGCAGGTAGTGAGTAACCTCGCTACCGCTATTTTGCTTCATGGCGCGGGAGCTGATATGCGGGTGATGGCTGAGCGTGGACTGCATGTGCGGCACTTTTATGATCTTGAGGCGACCTCGCGTTCGATCTTTGGTCAACACGAGTCCTCTCTGGCCGCTATGCTGCAACGCGCCTTTGCTCTGCATCTGGATAAGAGTCTTCAGCGCACCGATTGGACGCGGCGCCCGCTGCCGCCCGCGATGATCGCGTATGCCGCCCGCGATGCCGAGGTCACACTGGCCCTCTATCACTGGCTTGATCAATACTATCATCCTATTCTACAATTGCATGAGAATACAGATCAGCCGGACCCGGTTGCTTCCTGGATCGAGCCGTTCTTACGTGGCAACTCCTCTCTTTCGCCAGAGATGGCCGTTGCGGAGGCGAAGACGCAGGGTTTGATAGCGAACAAAGCTCAGATCATCTCTGACTGCCGTGCTGCCCTGGCCCTGGTTAAGCATCCGATGCGGCGCAGTCGCCTGCTACGCCTGATTGCTGATCTCTCACTGACTCAACTTGCACTAGATATATCACTCTTGTTACAAGCTGCTACTTCTGATGAGCGGGCTGCTAGCGCACGTGCTCTAGGCCGTCTTAGCATCAAATCGGCTCTGGAGCCAATAAGTCTGCTTCTGCACGATCCTGTACAGGATGTACGCAAGGCGGCCCAGACGTCTATGCGCAACCTGCTGAACAAAGAACAGCGACATCCTCGCACTGCACCCGTTCGCGCGGCCGATGGGACGCGTAGCTGGATTATTGATAACGCTATCAGCCAGCCAGCCTCTAGCGATGACAGCGATTGGAAATCTCGTTTGCGTTCTATTACAGATGGATAATCGCCTCCGTAGAGTTGAAACAGCATCTGCTCTAGCTTGCAATCCTCTTTAGTCTAGCTCATACCAATCGTCTCTCACTCTACGACCTGGTAGACGTGTGCCGATCCAGACGAGAAACAAGAGGCTTGAAATGACACCGATGCGCCGCAGCCTCTGCTCCCATGCAATCTCCTGTGCTGGATCGCCAGCTCCCAGACGAAATAGCCAGACAATTCTGCTATAGATCGTGGGGCGTAGAGTCTGCTGCTCTTCATACTCTAGAACTGTCTCCATCTCGATGATGTTGCTTCCTGGCTGCCGGATAAACTCGTTATTTCCTGCTTCTCTCTCCATTATCCTCTGTGTGCGCTGTTCGCTTTGTAAGCGCTCGGCTAGCGCGAGAAAGTATTGCTGAATAAAAAGTTTTCCTGCTCCTCTGGCCATCAACTGTGGCGGTTGTATCCCTAATTTACTCGTCGTCAGAGTGCCCTTATAGACAACAGTTGTTGTGTTCCCATGCGCATTGAGGTTCACATTCCCTGAACCATTCAGTGTCCCTCCCTCTCTTTCAAGGTTGAGATGATAATGATATGGATAGTGCTGTTCTGAGAAGACAAGGCGTCCGCGATAGCTGCCTTTAAACGAGGCGTAGTGCATCGTCACGCTGATGTCGTATACGCCCTCGTCTACTCGCTCGACGCTTTCAACACCTGGTATAGTTGTGCGCAGGATCTCTGGTTCCATCAGATACCTCCACACCTCCTCGCTCGTCGCCTGTAGTGTATATATACCTTCGATATTCATGAAAAAAGTCCTTTACAGTAAATGAATGCATGAGTGCATAAAATGAAAAATGAAAAAAGCCCTTAGCTGTCATTATAGGTGAGAAGCGTATACCCTGCAACAGGATATTGCTGAGTTGGCTTTTCTTCTTATTTCTTTTTTACACAAACCAGGCTCTGGCTGGTTTGTGTAAAAAAGAAATAAGAAGAAAATGTAGTAGTATGTCTATTTTTGCTTTTTCTATACATTTCGGGCGGAGCCCGAAATGTATAGAAAAAGCAAAAATAGACATACGAAAGCTTGCACTCACAGACGCCAGGGTGTATACTTTGGCTCGTATAATTTGTGTCAGGAGGAAGCCAGGTTTTGCCCTTCCTTCTATCAGGAGCTGGATTTTAATGAAGATAATTCTTTTACAAGATGTTGAAGGCTTGGGAAAAGTTGGCGACTTAAAAGAGGTTGCTAATGGTTATGCCCGCAACTACCTCTTACCACGCAAGCTGGCGGCGGGAGCCACGGCCAGTTTAGTTGCTAATCGTTCACAGCGCGTTGCAGCCGAGCAGCGTCGGCAGGAGAAGCTGACCGAGACGAACCGTCAGCTTGCTGAGCGTCTGGGACAGGTGACTCTGACGTTCCGAGCAAAGGTAGGGACGCAGGGACGCCTCTATGGTTCAATTACAAGCCAGGATATTGCTGGAGCGCTGCGCGAGGCGGAGGATGTGACCGTGGATCGCCGCGTCATTGAATTGCCTGATCCAATTCGTTCTCTCGGCACATTTACTGTTCCTGTAAAAATCGGCCCTCAATTGGAGCCGAAGATTACGGTAAATGTAGTTGATGAGTCGGGTAAAGCTGCCGTCTAGTAGCCTGCCCAATCTCCATACGTTATCTGATCTGCTGCCACCTTTGCAGCCCTGGAGATAGCATGCCACGTTGGCTCTATTACTTATTAATATTGGCCGTCATAGCCCCTCTTATTGCGTTAATAGGAGGCACTCAGCAGGTGACGGCCATTTTTATTTTCGCTGCCCTCAGCCTTATTCCACTTGCCGCGCTTATAGGACAGGCGACTGAGAACCTCGCCTACTATGTTGGCCCAACGAACGGTGGCTTGCTCAACGCGACCTTCGGCAATGCTCCTGAGATCATTATCGGCATTTTTGCCCTGCATCAGGGTCTGATCTTTGTGGTCAAGGCTTCGATTACTGGCTCGATTATTAGCAATGCTCTGCTTGTTCTAGGAGGTTCGTTTGCCATCGGCGGTTGGCGCTGGGGACGCCAGTACTATGATACGCGAGATGTGGGTCAGTTCAGTGCCATGCTTGTGTTATCGGTTGCAGGCCTGCTTATTCCCTTTACGGCCCGGCTGGCTATTAAAGATGCGAATGGTCTGGAGTCGATCAGCATTGGTATCTCGGTCGTCTTGCTGGTAATGTACGTGACCTACCTGATCTTTCATGTGTTCCAGGTGCGTACAAAGCGACGGAATCCTCGTACTTATAAAGGTCGATCAGGCACTACCCGTCCCCTGTATCTGGACAGAGACAAGTTGGAGGATGAGGAGGTTAATCCGATGTCGGGCGGAGTCGATCCACGCGAAATAGAGATGCCTCAACATCCGTCGCTCTGGCTAACGATTGCAGTTTTGCTGCTGGCTACTGTTGGCACGGCCTGGAATAGTGAGTTATTAGTGGGTTCGATCGAGCCAGTTGCCAGGCAATTCGGCTGGTCTCCGGTCTTTATCAGCCTGGTCATTATCCCGATTGTAGGCAACGCCGCCGAACATTCAAGCGCCCTGCTCGTCGCCTATAGAGATCGCATCGACCTCAGCATTGCAATTGCCGCCGGCTCTTCAATCCAGGTCGCAACCTTTGTCGCGCCCGTCCTTGTCCTGATCAGCCTCTTCTATCCCCATCACCTGGACCTTATCTTCCAGCCTTTAGAGATTGGTCTGCTTGGCCTGGCCGCAATCCTATTCAGGTTTGTCTGCATCGATGGTGAGACGACCTGGCTGGCGGGTGCTCAGCTCATGGCCGTCTACTTTATGGCTTGCGTGGTCTTCTTCTTGCTACCCAGCTAGATCTCCAAACTTCGTACTGGCAAAAAGGTTATATTTCTGCTGAGCCTGTATTGCTCATAGCACGCGGTAACTTGGGGAGGAGATCGGATGCCAGTAGACCGGCATGTCCAATTTCACTGGCGACAAGCTCACCGGCGGCGGTGTGAAGGTAGACAGAGGCACTGGCGGCGTCAAATGGCTCCATCCCCTGTGCTAGAAAACCAGTGATCATACCGGCTAGCACATCTCCTGTCCCCGCCGTCGCCAGGGCAGGTTCGCCGTAGTAGTTGATTCGCGTGTGACCTTGTGGATCGGCGACGACCGTACATGCTCCCTTAAGCAGCAAGTTGACGTTCCACTCGTGGGCCTTGCTACGTGTCAACTCAAGGCGCTCAAATCCGCCTCCAGAGACTTTAATGCCGCCACACAGACGACCCATCTCACCTGGATGTGGAGTAATCACTGTTCCGGCTGGCAGAAGCGTCCACCAGTGCTCTAGCGCTGAGAGGTTGTTGAGGCCATCTGCATCGATCACGAGCCGTGGGCGCTCCTCTTCGGGCATATTTCTCACGTGCTCTAAGACCTGTAGAATGACCTCACGCGTGTTGGGCGACTGGCCCAGTCCGGGACCGATCAGCAGTGATTTGTAGCCTGAGAGATGGTTGATTAAGACCTTAGAACGCTCGAAGCTGGGAGCCTCTTCCTCAGGCAGGATGACAAAGGTCGCCTCGTGAAACGAACTGGCGTAGAAGGGCAGCATCTTCTCAGTGACCGCGAGCGTGATCAGTCCTCCGCCCACACGCATGGCCGAGGTTCCCGCCAGGTAGGCCGAGCCGGGATACGGCAGAGAGCCACAGAGAAGCATAACCTTGCCAAAGGTTCCCTTGTTGCTGTTGAGTGGCCGCTCTGGTAATAGAGAGTGCACCAGTTGGCCGCTCAGCATCTCGGTCTGTATCTTGCTTTCTAGCTCAGCGGGCAGTCCGATATCACCGATGTATAGATCGTTGACGTATTCGCGTCCGGGGAAGAAGAAAAATCCTTGCTTGGGGCAAGCCAGTGTGATAGTGATGTCGGCATGAATACTGCCAGGATCAACCTCGCCCGTGTCGACATTGAGTCCTGTTGGCAGATCGATTGCAACGATACGCAACGAGTCCCGCCGCTCTCGCGCATCTTTAACGCGTGCAAGCAGGTCGCGCATGTCATCGGATAGGGAGCGTGAATGGCCAGTACCCAGTAGGGCATCAACAATATAGGATGCACTCAGAAGCAAGGCGACGAACTGCGACTGAGTTTCGTCTTCTGTCACCTCTTCTCCATTTACTGTCAGCTTCTGCTCTTTCCAGTGATACAAGCTCACAAGTGCGCCTGCCTGCTGAAGGTGATCCGCCATGATCAGGCCATCACCACCGTTGTTGCCGGGACCAATTAGAAAAAGCACTTCAAGCCCGTGTATACGTTGCTCAGGTGGCAAATGCTTCTCAAATAGCTCAGCAGCACTCTTGCCAGCATTCTTCATTAGTATTGGTGAGCTCAGATTATACTGACGCTCGGCCTGCGCCTCTAACTCTCTCATTTCCGAGACGGTGACGATATGCATAGAACTTCCTCCAGGTAGTTTTTTGATAGCTTGCTCTTCTTATTCTAATCACGATCGAGTAAGTGTAAAAGGTTAGACTGTATCGATACGCATTTTAATCTATCTCGTGTCCTGTTGTAAAAATACTGGACATTTTTAATTTTCTCATATACACTAGCAGTGGCTTAGCATGGCGGAAGCAGAGAGGCAATAACGATCCGCTAATTAGGATACTGCAATTAAGTAGGATACTGCAATAGACTATGCTATAATAGTTCCGCTATGAAGTTGGCACTCAAAATTACACCACAACGTACCACACAGTATGCGAACATGACCGCTGCGTTGGCTATACCTGAACTATTGGCAAGCCCACTGAGAACTGTAATCGGCTCTATGGAGCCGATAAAACTCGCTGGTCAGGATTATTTGCTGGCAACGATTGAGGATGCGGGCTTCGATTCTATGTATTCGCGCGCTATTCTAGCACGGCTGGGCGCTATTAGCGAGGCTTATGAGTTCTTTGAGCAGATTGGCGGTGTGCCGGGACCGCTCTTGCGCCCCCTGACTCCGCTCTTTACGCCCTTTGTGCCCTTGGAGATGGCGGAGGCGCGCCGCTATAAGGGCAAGACGAACGAGATCTTTACGCGGATTCTACTTAATACGGCTGTCTTCGCCGGTCAGTATGATGAGCCGGCGACTACGCGCCTGCGTGTCCTCGATCCGTTGGCTGGTGGAGGAACAACGCTTTTTTTGGCGCTGGCCGCTGGCTATGATGCGTTTGGAATCGAACTTGAGCGCCAGGATGTGGAGACGACGGCGGTGTTCGTTCGGCAATATTTAGAAGGTGAGCATATTCCTTTTAAGGAAGTGGATGAGCGGGGACGCCGGGCGGGACGACGCTATCAATTCGAAATTGGCCGCAAAGGGGAGACGCGTTATCTTGTGCTGGCTCATGGTGACACCCGCGAGGCTGCTACGCATATGCGTGAGGTGCCCGGTGGACCTCACATGCATGCTATCGTTGGCGATCTGCCTTATGGTATTCAACATTTTGCTGAAATTTCGGCCCTGCTCAATAGCGCTCTGCCCATCTGGGAACAGATGCTCTTGCCCGGCGGCACTCTGGCGCTGGCCTGGAACGCAACACGCATTGAGCGCGCTGCTATGATAGATCTGCTGGTGCGGCATACCAGCTTGCAGGTTCTGGATGAGCCACCCTATACACAATTTGCTCACGTGGTGGATCGCGTGATTAAGAGACGCGATATTCTCATCGCGGTGAAGAGTACGCATCCTTGCTGAGGCAAGCGATCGAGGAGTTTTTATGCGTAACCTCCCCAATATACTCAGCGGCAGCAGGCTTGTAGCCACGCTCGTCGTATTTATATTAGTCCTGATCAATCAACCCTGGGCCTTTCTGGTGGCGGCCATCCTGTTTCTACTCGCTTCTATCACAGACTACTTTGATGGCTACTTTGCCCGCCGCTTCAAAGTAGTATCCCCGCTCGGTGTCTTCCTAGATCTGACTGCCGATAAAGTCTTCGTGGCGGCGATACTGATCGCGCTGGTGCAGATTGCCCTGGTTCCGGCCTGGGTTACTTTCATTATTGTGACTCGCGAGTTTCTTGTTTCAGGCCTGCGCTCAATCGCGGCTTCAAAAGGTCATGTCATTCCGGCTGGTATATGGGGCAAGCAAAAGACGTTTATTACGATGGTTGCCATTGGTACACTGCTCCTGGCTAAGGGGCTGGGAGCTCACTTGCTCTCACTCTTCCCGCCGATGCTCGCTTTTAACAGTCAGACTCTTAACGCACCTGAGATCCTCCTTCTGATTGCGGATGGATTGATTATTCTGGCTACTATCTGGACCGCTTTCTCCGGCATCGAATATATGGTTAGTGCCTGGCCTCTGCTTTTCAAGAGAGATAAGGCGGTTATCGAGTAAGAGGAGAAGAGCGAGAAGAGAGGCTCTTCTCGCTATTTCGCTGCACTGACCGCGTTCGTCTCTTGTTTCGTTCCGAGCTTGCGTTCTGTACCTGCAAGCAAGCGGCCAATATTGTCACGGTGGAAGATAATGATGAGTGTGGGCGCGATAATCATAAAGAGCATCTGCGGCAGGCTGACCTTTCCGATAAAGTCTGGATTCGAGAGGCCGAGAATGTAGAATAGAATGCCGCAAATAATAGAGGTCAGGCATCCGACGATTGAGCCGAGTGAGACGTAGCGCCACAAGGCAATTGTGCCGAATGTGGTGATGGCACCGATGAGAAATGTGAGTGGCGATACGATGAGCAGCCCACCCGCGCCAGTGAGTACGCCACGACCACCCTTGAAGCCGATGAATACCGGAAAGCAATGTCCCAGCAACGCTGCAATGCTCGCGATCAGCACGCCCCAGCCACCCATCATAAAGAATGGCACAAGGGTGGCGATAAGTGCAGGACCTACTCCCTTAGAAATATCAAGCACAAAAACGATCAGGGCCGGACCATTTCCAAGTGTACGCTGTACATTCGTGGCCCCTATTTTATGACTTCCATAGTTGCGTATATCATAATCTTTCCCACGCAGTATCTTCCCCATCCAATAGCCTGCGGGCAACGACCCCCAGAGATAGGCAAGTAGGGCTGTAATGATAATCGATCCAACAGTGCCTGGCATTGTAATCCCTCCTTTGTTTAATGTACGCGCTATGCCTTGCCTGCCCCATTATAGTCCGCCTCAACTAAATTGGCTAGAGGTGCCACAATCCTCCAATGCTTCTATGTCATCCGGTTTAATCCTATAGCCTGCTTTTAGCATTAAGCTCAAGCGGTTGGAGATAACACGAAGATTGTGAATTCTGCTTTGTGTAGATGGCTACCCCCAACACCTCTTACGAAAATGCTGGATGCAGAAAGAGGTATGGAACTAAAGAGGCTAGCGAGCGAGTTAGAATGACGAATCGTGGTATACTCTGGTGAGTAAGCCTGGTAGGTTGTTAAGCCATATCTTTTGTATAGTAGTGCTCATCTAAAAATGATATAGAAGTATAGAGCCTTTATGATGTATCAAGCGGATAAGGTGTAAGGAGTTATAAATGAGTCGCACAAACAAATACTCTCGTACTCTTGGAGATTTCCTTTTTGTCGGAGCTATAGGTGTTCTACTCCTTTTGCTGCGCTGTATTGCAAGAAGATCGCCGGTCTTATCTAGCTCAGAACCTGGAAGTACCCAGGTCTCTGGCACTTCGGCGTCTCTACAACAGCGTGTGGATTCTAAGCAGCCCGCAACGGATGAGATTGCTTTGGATTCAAACAACAAAGTAACGTTCAACATCGTAGATACAGTATCGCATTCGGGGGAGGTGCCTGCTCTTCAAGAGGTGCCCGTACCAGATCCAATAGTGCACGTGACGCAAGAGGATGTAGCCGAGCAAGAAACCGAAGAGAATCAGGAACTCGATAACTCGGTAGAAAGAACGGAAGCGTATTGCGTCAAGTGTCGTGAGAAGCGTGAGATGCAATACGCGCAAAGAATTGTCACAAAAAATGGACGGAACGCTCTGGAAGGAACTTGTCCTGTCTGTGGCACAAAACTTTTTCGCTTCGTCGCGCGTTAACAAAAATGGAACCTATTCTAGAGTCTCTGCTCGGATGCGATCGGCTCTAGAAAACTATTTGGTACTCGGGTTGTTGCAAAGAGGCCGAAGAGGGGCAGCATGTACGAGAAATACGAATTGGAGATATGCCAGCAAAAAAGAGTAAAAAGTAGAGGGCAAATCACTTGACGAATCTGTATTTCTCAACGTATAATCTCCCTCATGTGTTGAACACCCGTGTTTTGCGTTCGTCTAGAGCAGAGAAAATGGTCGTTATGATGAACGACAACACGAATAACTACAAATAAGCAGGTCTGCAAACGTTCTATGTGCTATCGGATCATTCATCCTATTTTGTTGCCATTTGCGGATTTTTAGAGGGGGAGAGGTGAGGGATGAGGTAGAATGTTCTGCCATCGATGGTGGAAAAATAGTTGACGAGGTGTTGCTATCTGGGAATGAGTGTTAAGGAATAAAAGATGGATGAAATTTGTAGTAAAGAGACGAAAAAGTATTCAGAGGCGCATATCTAGAAAGGACCCATTGGGGTCGTCAGCCTTATTACCAGGAGGAAATTTACAATGAGTATTGGTGGACAGAGTGATGCGAGGCCGGATCGCAAGGTCTATCGCTTGACGCCAGAGGGTTTTGCGAAGAAAAAAGAGAAACTGGAGTTTCTCCGTACTGTGAAGCGCCGCGAGATTGCCGACTATATCCATGAAGCGAAGGAAGCTGGTGATATCAGCGAGAGTAGCGCATACGAAGAGGCGAAGAACGAGCAGTCGAAGTTGGAAGGTGAGATTCTGGAGCTTGAGCATCTGCTCGCCCTCTCGGAGATTATGACGCCAGATATGCATGCTGGTCAGGACGGCCCATCTGTGGTGCGTATCGGTATGCAGGTAGAGGCAGAGACTGATCGCGGCACCAAGCGCCTGTTTAACATTGTAGAGACATACGAGGCCGATCCAAAGGCCGGTTTGATTTCTGACCAGTCCCCCGTCGGCAAAGCACTTATGGGTCACAAAGAAGGCGACGAGGTAAGCGTCTCGACCCCAGGAGGCGTGACAACCTATACTATCCTCTCCATTCGTCCTATGCTGTAATCCGCGCGAGATTTTCAGAAAGGGGCATCCACGCTACTGGATGCCCCTTTTTATGCTGTACTTTGTGGGTCAGCAGGTGTTAACGGTGAATAGCGAGCTTAGATCTCCGCGTGCGAGTCTTGCAATATTTTTCCGTCCTGCAGATTAAATGTGTTGGCGTTTTCCTGCTCACGTGCTTGTTGCCGTTGAGTGCTTGCGCCAACGAAATCGCGGAAGAGTGGATGTGGGTGGGTAGGGCGGCTCTTGAATTCTGGGTGGAACTGTGAGGCGACAAACCAGGGATGATCTTTGAGCTCAATCACCTCAACCAGGCTGTTGTCGGCTGAGCGGCCACTGACAACTAGCCCGCGTGCCTCCATACGTTTGCGATATTCATTGTTGAACTCGTAGCGATGGCGGTGGCGCTCGAAGACAATAGGCTCTCCATAGGCTCTGTACGCGTTCGTCTCAGGTGTCAGGCAGCAGACCCAGTTGCCCAGGCGCATGGTGCCGCCCTTGTCAGAGATGCTGCGCTGCGCATGCATAAGGTCGATGACAGGGTGAGGCGTCTGAGGATCAAACTCTGAACTGTTGGCAGCTTCCAGGTTGAGGACGTTGCGCGCAAACTCGACAACCGCAACCTGCAGGCCCAGGCAGAGTCCAAGATAAGGAATATTGTTACGTCTAGCAAAACCTGCCGCTTTGATCTTCCCTTCGATGCCTCGGTGCCCGAAGCCACCAGGGACGACAATGCCCATCACGTCTTCTAGCGCCTCTGTATATCCCTCCCCCATCTGCTCCAGCGCCTCAGAGTTGATCCACTTGATACGAATATCAACATCATGATACCAGCCCGCATGGTTAAGCGCCTCGGCAACCGAAAGATAGGCGTCATGCAATTCTACATACTTGCCGACCAGACCAATCGTGAGTTCGGGGCGAGGATGTTTGATCTTGGTGACGAGGTCCTGCCACTCACGCATCTGCGGCTCCTGTTTCTTGAGCCTCAATTCTTCGACGATATGCTCTCCCAGTCCGGCCTCTTCTAATGAAAGCGGAACCTCGTAAATGGTCTCGGCATTGGTCATGCCAATAACCGCGCTTGAGTCGATATTGCAGAACAGTGCAATCTTCTCGCGCAACTCATCGCTCACCGGATAATCTGAACGGCACAGGATGACGTCTGGCTGGATACCCACGCGCAGCAGCTCTTTCACGCTATGCTGAGTTGGCTTAGTCTTTAGCTCTTTGGCCGCTCCCAGAAAGGGGAGCAGGGTGACGTGGATGTAGAGCACATCGCGGCGGCCGACATCTTTGCGCATCTGGCGAATGGCCTCTAGATATGGCTCGCCCTCGATGTCGCCGACTGTTCCGCCAACCTCCACAATCACTACATCCGCGTCAGAGCGGCGGGCGACAGCGTGGATGCGATCTTTGATCTCGTTAGTGATATGTGGGATGACCTGGATTGTGCCACCCAGGTACTCGCCGCGCCTCTCTTTGGCTATCACCGCGTTATAGACCTGCCCGGTGGTGACATTGTTTGCTTGATACGATGGTTCGTCGGTAAAGCGCTCGTAGTGCCCCAGGTCCAGATCCGTCTCCGCGCCATCATCGGTGACAAAAACCTCTCCATGTTGATATGGAGACATTGTACCTGGATCGACATTGATGTATGGGTCCAGTTTCATAAGTGAGACGGAGACTCCGCGATTTTTGAGGAGACGCCCCAGTGAGGCCACGCTGATACCTTTTCCTACTGATGATGCCACACCGCCTGTGACAAAGATAAATTTTGACATTCTTTCCTCCCTAGTATCCGGCCGGAGTCGTGCGTTGAATAGCAATCGTCCAACTACTCTGCTCTCTGTGTTGTTTAGCGCATAGAAAGAACTACCACTTGCATCGACGGTGGTAGTGAGCTTTTCGTGACGCCTAGCCTGGGCTGGAGATCGATTTTCTCAACGCCCATCTCTCTACAAAACTTATCGAGTGGATTGGGTGTTTGCGCTGGATCTATCAATTTGTCGGCCGTCGCTGGTTGATAGTGCATCGGAATGACGATGCGAGGCTCCACCTGGCTGATGATCTCTGCTGCCTGTGCTACTGTGTTGTTCTCTCCTCCAATGGGGATCAATAAGACATCAGCGTCCGCAACCTCTTCTAGCTGCTCTTCATAGAGTGCATGCCCTAGATCTCCCAGGTGACAGATGACCAGCTCATCCATATGAATAATATAAATGGTGTTGCGCCCGTGCACCTGGCCGCGCTTGCTGTCTTGATAAGACGCGACACCGGTAATTAAGACATCGCTGATCTCATATTCGCCAGGTCCTCTAACGATGCGCGCATTCCCTTCAACTCCCTGCATATAGTCCTGACCCGGATGTTTATGGCTTACGGTAATAATTGCAGCATTAATCTTTTTCTGTTTGGATAGATCACTTTGTTCAGTGCTCTCCGTAGGAAGAAATGGATCTGTGACCAGAACGACATTTTTGCCACGTAATTGAAAACAAGAATTGCCTAACCAGATTATTTCCATATTTTTTGCTCTCTCACATAAGTTCGGGCGGGGACCAAATGTCCTCGCCCGGATTGTATTGTATCATAAGGGATATGGGCTCTACAAGGGCGTAGTTTTTTTAATGAAATGTATGAGTGCATTTTAAGGATTTATAGGGCAAATTTGTACCAAAATAGCCACCTGTGTTGCTAAATTCCCGCCTCGTTCGTTACTCGATATGAGTAATGTTACGTATTTGCTATAATGTATTCGTTATTTGGCAGACCTTATTGTTTATTAGAAATGTGAGGCTTTATTTTATGCGTCTCTCTATTGTGGTTCCCGTCTACAATGAAGAAAAGACGGTTGAGCAGATTTTAAAACAGGTCTCTGAGATCCCTCTGGATATTGAGGTGATTGTGGTGGATGACGCCTCTACCGATCACACCTGGGAGATTTTACAGCAGATTCGCCAGCAGACGCCCTTCGATACCTATCACTATGTGCGCCACGAGTATAACCAGGGCAAAGGCGCAGGTCTACGCACTGGCTTCGGTCTGGTAACTGGCGATCTGGTTGTGGCCCAGGATGCCGATATGGAGTATGATCCTCACGATCTGCCCGCTCTTGTGCACAAATGGGAAGAGGCGACGAACGCGGGGCAGACTCTAGTTGCTGTCTACGGCCGCCGCGATCTCTCACCACAAAAACTGACAACCCGCTGGGGCAATCGTTTTCTAACTTCGATGACGAATCTTTTGTTTGGTAGCCACATTCACGACATGGAAACTTGCTATAAATTGATGCCAGGCGCTATGGCACGCGCTCTTCCGATGGAGGGACGCCGCTTCGAGATTGAGCCGGAGATTACGTCTTGTATTCTGCAAGCGGGTTATTCTATTGTAGAGGTGCCGATTAGCTATAATCCTCGCACTGAGAAGAAGCTTTCGCCCTGGAAGGACGGCTGGCCCGCCCTCGCCATGTTGCTTCATCGGCGCTTCCGCCAGCCTTTTCGTCTTTCCACATCGACCGAAGCGAATGTAACGGCTCCAGAACATGCGCAGGCACAATAGCGAGGGCCGAAATTGCTTTTCAACTCTCTCGACTCTCTCGGCGTTCTATGCTATAATCTCTCAGAAATCTATTCGATGTCTCGACATCAACAGGAAAGAGAGGAATACTCTTGAACTTTCAGCAATGGCTGCCGGCTATTCGCGTGGTACAGATCATTCTGAGCGCAGCCGTCATCGTCTTTATTCTGCTTCAAGTGCGTGGTGCTGGTCTGGGGAGCGCCTTCGGTGGGAGTAGCGCCGGGTCCGTCTTTAAAACTCGTCGCGGTGTAGAGCGCCTTGTTTTTAATGCGACCATCGTGTTTCTAGTGCTCTTTGGACTCCTTTCTATTATTAGCGCTGCATTCGCGGCCCGCTAAGTTCTCAGTCTTTTCTGACTTAGCGCATCGCGTTCTACCATACAGAGCATGAAAGTGAGAAGAACCCCGTAGGACTGTATCCAATTATCAAAGAGTAGGACCGGATCATAATGCACGGGCTCTTCGCTCACCGTATATATATATATTCGTTGAATAGATCTCCATTGCGCAAAGCATTCGCTGCTTCTGGAGGTGTGTTCAATAGTTTTTGTTGCCTCTTTTCGCTTGCTCTCTTGCTTTTTCTGGCTGCTTGCTCTCCCTTCCCGAAGGAAGGAGTAAAAAATTTTACGCTTCAGCAAGCTCCAAAAGCGCGGCTGACCTACGTGGCGATTGGCGCATCAGATACGTTTGGCTATGGAACCGCAGATCCGGCTACTCAAAGTTGGCCTTTTGACCTCGCCCACAAGTTGGGTCCTGATGTCCATCTGGTGAATCTTGGTATTCCTGGTATCGATGCGCACCAGGCTCTTGATTTAGAGCTTCCTGTCGCACTAGATGCACACCCTGATTTGGTGACAGTCTGGCTGGCGGTTAATGATCTGGTGGATAAGGTACCACTAAAAAGCTATAGAGACGATTTGAATACTCTGTTCACTCGCTTGCAGGCTGTAGCTCCACATGCACGTATTGTCGTGGCTAATGTTCCCGACCTATCCTTCGTTCCACGCTTCCACACCACAGATCAAAGTACGCTGCATAAACAGGTAAATGACTATAATACCGTTATTGCTGATGTCATTCAAAGTCATCATGTAGTACTCGTTGATCTCTATACTCAGTGGCAGGAGCTAGCTACGCATCCTGAATATATTAGTGCGGATGGCTTTCATCCAAGCGCTGTTGGTTATGCTGAACTAGCAGAGATTTTCTATCAGACTTTGCGAACATAAACTACTATGATACAATTCTTTGGCATTTCTATCGATACGCTGACAACGTTTTTGTTAGTGGTAACCTGTGTGATTGTTGTTGGCGTGCTACTGCTGGCCCTGGCGAACTCGATCTTTTTCAAGATCGGTGTGCGCAACATCTATCGTCGGCGTTCGCAGATGATACTGATTGTCTTTGCCTTAATGCTCTCTACCACTCTGCTTTCTAGTGTGCTGGCTACTGGCGATGTTATGACGTCCGCTGTGCAAAGTGTGGCGGTCTATAACTGGGGGAATATAGACGAGCTGATCGAGGGTGGGCGGGCACCGATAGGCTTGTACTCGGTCAGGATCTATAATAGTATTCGTTCGCACCTTGCAGCAACGCCCGATATTCATGCTGTGGCTGCGGCCTTACGTGAGCAAAACCTTCTGGTGGCCGATCAGACATCCCGCCAGGTACGCTCAAGTGTGACAGCTCTGGGTGTCCTGCCTGATAGCGAGTTGGGCTTTGGTGGTCTACAAGATGTAAGGACAAAGCAAAATCGGCTTGTGAAGAGTCTGCCAGCCGATGGCATCTACCTGAATCAAACGCTGGCCACCTTCTTGAATGCGAAGCCGGGCGATACTATCTATCTCTATTCTGACCGCTGGCCTGGACGACGCTATACCGTCCATGTGACTGCTATTGTGGGCGATACTGGCATCATTGGCGATAATCCTTATATTGTCGCTCCATTACAAAAGTTTCAGGAGATTGAGAAGAGTCCTGGGCGTATTAACCAGATTTTCATTTCGAATCGTGGCGGCGGTGGGGTGAATGGTCTGGGCTTAACTGATCAAGTCTCTGATGAACTCACTGATCGTCTTCCTCGCAATGTGCATGTCATTCAGGTAAAACAGCAGGGAGTGCAGGACTCGCTAAAAGCTCAGGATATCTTCTCGCGGATCTTCTCGCTCTTCGCTCTTTTTGCTCTGGCGATCGGTCTGCTGCTGATCTTTTTGATCTTTGTGCTACTGGCCGCTGAGAGACGCTCGGAGATGGGAATTGCGCGCGCGATTGGAGTTCAGCGTGGTCATCTGGTGCTCATGTTTCTGTTTGAAGGCTCGGTGTATGACCTGCTCTCATCTTTCATCGGACTCTTGTTCGGTGTAGGCATTGGTGCCTTAATCGTCTATCTCCTGGGGCCCATTTTAGCGCGCTTTAATTTTCCGCTGAAATTCACATTTCAGCCTCACAGCCTGATCGTGGCTTATTGCCTGGGCGTTATCTTCACCTTTTGCTCGGTGGCGCTCTCCTCCTGGTTGGTGAGTCGGATGACGGTGATTGCCGCGCTGCGCGACCTGCCGGAGGCGACACGCTCCGCTCCATCATTAGGTGAGCTGAGTGAGAGAACACAGATCTTTAGCCGACAGTTTATGGAGACAGTGGCCGCTCCTAAATTAAACGGGCGTCGGTTGCGCCGTCTTCTGTTTGAGCTCCTGCCGGACCTGCTGATTGGCTGTGTACAACTGGTGACCATCTGGGGTTTTGTGCCTCTGGTTGCTGGTTTCTGGCTAGTGCAAGTGGGCTTGACGAATTTGCAGATCATTCCCTTCTCACTAGGTCTCTCGCTGCTCGTAGTCGGTGGAGGCCTATTGCTAAAAGCCCTGCTACTGCGCATTGTCGCGCTTGTTCTCTTACTGCGTCAGAGAGAGCGAATGAACGAGAGCCCGACTCTGCGCAACTGGTCGCGCGCGCTCGACGGTACATTTGCAGCCCTGGCCGGATTAACGTTGGTAGCATACTGGGCGTTGCCTTTCGATGCCCTGCAAAATCTAGGTCTGCCGCGCTTTCAGGGTGGTATTGAGTTGTTCTTTGTTGCGGGTGTGATGATGGTGCTGGGAACCGTCTGGGCGCTCTCAACCAATGCGCGTCTGATTGTGGCTCCACTTCTGGCTCTCTTTTCGAACATTCCAGGTGTGTATGTGCTTGCAAAATTGGCCGTGGCCTATCCTCTTCAACGCCGCTTCCGCACTGGCTTGAGCATGGTTATGTTCAGCCTGGTTGTCTTTGCGATGACGGTGATGGCTATGATTACGAGCGCGATGCAGAATACCTATGTGGATATTGATCAGCAGACTGGCGGCTACGATATTCAGGCGACGGCGTATTTTAAGTCTTTGCCCGATTTAGAGTCGTCACTGGTGCAGCATCATATCGATCCACATGCCTTTACCGCGATTGGTGTGCGCAATACGACGGTGATGGGGGTTATTCAGTTGGGGGCCCAGGCTCCTCGCTGGTCGCTCTATCCCACACAGGTGGTGAGCGGGGGCTTTTTGCAGGGCTATGGTGTGCACTTGACGGCACGTGCAGATGGTTTTGCGAACGATGCTGCTGTCTGGCACGCGTTACAGACGCACCCTGACTATGCCTTGATTGATAGTAGCGCACTCCCCTATCCGTACTATACGCCTCCATCCAGCCCGCCTTCGTTCGATCCTCGCTATACCTTTTCACTGAGTGGTGTATATCAGGGCGATCGCTCTTTTCCTGCTGTGCCTATCTGGACGGTTGGACTGAATGGGAAGCAGACGACGACGACGAAACTTACAATCATTGGTGTTGTGGATAATAGCGATAATGCTCACTACGGCCTCTACGTTTCCAAGGGAGCTTCTAGCAAGGCGAGCGCGGTTGGTGCTGGAATACCGGCTGCTGTTGGCATTCCGGATGCGAGTACTCCACAGACGCAGAGCTACTACTTTAAAGTTGCTCCTGGGCAGGATAAGCGTGCGTTGTCCCTGGCTCTGGGTTCCGCTTATCTGGATAATGGTCTGGAAACGACGGTGCTGGAGGATGCAATCTGGCAAGTACGAGGACCACGCATTTTGCTCAGTGATGTATTGCTGGGTGTGGTTGGTATGACGCTGCTGCTGGGCGTGGCTGCGTTGGCCCTGACAGGTACACGTGCTGTCATCGAGCGGCGGCAGCAGATAGGCATGTTGCGCGCTATGGGAACTCCGCGCTCTCTGATTCAAGGAGCTTTTCTTCTGGAATCTTTTCTTATCGGGGCTGCAGGTGGCGTTCTCGGCTGTGTACTCGGTCTTATTCTTGCGTACAACATCTTTGCCGCCAATTTTTTTGAGCAGTATCAAACAGGACTCTTTTTTAGTATTCCCTGGCAAGAGTTAGTAATTATTATCGCCGTCTCATTTTTGGCATCGTTCCTGGGTGCTATCCTACCTGCTTTGCAGGCTGGACGCATCGCTCCCGCTGAAGCATTACGTTATTCATAGGTTTTCCTCTATCCATAACCTTACTATACATTTTTGCTAAGCAAAAATGTATAGTAAGGTTATGGATAGAGGAAAACCTATGAAAATAGTTAAGTGAGTGGCGAAGCCACAACAACTAAGAGGTGGACGGTAACACTCCCGTGTTAAAATAAAATTAAAAAATGCCGGCGGCTTCTTACAAAGTCCTTTTGGCTCTTTCTGTGTTGTAAAATGAAGGAGGCATGGCAGAGAGATAAGTCGGTCCGACACGCTGACTTATATTCACTATGATGCTTAAGCTCGCTCATGTGCGTCATTTCTCCGAGAGATGATGAGAGAGGAGATAAGGGAACAGCGCCCTTCATCTCCTCCCTTTTTTTGAGTTTGCCAGAGATTTTCAAGCGTTTTTTCTCTTTTAAAGCACGTATATTGACAAGTAGCAAAGAAATAGATATCATAGGAAGAGTGAGCATTGAGGTGTTGTCCAATGGCAGGACATCTGGCTTTGGATCAGGAGAGAAACTTAATAATTTGGGTTCGAATCCCTGCGCCTTAAAAATGAGGAAATGGTGCTCGTGGCACAGCAAGTTTTTCCACAAGATCATCTATTAGCCCGGAAACATCACTTAGGCGTGGTGACCAGAAAGTTCTACTTCGATCCTCCCCGCCCCTTTACTTATGTTACCCTTTTCCTGATCGCTCGCTGCATAGTTTTTCTCCTTTTAGGTCTCTCTCTGTTCGGTTGTGGCCTCTATCTGGATATAGCGACTATCATTTCTCACAATTTTTCTTTCCTCTGGCCGTGGCTCTTTATAGGGTTGACGCTTCCCGCTGGTCTAGGACTCTTTATGCAGATACGTGGCAATAAGCGTCTCCTTAGCTTAAATGGAGTAAGCTGCGTCCTGGCTTTACTGATTATAACGCTGTGGCGAGGCGTCTTCTTCTCGCTGGGCTCGAAGGCTGATCCGCTCTCTTTTCTCTTGAGTGGGCTGTTTCTGCAGGTTGTTGGCTTGATAATTCTGGGAAGCGCTCTCTATCTCGCCCCTCTCTCTCGTTGGATCTTGATCTGCGCCGATGGCTGTATCTTTGTGAATAAATTTCAGCGTAGCAAGGTCATCCGTTGGGATCAGATTACCTCTGTCCATTTAGGGAAGGGCTTCACCCGCATCATCTGTAGCAATGGCACAACTTTAAACCTTCATAAGGCGTGGGCGAATAGCAACACTGTGCAGCATCTGGTGTACACGAAAGCCTTTCGCTACCTGCTAACCCGTGCAAAGGCCACGTATCAGGCTGGTGAGCCAGTTTCTTTTGGCCGCTTCACCGTTAATCAGCAAGGAATCTATAATGGCAAGCAACTATTTCCCTGGACGCAACTACGCTCCTGTGAGTATATCGATTCAGGTCTCGCTTTGATTAGTAAAGATGATACATGCCTGGATCTTGCCTACCTCTCTCAGCTCCCCAATGCGACCGTCTTTATGGATCTTATCAATCTCATTCTTGAAGGGTATAGCAAGACCAAACAATTCTCCTCTTGAATCGTAAATAAGATGAGAATGTTGAGCACAATTTGAAATATTCCTTCGTTTTACGTTGTTCTCTTATATATCACCTTGTTCTATCGTTATCTCGCATGCTTTATTAACCTTGACAAATAAATTGCTAAATGTTATATTTTATAGTGAAGATATAACAAATAGTAATACATTCTGTAGTTTATGCTCAGGTTCCACAGGAGAAAAAAATATGATGTGGTACAACGGACCGAGACATCATAGGTACTATAGAGGCTACCGGGGGGGACGCTTTCCCTGGATAATGCTGCCAGCTTTGTTTTTCTTTTTCGGTGGAGGTCACCTCTGGTGGATATTGATAACAGGCTTGATTGTAGTATTCTTACTTATGGCGATCCAGAGAATAGCCTTGTCAGCAACAAGTACAAGGAACCAACAGACAAGTAACTATAATACACCGCCCTATTACCAGCCTCCTACGCAGAATAATGCGCCAGCGTACTATGAACCCTATAACCAGGGATATCAAGCGCCAACACCGGCACAAAGTTCTACGCAGGAGTACTACATGCCGGAGAGGCAGCAGGACGATCCCTATCAGGCATATGATCAGCCTAAAGCTGAATATCCTCAGCAGATGCCTCCTATGTAAGGGATGATAGTCTTTTTAAATACAAATTGCTTTTTTACAATTTGGGCTTAGCCCAAATTGTAAAAAAGCAATTTGTATTTAAAAAGACACGCTGGCAGCGAAGCTGCATAAAGTTATGGTTAAGGGATAACGTTCGTTTCCTTTGTGACAGCTAGTACGAAGTGCGTAAGCAGTTCTGCTACTTGATCCATATCTTTAAGAGAGGCCGTTTCAGAGCCGGTATGGAGATAACGACAGGGTATGCTCACCAGGGCGGTTGCTATGCCTCCTCGTGCTATTTGAATCACATCAGTATCAGTATATGTATTACCAGCCTGTGGATCAATCTGCCAATGTATGCCAGCTTCGTTCGCAGTCTGAACAAGTAGTTGATAGACGCGCGGATTAATGTTTCCTCCTATTGTCAGAACAGGTCCACCGTTAAGCTCTACCTCTCCAATCTCGCGCTTTGATGTGCCTGGATGGTCGGAGGTAAAGGTAACGTCAACCGCTACAGCAATGAGAGGATCGACGCTATAGGCTGCCGTACGCGCGCCGCGCGAACCAACTTCTTCCTGTACCGCCGATACAAGATAGACAGCGGCTTTTAACTCGTCGCGCCTCTGGTGAATGCGCCGCAAAGCCTCTACTACGCTGAAGATGCCCGCCTTGTCATCCAGGGCGCGTGAGGTCACGATGTCTCCCCGCAGTCGCTCTAGCTGTGCTGCACGCGTTGCTACGCTGCCCAGCGGCACAAGTTGGTGCGCCTCTTCTTTGTTAGCCGCTCCAATATCAATCCAGAGCTCAGACAACTTGGGAGCTTTTCCACGCTCCTCTCCTGAGAGAGTGTGAATTGGTTGACGACCAATAATTCCCAGGATCGGGCCAGATGGCGTATGAATCTGAACGCGACTCCCAGCCAGCGTTGATGGATCAAAGCCGCCGATGGTGCCAAAATAGAGAAAGCCCTGCTCATCGATATGGCGGATAAGCAAGCCTAATTCGTCGCAATGGGCTGTAAGCATGATACGTGGCTCTCCACTAGGATTCAGCGCCGCGATAACGTTTCCATGAACATCAGTACGTGTCTCATCACTGTATTGCTGTACCTCTTCACGAATGATCTTTTGTACTGGCTGCTCAAAGCCGGAAGGGCTGGGGCTTGCAACTATTCTCTGCAAAAAAGCTACACGTGATTCGTCCATTAACAACCCCTTTTACACTACTAAATAGACTTTTCGTAAGATGAAAAACAGTGGATCTGGTAAGCACTTCTTTAAGCAAGAAGTGCTTACCAGATCCACTGTTTATAAAATCGTTGCTATCGTTGCTCTTCTTAACTAACGCACAAACTGTTTGAGCACGTCATCAACGCCTGGATGTCCACGATTCAAGCGTAGATCTTCCGCTCCAGTTGAATCGGTTTGAACGAGCAAAATATTCTGCTGGATGCAGGTATTTAGAAGTTCGCGTGCAGACTCACGCGTAAGCCTTCCTCGAAAACGATTCTTAGGATTGACCGGATCACCGATGAAATTCGAGACACCTATAATCGTCCGCCAGGACCAATTACGATCAATATAATCAAGAAATTGTAGAAATTGTGGGTCAAGTACATCCATCGGCGGATTACTACCGTATGGAGCTTGAAACTGTGATCCGCTATTCGCATAATTTACAGCGGGCAGAGAACCAGTGTTGGACCCAGGTGAGGTGCTAGGGGACATCTGCACGATTGGAAGTTGTCCAGTCGTACTGGGGACGCCACCAGGCACTAAAGGCACAAATTGACTTGCACTACTGATCAAATCTCGGCTGACGGTTCCTGGAATACCAACAACAATAACAGTTTTGTTTAGACGAAGCTTTAAGCGGGCGCTAATTCGCGTAAAATCTTTATCGCCAGTCATCAAGACAAATGTAGAGATGGTAGGACGATCAAAAACAGTTTCAATAATATCCATCAACATGTTTAAGTCAACTGTGCTTTGAACAACCGTACTCTGCACAATCGTACTATTCCCAGAATTGACGGCGGGCATATGACCAGTATTTCCAGTATGCTGGGTATTATTTGAATATCCTAAAGGGCCAGTGTTACTGTGACCCAGTGGGCCTGTGGGGCTGGATTGACCATAGGAATTCGTATAAGGGAGATTTTGACGATACGTTTCGCGTTGCTGATCTTCTCCAATGCTATAGTGCTCTTCCGTCGGCTGGTCGTCTTCAGGAAGCAGTCCATCATCCAGTTCACCGTGTAGTGGAAGAACGCTCTCAGCATCAGTTGGCCAACCATTATTCACCATACCCGGCTGAATAGCGGGAAGCGAACCGGAATTGCCGCTCACGCTCGACGGCCATTGTCGAGGGAATGAGCCGGTTCCTTGTTCATTTCCATATCCAGGTGTACTCAATGGACCTGTTGGCGTATTACCGGAATAATGGACCGTACCCATTCGAATGCGGTCTCGCTGCTTCGCGGGACAATCGACGCGATCGATCATTGCTGCCGTTAAGCTGCCTTTGAATGGTTCAGGCTGACGAGACCAATCCGCATAGGCGCGGGCAACCATAACAGTGCCATAGCGGCGAGCGACCGCAATAAGCTCTTGCGGATCTGGCTCTCGCCGTTGTATATTCAGCATGCTGTATCGTATGTTCTCAAAATCAATGAATAAAGCAATATCTTCGGGCACAACCTTCTCCTCTCAGGGGGAGAAACCGCGCAAACCAAGATTTATGATTGTTCAGGTGCGTAGAGGACTTGTTGATCCTCTTTAACTATGAGCATATCATACTTTCTTTCTAAAGTCGAGGGGTTTGCGCTTTACTTTGCGTACCTACTATGGTATATTTTTTAGTTAAGAATGAACAATGCATACAAAAGAGTAACATGTCATGGAGCTAACAGAATCATCCGCTCAGAGAGAAGAAGCACTCTGCCCGGTCGCCCAAACTGCCGCTATTCTTGGTGGAAAATGGACGATCCTTATTATTCGTGATCTCGCCTCTGGTGTGAAACGTTTCAATCAACTAGAGCGCTCTCTTCAAGGGATTAGCCCCAAGACGCTTTCTGAGCGTTTGCGCTCTCTTGAAGAGGAGGGTATTGTAGTTCGCCGCACCTTCGCCGAAGTCCCCCCACGTGTTGAGTATTCTCTGACCGAAAAGGGTCGTGATCTCATCTCCGTTATTGATAGTATGCGAAACTACGGGAAGCGCTGGCTGTGTTAATAGATTTCAATCTGGACGTTTCACCCTCACCACTACGCTGACCTGTCCTCCACTTAATGAGAGAAGAACCGGAGGTGGGCCCCCGGTTCTCGCTTTTCAAACTCAGAATGTATTAAAGTGATACTCCTACCAACTCACGATCATGCTCAGACAGGAAGCGACGGAGCACGCCTGTGGCTTGTTCTGGAGTAAGTTCATCCTTCTGATTTTCAGATCTGTTCACCAAATCATACAGACTTGCGACGTCGTAGCGTATCTGTACCTGTAGCTGGCCGTCACTATTGAAACCCTCTACGAAGAGCCCTTCCTCTTCTTCATGGATCGCGATGCTCTTCACACCAATCTGATCTAACACTTGACCGACTGCATGTAAAATGCTCGCATAACTGAACGTGGCCGGCATTGCTCCCTCCTAAAATAGTTGGAGAATATTTTTTCTTATTCTTAATAGCTACTCAATAATACTTCGTTTTTACTCCAAACCACTACCGTAGACGGCATGGTTTGCCAGGGTTGCTGTACACTCCGACAATTTTATCATTACAATTCTTAAACGTCAAGTTACCTTTTCGCTCCCGTTCCGTTAGAAAGCGCTCCTGTCGTCGCCCAATTGTTGCTGCGGGCGGGCGCTACCAATTCTGCTGGCTCTTTGTTCTCTGCATTCAGGATCTCTATAGCTTTGAGGCGCCAGAAACGTGCGCTGGCTGGTCTCTTAAGTGAGAGATGAGTAGCTAGAGCTTCATCGGTCATGTCTGGATTGGCTTTGAGGACTTCGATCGTCATCTGGAGCTTATCTGGATTGCCGTCACCGTTGGTAATCGTGGCGGAGTTGTTGATCGCAGCGCTCTGCCCAGTTTCGCTGGTCACTCCGTCTCCATCTACGGTAACAAACTGGCCTGTGATTGCTTTCTTTTCATCTTCCCTGCCTTCGCTCGTCAGCACCTCTGTGTTGCGCGTGGGGGCGGGAGTGGTAGGTACCTCCGCTGTCTCACTCGTCTGACGATTTTGAGTAACAGCACGGCGGAGAGTGGATATCGGCAACTGCGTCTGTTTGACGAGGGCGCTCAGGGCGAGCATCTGGTCTCCTCTGTCTTTCGCATCTTCAGCCGCCGTCTCTGACATCGTCTCTGCCATCATAGTGTAGACGATACCCAGTAGCGGGAATGCACTCGCCATAAATGGAAATACACCAGTTAACCAGGGAGCCGCACCTTCAGCTGAACTTAACATAGTGACGCTGTGGAATTGTTTGGCGTACGCCCAGTTCACCGCCCAGGAAAAGACTGTGCACATGACGATAAGAAGCCAGTGCTGCCATACAGCCTTGGGTGTTCGATATTTGCGATATCTTTTAAATGCTGTGTAAGAGAGAAGGTATACAGTAACATCGATGCTTATTGCAATGGCATAGCTAACTGCCCACCACCAGACTCCCTCAGGACCCTGTGATGGCTCAAATGACGCAAAGAAGTAGGCAACATGAGGTATAGATGCCGCTAAGAAGACGGCAAACGCGATCCAAAAGAAATATTTCATAATAGTGAGCAATTACCCTTCATTGTATAGGAGGTCCCTACAAAGATTTTTAAACATTTAAAGCGTACCCTTCAACTCGATATACGTCAATCCTTCTTAGTACAAAAGGGCTAAAGCTATCTCTCTTTTTATTAAATTTCTTGCCTTTTTCCATTTTGACCATTTTTGCGCGTCGCACAAAAATGGTCAAAATGGAAAAAGGCAAGAAATTTAATAAAAAGAGATAAATGCCGAAGGTATATAGGATGCATTTCAATGTTTAGAGGTAGAAAGCGCGTATTGTATTTCTTTCAGCACCTCTTCATGCTGCTCGGCCTCTAATGCTTTGTGTAAAGCCATCAGGCTCTCATCTCCTCCAAGCCGCCCTAATGCCCACGCGGCGTGCCCGCGTACAAGTGGCTCCTCATCGTGCAGTGCATTGATGAGAGCTGGAACTGCTCGGATATCTCCACTATTTCCTAATGCAACACATACGTTGCGTAAGAGCCCTCTTCGCTTGGTGCGTTTAATCGGGCTGCGGCGGAAGCGTTCGCGGAACTGCTCTTCTGTGAGCGAGAGCAAAGGGATGAGCTCTGGACTCTGCCCAACTGCTGGGCGCGCCAGAAACTCTTTATGGGGCTGAAAATCTACTTTCTGCAATGGAGGGGCAAGCCGTATCTCTGTCCTCTCTCGTTTTCTAATCCTGTCAATATGAATAACAGGCACTCCTCCGCCATCGCGCAGCCCAAGCCGTCTCTCCGCCACTTTATTGACAGGACAGACTTCTTGACAGATGTCGCAGCCAAAGATAAGGTTGCCCATCAGTGGACGTAGTTCCAGAGGAATACTGCCACGCAGTTCAATGGTAAGAAAGGAGATACAGCGAGTGCTGTCCAGCTCGTATGGATTGGGGAGTGCGCCGGTGGGACATGCATGCAGACAGAGCTCACAACTGCCACAATTTGCCTTTAGCGCTTCATCGGGAGCCAGTTCTAGATTCGTTACAATCTCCGCTAGGAAGACCCAGGAGCCCCAGCCTTTGGTCAGTATGTTCGTGTTTTTTCCATACCAGCCCAGGCCCGCCCGTTGCGCGACCGCCCGATCAACCATGCGTCCCGTATCAACAAACAGACGCGTCTCTACCTCGTCCCCCATCTCTCTGCGTGCATACTCGCGTAGCCAGTCCACAAATTGTTGTAGCCGAGGTTTGATGATATCGTGATAGTCGTCACCCCAGGCATAACGAGAGATGCGCCCGCGCGGTAGCCCCTCATCCGTATCCGCTGGCTGCTCGGTGAGATAACACATTGCCAGTGAGATAATAGACCTTGCCTCTGGCAAAAGAGCATCCGGATGGCAGGAAACATCCGCCCGTTCTGCTGTGAACCAGGGTAGCCCTTCCATTAAGCCACGTCCAATGCGCTCTTTGAGCACTTGCTCGGCCTCGGGAAAGGCATCGGCCGTTGTCGTACGTACGTTGTCGAAGCCCAGAATATAGGCTTGTTCTTTGATGATCTGTGTATCTAGCATCGGCTCAGTTAGTTATATCTCTTGCCTGATTGACCCACCAGGCGGTACCAATAAAGATAGCAAGGTAGACGATAAGAACGATGATAGCGTGCAGATCTGAGATTTGACCTGCCTGCCCACCGTTCATGTATTGTTCTTGGTTATTTAATAATGCACCGATATTGTTGCCAATAAAGTAATCTGGCACCGCGCTCAAAAAAGTGCCAAACGCGTTTTTGTTTGAGAGGGCCAGGAATGGTAGAACGCTGCTGAGCACTCTTTCCATGAACCACCAGATGAGTCCACCTGCGACTCCGCCAACCGTTGCCTTGCCGAGTGTCGAGAAGCAGATGGCAAGCGTGCTGTAAACAAACAGTCCAAGTATCGCAAGAAGTAAGAAGAGCAAGCAATGCAACAGCCAGGCATTCGTCAGAAATTTCCAGTCGACGCTTGCGCCTGTGAAAAGGGTGAGCAGTGCCCCTGTTAGGATACCAACGAGCGCGAGGGCGACGAGCAGAAACGCGCTACAGATGAGCAGCGTTCCGAGCTTTGCGAGGAGGAACTGAGTACGCGTAGGTCCACGTGTCAGCATGATCCGTATGCTGCCGCCGATATATTCTCCTCCGACTATTGTTCCTGCCAGGATGATGATTAGCATGACTCCGATGAAGTAGATAATGCTTATTGCTGTGAAGAATGAGTCCGGTAAGTAGAGCGATGCTGAGGCCGACTTCACTTCTAGTGTTTTAACTTGTTCTGCCTTTGCCAGATCTTCCGCATTTGGTGGATGATTCAAGCATTGACCTTGTACACTATTTGCGGAGCCACAGAGTGGTGGTACATAGCTTTCTGTTGGAAGCGATGCATCTATAATGGCGGGTAAGGAAAAAACGCCGAAGCCCAATATCATAATGGCAATGCCTATCAACAAGAGCACTTTTGCTAATGGCCGTCGTTGTATTTTGTAGAGCTCACCACCAATTGAGCGTAGAAGGACGCTCATGAAGTCTTGTTTGCCCATAATAACGTTTGGGCTTCGTTCGGGCATTGGTACTTTAGATCCGCCTATGGCTTCCGGAACACTGCTGCTCATCGCATTGCCTCTCTTTCCACTACTGTCTCACCAGGCGTTCCCATTCCGTCCGTCGTCTGCATACCCGGTATAGCTGGCGCTTGTACCACTTGGAGATAGATCTCTTCCAGGCTGCCCTCGCGTGGATGTATCTCCGCTGCAAACAGATTATTACGTGCCAGTAACATGTTTACTTCTGCTGAATAATGGGTGGGTGCGTCAAGCAGAAGGATTGGCTGTTCGTGCTTATTCTTCTCGATAGTGATCCGGCTGATCCAATGTGCTCCTTGTTCATGAAACATCTGAAGTAGTCTTTGCGCACGCTCGGTCTCCGTTGACTGATTCATACGGATTTCAATCTGCTCTTGTTCTCGCAGCAGTTCTTTGACGTCTCCCTGTTTGATGAGGTTCCCTTTGCGTAGAATGGCGACGCGGTTGCATACCTGTTGTACTTCTGAGAGGATATGGCTGGAGAGAAAGACCGTTTTGCCGAGTGATGATAAGCGTTGGATCAGCTTGCGAATTTCGATGACTCCTGACGGGTCAAGTCCATTTGTAGGTTCATCCAGCATGACGAGTTCTGGATCGGCTAGCAGGGCGGCTGCAATTCCCAATCGCTGCTTCATACCTAGAGAGTATTTGCGATAGACCATCTTCTGGCTCGTATCGAGCTCGACAATATCCAGTACCTCTTGACAACGGAGCGCATTCGCGTTGCCCAATGTCATACCTGAGTTGGCAGCGATGACGCGTAGATTGTCTATGCCCGATAAATAAGGATAAAATGTGGGCGTTTCGACAATAGCTCCTACGCGTTGCAGGATGGCTGAGAGCTGATAGGCGTTATCCATACCGAAAAGAACAGCTCGGCCAGCGCTGGGGCGAATGAGTCCAAGTAGCATACGAATCGTTGTGCTCTTACCAGAGCCATTTGGACCCAGAAAACCAAACACATCTCCCCGCATAACCTGGAGGTTGAGATCATTCACTGCTACAAGGTTGCCAAATGCCTTGGTTAATCTATTTGTGCTAATAACGACGGCGTTATCGTGTGCTAATATCCTATCTTCCACACGGACTCCTTTGCGTAAAATGGAATGCTTTTGCGAATCTTGTATTCAAATAGTATACGCCTTGCGCTCAATTATGTTTCGTCACAAATCGGCTATGAGAGAGCTTGAGGCGTAGACATGTCTCTCAATCTATGATAGACTCGCCGGTGTCTACGTGCTGGTTTGAAAGATGATAGTTGAAGGTTATATATAATCGAGGGGTGTTCATGGATGCTTCGCTTAATGGGCCTCTAGGCCCGATCTCTCTTACTACTACGATCCTGACGTTGGGACGTATACAGGATAATCAAATAGTAGTGAATGATCCTAAAGCTTCTTCACATCACGCCGAAATTCGCCCAACTGTGTATGGATATAGTATTGCTGACCTTGGTAGTACAAATGGGACGTACGTAAACGAACAACGCCTGGAGCCGCACAATCCGCGTCCCCTTACTAGTACTGATACGATTCGCATCGGTGATACTCGCTTTACATATACCACAAGCGATGGCTCGCCGGAAGTACCTCCGACCGTCTATGCTTCTCCTGGCTCAAACTTTGGTGGCGACGGGTATCAACCAACTGTCTCTGCACCACCTCCCGCTTATAATAATTATACACCTCAAGCGGCACCGCCTCCGTTTTCATCACCCAACTATCAGGGCTATGCACCACCGCAGCAGCCTGGATATCTTCCTCCCGGCGCTCCTGCTTTCGCCCAACCTCAACCACCGAAAAGAAATTTGCGCTGGCTGTGGATCACGCTAGGAATCGTGGGTGTCCTGCTAGTCGTCGTCTGTGGAGTTTGCGCCTTTTTAGGTCTTGTGGTGAATAAATCAACTCCTAACAAGACGTTAGATACGTTTTGTAGCGATCTCAATAACAAGCAATATCACGATGCCTATCTACAACTATCTCCCAGTATACGTAGTTCGACGCCTGAGAACACGTTCACTGCGGGTTTCACAAATATAAGTAACTGTACCCATACAGGTGCAAGTGATGATGGAACTCTGGGTACTGCAAATTTAACGTTAAGAAATAATGTCGGCCAGAGTGCAAACTTCACTGTGAACCTTACAAAAGATAGTAACAGCGACTGGAAAATCAGTAATTTACAAAAATCTATCTAGGCTCGCGGAGTGGCTTTGCTCTTGCCGAGAGCTTCCTTGTTCGGGTACCGGGCCTTATGCTATAATCTGACAAGGAAATTTAACTCGATGCTATTTGTGTATTGATAGTATATTGGATAGTATACCTTGCAATACTAGCATATCTTTTTCAGGAAAAAACTATTCCACTGATGGCGGCATTCACTGCCGTCTCCCCTGTTCCGGGCGCTTCTCTACCTTCCTACCTGGTAAAAGTGCCTGGTTCTCAGGAAAGGACTTTGTAAGATGATAGATCCCGATAGAGAACTGGATGCTCGATATCGTTCGGTGACCGTTACACCGGACTGGTATCAAACGAATATTCCTTGTCAGGTAGGTTGTCCAGCCCATACTGACGTATCGACCTACATTGGTCTCATTTCACAGGCTCGCTTCGATGAGGCTTACTTGCTGAATCGCAAGGCAAATGTCGTACCGGGTGTGCTTGGGCGAACATGTGCCCGCCCTTGCGAGCCGGTGTGCCGTCGCAATAAGGTTGACGGTAAACCGATTGCGATCTGCTGGCTCAAGCGCGCCGCCGCCGATCATCGCGAGTATCGTCATCATGCCGAACGGCCTCCTATTACAAAAGAGAAGAAAATCGCTGTTGTGGGTGCTGGCTCGGCTGGCCTCGCCTGTGCACGCGATCTACGTGAGATGGGCTATCCTGTCACTATGTACGAGCAGTATCCCACTGGTGGCGGTGTAATGGTGAATGGTATCCCCGTCTGGCGTCTGCCACGTTATGTCACGACCGAAGAGTGCGATGAGTACATGGAAGATATCGGCGTTGAGGTGAAGTACAATACGCGCGTTGGTCGGGATATTCAGGTGAAGGATCTGCTGGAGCAGTATGATTCGGTCTATCTGGCTGCTGGCTGCTATATTCCAAACGCATTGACTGGTCCGGATAATAAAGTGATTTCGGGTGCCGATCTACAGGGCGTGATGGATGGTATTCGTGTGCTCGAACGTACCAACTACGGTGAGCCTGCATTTATCGGGAAAAAAGTAGCTGTGCTTGGTTCTGGTTTTACAGCTATGGACTGCTGCCGAACGGCCATCCGTTATGGAGCCGAGAAGGTCTACATCATGTACCGCCGTTCGAAAGAAGAGGCTGGTTCCGACGAGTATGAGGTGGACGAGGCGGCCTTCGAGAATGTAGAGTTTAACTATCTGGTTACTCAGTTGGAGGTGCTGACCGAGGATGGCATTCATGTTAGCGGTATGCGCTTTGTCCGCAACAAGTTGGGTGATCCCGATGCCAGTGGTCGCCGTCGCCCGGTTGCTATCAAAGGAACAGAGTTCACGATCGACGTTGACACGGTGGTGCCAGCCTTTGGTCAGTATAGCGATACGTCCTGGTTGCAAGCTGAGGAGCTTGGGCTTGAGGTAAGTAAGTGGGGTGTCCCTCTGCTTGATATCGATACCTGGATGACAAATCACCCTGGTCTTTTTGCGGGTGGTGATTTCACACAGGGCTCGCGCAACCTGATCTCCGCGATTGGTGATGGACGAGATGCGGCGGCGGCAATTAACCGCTATCTAGGTGGCGTCGATAAGCCGGCTGAGGCGGCGGAAGAGATCGAACTGCCCGATTATCGCCGTGGTATGGTTGACAACTATGAATCGATTCCGCACCAGATGCTGCCATCCCTGCCTCTCAATCAGCGCTTCAGTAATACGCGCGAGACTGAGACAGGTTATTCTCCCGAAGAGGCGGTGGTACAGGCTCGCCGCTGTCTGCAGTGTCAGTTGAATATCATGATTGATCCCTCGATCTGTATTCTCTGTTCAGGCTGCGTAGATATCTGCCCCTATGACTGTATCAGTATGGAGGGCCTCTCGCGCGTGGTAAAGGGTGATCCTATGCACTCTGAGACCTCAGCCTGGGCAGGCGGTGCTGATATGATCATCGACGAAGAGAAGTGCATTCGCTGTGGCCTGTGTATCGTACGCTGCCCCACCGATGCAATCTCGATGGTTCAGTTCGAGGTCGCCAGCCCAAACTCTCGCTGGACTGTTTCGAAGATTCCTGTAATTAACATTAATTAGTTCGACTGCTCTCAAGCAGATTTTGAAAGAATAGAGCTTCCGCAAACTCTTGAGCGTTAGGATGGATCTCAGGTGAAATGCGATAGAGAAAGCAAGGAGTGTGGTAAGAGCGCTCCTTGCTTTCTTGTATCTTCACTCAACACTGACACGAAGAGATTTAGCTTCTCCTTCGGAGTGCTGCCAGAGATAGATGAAAACGCTACAATTTTATCTCTCGAATATCAATCTCCAGATCTGTAATCTCCTAAAATCGTATGCTCGTCTCCTCTATCTCTGATTATAGAGCGAAAAAGATTTGTACGTCTGATACTAATTGACATGCATAGAAACACGATGAAATAAGAAACCAGTGGTTTTCAGGCTTGTATACACAATAATCCTGTTGTATTTGCATACAAGAAAAGGAATATGTATATGCTATTCGCCCACCTACCGGGGTTAAATAGGCGCAGAAGTACTTGACAATTATCGTTCTATTGAGCAAAATTGTTAAGAAGCTAGATTCATGAGAGATCTGCTTGGAAGCAGGCGTATATTTATTGATGGATCTGGCAAGTGTACCACCGATCAGATATATCCCTTTTCCCCCGAGGTCGCGCTGTTTACGGCGGTGCCAGTGGCCTCCTTTTAAAAAGGGTATATTCAGGTCTGCAAGGAGCTATTGATGGTGCGACATGACTGGTCTGATGAGGACCTTGCCCAGCGGCTGCATGAGCGAAACCCGGAGGCATTGGAGACACTCATCTCCCGGTATTCTCGTGAAGTATTTTACTTTATCCGTTTGGTGCTCGATAATGTTGGAGTCACGCAGGATGCGGAGGAATGTGTCAATGATCTCTTCGTCGCTGTCTGGCAGGAGATTGATACCTTCGATGCTGGCCGAGGTACTCTGCGTACATGGCTGACGATGCGCGCGAAGTATATCGCATTGGATCGCAGACGCCAATTATGCCGTCGTCAAGTACATAACGTCCAGTCTGCCGATGAGATTCGTCAATGGAGTACAGAGACTGGAAGCAATCGTAATTCTTCTGCCTGGGGCTATGAGTCTGACTATAGGGCGACTCTTCCTCCCCATCCAGAGGCGAGTATGGAAAATTTGCTAGAGCAAAGTGAGAGGCGTGAAGAGTTACGCCTCGCCCTGGCGACGCTGCCTGAACTGGACCGCTTCTTGATCTACCAGCGCTATTTTAAGTTCGCTAGTACTGAGGAGCTTGCGGCCAAAACTGGCCTCAGTCGCCATGCCGTCGATACACGACTCTGGCGAGCGCGCAAAAGCTTACGCGAGGCGCTCAAGGAGCACGCACATGAGTATGAGCGAATCTAAAAAATATCATGATGATGAAGAGCCTGCCTCTCTCTTTGCCAGGGAATCTCTCCCTGGCGATTTCTCTGAAGAGGAGGTGGCTTTCGCACAGGAACTGGATGCTCTTTTCTCCCCAGAGACCGAGGAGATGCCTCCGCTCTTTGTGCAGACACTGCTTGCGGCCGATGATCCACGTCTGCGTATCGCAGAACATGGCTTCGAGTTAAAAACGCGCGCTCGTGTCTTTCGAGAGTTGAATTTGCCGCGCCGTCTCTTTCGTCCGCAGCGTCCATCCCTGCAATCTTTGCTAGGGCCTTTGTCGTCTGCCTCACGCCCATTACTTGCATTCGCTTCTACTTGTATGCTGTTCATCCTGCTGACAATGACACTTACCGCACCCTCTTTCGCTTCTGGCTTAAATTATCTGCTGGCGGGTGCTCATACTGGCGTACTACAGGTAAATAGCTTGCCTCCTCTCGCCTCCTCTGCAAGTCCAGGTGCCTCACGTGTACATTCACCACAAAAAGCTCAGGCACCTGCCTCTGAACCAAAGCAGATTAGTCTGTTTGAGGCTCAAAAGCAGCTTCACTTCTCTATGTTCTTACCTAACTATATTCCGGCCCGCTATACTCAGAGCGATATGTATATGTATCGCGGCGATCAGTCCTGGGCTGACGGGCCGGTGCTGGTCCTGGACTACTCTTACTCTCTTCCAGGGGTGGATCTCAGGCCCATCACTATCTATGAGTTTAAGCCGCGTGGAAATGTCAAGGTTCTTCAAGTGGTGAAGGATGGTGCGGCGAAACAAGTCCAGATTAGCCATAGTGGTGATCATTCCGCTATTTATGTCGAGGGCTACTGGACTCAGACAAACAGCTCTTCTCTCTGGGTCTATGGGCATCGGAGCGAGATTATAAAGGAAGATCCGCAGCAGCAGGTTGTGCTCTGGATCTCTGGCGATAAGCGCGATGGAATGGATGAGGCCGAGCTATCTTCTATCACCCAATCGCTGCATGTGCTTGATCATAATCGATCACACTTCAATCGGGTCATACAGAGCGATGAAGAAGATGCGAGTGCTCTCTTCTCTAATGATGTAATCTGCCTGGATAACTCGGATAATGCGGGAGGCCCTTCCTTCCGCTTGATCGGTGCCCCCGATCGGACGCAATCTGCGACTCACCCCTCAAGGGCCTCTCTCTTCTCTAGTTGATTCGCTGATCCGTAGAAGACTGTGATACAACGACTTTTGCATTATCTTGTTCAGGTAAAACGTCACTGGACAACGGTCTTTCCATCTGCTATGCTATATAAAGATAGGTGGGAAGGGACATGAAAGGCGTTTATGGCAGTCATCAGCCTGCTTCTCTCGCAGCGTAGCCTGAGAAGAATTTAGACAGCCCTCGAAGGAGAGGAAGATGAAATCGATCTCTGAAAAGATGCGTATCACAAAGTCTCATGGAATACCCAATTTACGGTTGCTCCGTCAGCGGAAGGGCTTGAGTCTTGGTCAACTGGCAGACATTTCAGGTCTACGCCGGGATACCATCACTCATCTGGAAGCCGGGCGCGAGAAGCCACAACCCTATCAAGTGCGCATCCTGGCACGTGCTCTAGGCGTTGCAACGTTTGAGCTCGTCTCCTAAAGGGCTCTGCGTGAAATAAAGGGCACTGACCACTTCGTTGGTGCCCTCCTAATATTTCTCTCTTTTCCTCATCTCTTGACTCTTCTCTTTATATCCAACACTCTCTAATTAATTAGACAATTAATTAGAGAGTGTTGGACGCTCATCGCCTTCGCTTTCTTCTCTTTCCGACCCATGTGCACGCCTTCGGCGTGCCCTTCTTCAGAGACGGTTTTCCGTTTTTTCATTTTTCATACTTTTTTGTGCAGAGCA